>Ga0126335_1002910_pt1 | contig 10446 bp, 10 predicted proteins | sample OlaspJWI45metaG_FD_108409 | JGI IMG/M metagenome (GOLD analysis project Ga0126335, IMG submission 108409) | Marine gutless worms symbiont microbial communities from Oahu, Hawaii - Olavius sp. 1 OAHU.JWI-45 metaG | ecosystem: Host-associated > Annelida > Digestive system > Unclassified | place... | reverse complement strand
TATTATGTACCTGGAGCATTTTTATTAAAATGTGAGCACAGATCTAATATTTACGCACATGTTACAGCGTATTTGTTAATTATCTACCTAAAACACCGGAAGAAAGTATTTTTTTACCATTGTGACAATTGTCCGATATAAAGGTGTTCGTGTAAAACACCGGAATAAAGTATTTTTTTGTCATTCAGTACAACGTTACAGCCAGACTTTCGTTCGTGACGGTAAGGGTAAGGGTAGAAGGGGAACGGTTAAAGGTAAAGGGTTAAAGGGAAGGGTAAGGATTGTCCGATATAGTGGCTCACTCGGTACTGTCGTCTCGGTACATTTCGTCACAGTCAAAAACTGCAGACTAGGAAGCACGTCCATCCATGTACAATACAATACAAATACTACGCGCGTGATCTTACTATGGGCTACGCCCGTAGGCCTGCGGCCTACTGGGCTGCGCCCAGTATTATTATTATTATTATTATTGGAGAGTGTGAGTTGAGTTCTAGCGAGTTTGAGTGCAGTGCGAGGCTGCACATGGCAATACAACTGTAATTGCCACATTTTCTAGTTGATGAAGTTAAACGTAGTTAATTGTGATGTTTCATTTATGAATGTGAAATGTAGGTCGGTGTCCTAGTTAAGAAGCTTCGCTTAGCAACAAATATTGAATCACCGAAGCTCTCATTGCCAGGGAAGCTTGTTTTTCCAAGGTAAATAATAGCAGTTTGTGTAGACAATATGTCTACCCAGGATATGCTAACAGTATTGCATTGATGTTGATATCTTTGATGCTTATTTTCTGTCAGTAATTATTAATTTTATATTCATGGCTACTGTAAACCTAGAATTTTTGTTTGTTGAGATTTTGCAAAAACTGTTGTTTTCACAGTCTTTAACTGTACAGCATTTTGCTTTTGGTAGTTAACATTGCGGTGTATACTTAACATTTTGATTTGTGTTTTTCAGTTTGCAGAACACGGAACACTTTGCAATGCTTGGCCTCGGAGATATAGTAAGTAATGCCAAACTTGTTTGTATTCTGTGAAATCTCTGGTTTGCATTGTGTGTTGCATTGTATGTAACTCAACTAAGAAAGATATGGTATATGGATAATGTGTAATTTAGCAATCAAAACTGTTGCAGTAAAATACTAGGGTCATTCAAAAAGTTTGTATAGTGACATAGAAGGAGATGATGAATGCAGATAACACTTTGCCAGTATTTAGTTTATCTTATTACTTGAACAATGCATGTATTAAAATTGGTTACTGATGCCCACTTTTTTGTGCCGAATGTTTCCCGTTTCCACGATGATGTCAAAGTGGACAGACACGAAGTACGCTCTATAAATAAGTATATGTATTTAAAGGATTAATGTCACAGAAATTTTTCGTGGATATGATGCAAACTTTGGGGCTCTGCCCATGCTCATACCACCATTGCAAAGTGGCATGCTGAATTTCAGAGAGGGAGAACAAGAATATTTTGCGATAACATGCACTGTCACGGGAGCCCGTTAACCTCGATGAATAAAGAAACAGCGGGAACATCTTACAGAAAAGTGTTGAATTGCAGCATAAAACTTCCAGTACAACCCTACACTTGACAACAGCCTTCAGAAGTGCTGGCTGTCAAGAAGGTCACGAATGAATGAATCGACAGGCGCATCACCAGTGAGCCGACTTGCAAACAGCGGAGTGGCGCACTTGAGACCAATACTGCGCAATGACGGCAGATGTAACATAAGTTTGACAAATTTTTAACGGATGATTGACTGTCAGTTTTATCTCTGCTGATAGGGTACATTCAGTACTTGCTGAGAATCGGTTGATGAGAAAGGTGTCTGAAAGATGTGTGCCACAAATGACCACTGACATTCAGAAGGCAGATTGGCTTGACACATCAACATGTTTGCTCAAGTTGAAACCTGGCTTCACCGCTTTAATCTTGAGAGCAACAGGCAAATTGCAGCCAGAAACCTGCCTCTTTCTCGCCGCCATAGAAATTTGTGTTGTTTCTTTTGCTCGCAATGTATGCCGACACTGTTCTGGAATGGCATAGAAATCGTACTGATTGACTGCCTGGAACACAGCAGCACTGTCATAGGAACTTATTATGCTAAACTAGTCAGAAGTGTTCGCTCTGCACTAATAGAGCAGAGATGTGGTAAGCTAGGACATGGAGTGCAGTTACACCGGGCCAACATGCCATTACACACTGCGTCTCAAGTGGTGGTTGCCATTAAAAATGCCTGGTTTGAATTACCCATTGTGCTCGCAAGCTTTGGCACCAAGCATATGTAAATGTTTTCAAATCTGAAATAATACTTAAGAGGATTATCAGTTGCAGAGGAATATGTTAAAATGTGACAAATTTTTGTTTGAATATGTTGCTGTCTTCTGTGTCATTCTACAAACTTTTTGAACGACCCTTGTAGTAATGTGTGTGTTCATACATATCTTTGTACAGTAATCATGTGAAATGCGCATTCAGATAAACGTCCAGCTTTGTGAGGTAAGATGTGAATGTGAGACTGGTATTCCGGTCAGATATCTGGACACTTTTCACCATCTGGTTCCGGTTCTGGCTCCTGACAGTCAAAAAACTGGATAATTTATTAATTTTACTTATTATTTTGTTGATTACTCAGAATCAATTCAGCATCAGCATCTGTGTGATTCACTCACTGTAGTCTGGTCTGATTAGCAAAAACCTGCATGAATGCAGTGTTGTAACAAGCAAGATTACTTTTAATCAAAGGCTCTTTGCTGTCATGCCCTTGATCCGATTACCTTGATATATGAACTCAGCCTACACTTTTGGAAGATGTACCTGCATGCGGAAAATGAACTTTCTTGGTCAAGGATTTTGAAAGGTATAGTGGCCAAAAAGACTTCAATACATTGACAGTCGTGACTTATCATCTCTGTCAAGCATTTGATTCTTGACTTTCATGAAGTAACATGTAACTAGAATGTTGCTGTCTGTAACTGCAGGTGATGCCAGGTCTACTGCTGTGTTTTGTCCTGCGTTATGATGCGTACAAACGTAGTCAACCGAGCAGTGATGTTGGCGTTCCAGCACCTCCAAGTGTCTACCAGAAACTCACTTACTTTCACTGCTCGCTTATTGGCTACTTTCTCGGCAAGTTATACTTCTCGCTCAGTGAATTGTTGTAAATTTGTGTCCTTGCAGCCTAAACTGTCACAGAGGCATTATGTTAGCATTTCATCAGTTCTGTAGAATAGCAGAATCTTTGAGAGAATGCAAAAGCCAAGTCCGAGTCAGACAGCAAGTTCCACAGGCTCATTGGATCAGAATCAGCTAAACTTCTCTGACTGTATCTTGTCAAGAGTAATCACAATTGTTTTCGTGTTAGCATCTATTTCAGGTGCTCTGCACATTGTCTGTCATGGTCAGCTGTGCAAGACTGTCATTTGATGCATTGCCTCATTGTGTTGTGCTGGTTGTCAGGTCTTGTAACGTCCACGGTGTCGTCCGAACTCTTTCAGGCTGCTCAACCCGCCCTGCTGTACCTTGTGCCATTCACACTACTACCTCTGCTCATTATGGCATATCTCAAGGTTTACGTCTGTCTATTGTCTATCTTTTAATTTGTTTGTTTTGTGCTTTTTCTGATAACTTGTTAGCATTTATGCAAATAAAAGTACTCACCTTGTGGTCAACCCTGAGCAGATGTCCTGCAGTAACTTGTTTCTCGAGTGTGAGTGTGTAGGGGCTTAACAGCCCACTCGACACTTTATATTTCATTTCGGGGACGAGTGCAGACTGCAGAAGGTTTATATTTCATAAACTGGTTCCACATGACTGTATACTCAATTTACTTTCTACTGGCTGACAGAAAAATTAACAGCATTTCACCAGTTTGCCACATAAATTAAAGGTTGGGGTTAATTGATTATAAGTTTTATATAATTACAAGTGCATATTATTGTTACTCTTTATGTTATTAACGAAGTCAGCTGTTATTCTTGTTATTACCGTTAGAAGTGGTGTTGTGATAGGTATTAGTTGTGGTTGCAGGGTGACCTAAGTCGTATGTGGAACGAGCCATTTCTAGCCAAGACTTCACCGAAATACATCAACGTATGACACACTCGTCTCTGTTTGGCCGATGAAATTCCGTTGTGAGTGATACACAAAACAGTTGGTCCAGTGTCAGGACTGTCATAGATGTCATGTTAAAACTGAATCAATCCAACTTTATTATTGCAGTGTTTATTTGTGCGGCTGTGTCACATGCAGTTGTGTATGTACATGTTGCAATAATGGTTTCTTCCTTACATACTTGGTTGAAATGAGATCAGGTTCAGTTGTAATGTATTCATTTTGTCAGTATCAGTATGATAAACTGTCCGCTGTTGAGTATTGCCTTGGCTCACCGCCTCTGATCTGACATACTTGCTGCTGAGTTGTGAGCCATGTAGCTACAGTTGTGTTTGTTTTTAGGGTAGTTTTGTTTTATATTGTCAATATGTACTAAGTCAGCTGTCAATTGTAAGCATGCTTTAATGAAGTTTTATACTCTGTAATGTGTTGTGACAGTCATCACTCATCAGTGCTAGAATTCAGACAATATGTGGTGGACAAATCTGGCCATTTGTCTGGTGAACATGATTTCAGCCCAGTTCATGGTCACTTGCCATTTTCGTTTATTCACTCACTGTCGCTTGCATTGTGCCATTATTTATTTTATTTATTTTCACAAACGTCTGGCTGTGGCATTAGTTATGTCTGGTCTTGTTTGCATTTTGTGTTTTTCTGCAACTGTAGCTGAAATGTTTGCCGTTTCGTCTAGTTGAAATTGACACAAAGAAGTTCTATGTTAATGTTCGTGAAACTCTTGAATTTTTTTGCATTAAATTTTCCTTAATTGGCAGAAATTAGCAGAAAGGTCTGCCTAATTTTACGCTTTTGCTTATTTCTTAGCGAAGTATTTTTGCATGCGTCAGAACCATTTTTGTTCACATTTTGATGTTTTTTGTTCATTGCATCACATTTCTCATAGTCACAATAACTGTAGCAGATGTTGTAATGTATTTTTATGCCAGGATGTATTAGTATTGTGTTTGTCGTGGTGTGAAGGATTTGTTTGTTTTCTGGTTGATGTTTATTTTATAAATTCACAGCTTGCCGGAGACAAATCTTGGCAGTGTCAAACAGTGCTAAGCCTCTGAGCCAAGTTGGCTGTCTGACATGATATCTCTGTAACTGTGTGCTGGTTGTAGCTTGTTACGTAATTTGAGTCATGAATTTCTGCTACAAATTGTAGTTTTGTCAGCAAGTTTTGTTGGTGGTGTTAGCACAGATGTGCATTTTCTGTCATGTACCCAGTGATTGCTGTCAGCTCTGGTGCATTCACGTAAGCTGACGCAGTAGGAAATACACACTTACGAGGATTTAGCTAATTTTCACGTCCGATGATAGTATGTAGGTGAGTGATTATGGTTCATGTTATACTTGACACACAATAGGTCATTTGTAAACAAGTATTTCCAGGTAATCAATTCTACCGCACAGTACATTTTGCTCCATTTAATGTTGTTAGTTAGGATGTAACACAGAATTTCCATCCAGTTGTTGAAACTGAAAGTACCCGACTGAAAGCCTAAGATAATCCTTTTAGGCCACGTAAGATGTATAAGATGCGGATTTGCAACTGATGATCCGAGCGTCTGTCAGCATGTTATGTGGGCAGGTTGTGCAAGTGGCAAAATGGATCGACAACCAGCTTGGAGTGGAGAAAACATTGTATTAGATGCAAGTTCCTGTCTCCCCATGGTGAGGGGAATGGGTTTGATGTGGCTAGAGTTGGTGCTAGGTATCTAATAATAATAATAAAATGACGACTTATATCGCACCGTAACATGCCGGAGGACATTACAAAGGTGCGTTACACAAATTATCTGTCTGGTATTTCCTAAATTCTGAGGAATGTCACATTTAGTTGGTGCGTACATGTACCTGCTAGTGCTGCTGTGTGTAATCTGTTATTAATCAGTTAATTACATTAGAACTGTTGCTGTTCTTTGCTACGACACAGCAGGTGTTATGTGTAACCATATGTACTTGTGTTAGTATCTATGTATTGTATGCTGGCCACTTATGTGGCACGTTTGTAGTGCACATATTATTTTATTAACAGTGACTGGAAAAGTCTTGTGTCACAGTGCACACTGTATACATAACTGAGTCATCTGAGACTGAGTTGCTGGTGGCAGCGTGCTGAGAACAAACAACAAATTCACAACACAGTTACTACATCTGCCCATCATGAACTTAATGAGAATTGGTGCTATGATCACAAGGTGCACAACACAACAGCCATTGGCACTGACCACTCTGAAGACAATAAACACAAACAGCACATTAACCTACATAGCAAAAGTACAGACGAGTTTCTTGTAAATATGAAAAAAGTCAAATTACACAATAAATTACTGAGCAAGCATGCATTTACTGAGATAAAAACTGTCACATCAAGATGCAGAATAGAAAAAACAGAAACATCAGTATATACAACTGCAACAATGGCAATGTATGTTCCAGAGATGATGAACTTTGCAAAATATTAGAACAATCAAATAATTATTAATTTCAAATTCTGTCCCATGCAGTGCACCAGGATGATATGTCACATTCAAAATATCAAAATATATTTTTCAATGTAATGACTTTTATTTTTCAAATCAAATTTAACAATATTGCACAAGAAAAGATCACCACCTTTTCAAGTAATTTGAATTCTAAGATAACTGGAATTTTTTTACACACCATTTACTTCGTGAATTTCACCACGAGCTTGACAAAATAATGGGCCGCAAACATCAATAATTAACATTGGTTTAGTGTTTATTAAGTAAGAACACAAAAATTAAAAGAGTGCCATAACAAATAAATAGACCCAACTGCAAAGATCAAGGGCCACAAAAATTACGGGTTTACAGTATTCCTGACCAGATGTCAGTGTGTAATGATTATTATCACGAACAAACACAATCAGACAATGTAGAACAATATTTCAACACACTTCATGTACATACATATCGCACAATAATTATAAAAATGTGGCAAGCCCTTTCCCCTTTCTCTCATCCCTCCACAATTCAGAAAATTTTCACGTGTTTTTGAGATCGAGTTTCAACGCATCATAACTGGTGCCTTCAACTCACGGTTTGTGTACAACAGTGCTTTAAAAGTATTTCTTTGCTTTCTTTCTGAAGTTCTGTTCAATTTGTGTGCTGCCAGGATGAAAAAGAGTGCACAAAATTTTTGTAGAAAAACTTGAGGGTTGCAAACGTCTTGGGCCCGTACCCGTACACTTTGTCTACATGTTCCCTGCAGGCCAGCCATGCTGGTGAAGCAGGTATTGTTTTACCAGCGTCTCCGAGTGTGTGTCCATACAAAATTCATTACTGATCAGAAGTTGAAATGATGCAACAGGAATATGTCTTATGGTGAACCCTGGATTCCATTGACATTTGACCTTGAGATGTAATTCTGTATCTCTGCAGTGGCTTTAGTTGTGGCGTCGAGCGACAGTGCATACTACACATCTGATCTCCCCCCAGCAGTTGTCTCGGTGCTTATATCGACGAGCAAAAATCATCAACACACATGCGTCTACAGACAGCAGTGCACTAGGGTAACTGAGGTGAATTTCCAAATTCTGCAGGAACCAGAACTGTATTTGACCAGACCTATGGTTTCATTACTAACTGTCACTACAGACAACACAGGAAGTATGTTAATAAATCCCATCAACAGAATTCTGGGTAGTATAGTAGACAAGTATATAACATCAGTGACTGACAAAGATATGTTAGTTGCACATTTTCTAACTTTCTGGCACATTAACTGGCGACTAGCATGACATGGTGGCAGAAACTGACACGCTTGTGACACATTCAGAGACACAAATTTACTGGAATAGAACTGAATTTGTAAAAGTGTTGAATTGCAGCATAAAACTTCCAGTACAACCCTACACTTGACAACAGCCTTCAGAAGTGCTGGCTGTCAAGAAGGTCACGAATGAATGAATCAACAGGCGCGTCACCAGTGAGCCGACTTGCAAACAGCGGAGTGGCGCACTTGAGACCAATACTGCGCAATGACGGCAGATGTAACATAAGTTTGACAAATCTGTTTGGGTCATCGGGGTACGCGTGTCGACAGTAGTCGTTTAACGATCTGTAGACGTCCTCCCTCAGTGATTCAATTTGGTCACTGCAGCTCAGGTCAGCACTGTCTAGAGACAAATACCACACAACTACACTCATGCACGTGTTGTATTAGTTCAACTCAGTATTACAGATACATCAAATGTATTTTCACATGACCAGTTAATTTCTGACCTTTGACCTTTTTTGACTACGATCTAATCAGTCCAGTTAACAGTACAGTCTAGCCAACTTATGTTGACTAGTCTACAAGCATTCATCAGTTTATAGCAATGTCTGCTGCTCGAAGTTCAGTGGGGAGACTGTTCCATGCCCAAGGCCCCTGTACAGCAAAACTATGGTTGCAGTAATTTGTCCTGTTTCGTGGAACAGTCAGTCGACCAGAGTACGTGGATCGACAGTGGTGGCTGATAACAGATGATAGCAGCTGGCAGTATTCATGCTGTGCTGGCACTTGTACATTAGAACACACAGTCAGTATTGTAAGACTGGCACTAAACTACCAGATACTACAATAACTGTGCAGTTATAATAGTGTTAAGAATTGCAACAAACTTAGCATACCAGGATTGAAAAGAACAATAGCCCGCAGACAGCCGAGTTCTGTCCGGTCCATCGCTAAATCTCGCATCTTATACACCAGTTCTGCCAGGATGCGATCAAATATCAGTCCAAAGCCGAGCTGGTGGGCATTGTTGCGGTACACACAGAGACCGCGGGCAAGCACAATACAATTATCAGTTGCTGTTGACTGATAGGCTAACGATGCAATCAACAGCTCATTCCAACCTACAATACAACATTAACCTACCAAGTGCACCACTGCATTGGACCATCAGACATGTACAGTAGTGGCAGGTTTCATCAGTGTCGGGTGACAGAAGTCTCTCAAAGAGGTCCCGAGGCAAAGTTCCCATAGCAGATCTGAGGTGCAAAGTAACAGACAAGTTGATGCATTTTCATCAGTAAGTTTTAACTGTCATGAAAGAACAATATGCAATAAAACATAACAGGTAGACCCAGTAAACTGTTGTTATTATAAATTTGTTGAAAAGCACAATTCAGCCACCATCCATCTGAAAATAATACATATGGCAAGTGGGACCAGTGGCAGTCAGCCTTTTTACTGCCCGTCTAATAATGCAACCAATCAAACGTTGAAAGGGCCAACCTGAGCGCAGCAGTATGACTTGATCACTAAGCGGCACTTGTAGAAAGGATGACAGGTGTCGAGCCCACTCAACTAACATAATTAAATGTCTATCAATGGCATCACACAGCACTGCGTCATCGTCGGATGTCAGATCTGCAAACTCAGCAGCAGCAATGTCAGCAGTCTCAGCTGCTAGCTCAGCTTCTAGCATTGCAGTGGCGTAAAGACTACTACTACTGACAGTAGTACTCTGTGGTAGTAACGTAGTGGTCACGTATTGGTCTGACAACACTCTCCGTCTCTCCTCCTGCACCGCTGTACACACATACCGTACACACCACACACCAGTGCTCTGCTCACCGACATCAGATGAGTACGTAAAAAAGCATGCAGTTCTGAACAAATGGAAAGAGGCAATATACCAAATTCAGTTCTTTTTCTAAGCAGCTTTGTCCAACATTTTACCTTCTATAATATCATGGAGAAAATCTTCACATTTGAGAAAATGTCTATCATTCTGGTCATCATCTCCTTCCGATTGAATTTAAGCATCCTACGCCATGTTTGCAACTCAATCTAACAATCTTTGACTGGCTGTCATTAGACTCAGCAATGTACATTTCAAACCAGGCTATTTCACAACTGATGTCCATGCTACTAGCAAGGCATCAACTACATGTACATAATGACACTCAGCAGATTAGCATTTTCAAAAACTACAAAGACTAAGATACCTTCACGTCGCATGCCAAGTGACAAACACTTGTTGTAGCGACAGAACTGACAACGGTTGCGTTTGTTCTTGTCAATCACACAGTTGCCATGTTCTCGGCACTCATACACTAGCTCCTTGCGCACAGTTCTCTTAAAGAACCCTTTGCATCCCTCACAGCTGTTTGTCAACATGTCAACAAACAGTCATACAGCTATCCCCTTAGCTGTGTTTAAGGGGCCTACTTCTAAGGGGCGGGAAGGGGAGAGAAAGGGATTTGCCGGTCCCCGACTATGGAACGAACTTCCACCTGGATTACGGCGGCCGGGACTTACCTTTGACTCTTTTAAAAAGTCTTTAAAAACACATCTGTTTGGCGACCGAAG
>Ga0126335_1002909_pt1 | contig 10448 bp, 6 predicted proteins | sample OlaspJWI45metaG_FD_108409 | JGI IMG/M metagenome (GOLD analysis project Ga0126335, IMG submission 108409) | Marine gutless worms symbiont microbial communities from Oahu, Hawaii - Olavius sp. 1 OAHU.JWI-45 metaG | ecosystem: Host-associated > Annelida > Digestive system > Unclassified | place... | reverse complement strand
GCACTTTTCATTCCGCAGATTACTTTCCGCATTCCGCACTTTACCAACACCCTTCTTGAGTCTTGGTTTCGGTACGTCTCGAGACCCATTTTCAATGTCTTGGTCATGAGACCCCCGAGTCTTGGTCTAACCCTAACCTAACTCTGATCTTGGAGCTCAGAGTCTCGATCTCAGTCTTGAGACCCTCGAGTCTCGGTCTTGAAGCTCCATATCTTGTATGACAATACAAGCACCTATACTGGTCAGAAAATAGCAAATCATACGTAAAATGCCAAGGCCCGTGTTGCAATAAATGAGCTTCTTATTAATGCTGATTGATGGACTGACTACCTTACGTGTAACTCTGTGATCAAGCCGTGCCTCGTCTATCAGATTCATACACTTGGGCTAAACTGTTGCATACGCTGCCAGATAAGGCTTTTCTGAAGTGGTCTGCACTTGCCACCTTTGTAAAGCATTTTCAGCAACAGCGGTTTGCTGATGAGACCAATTGAATGAGTGATAAGGTCATAAGATGCTTCCCAGTCGTTGTTTGCGTTGCAATAATTAGTTGTCGAGTCTGATGCTGCTGCGCAGTGTGTGATTGAGTTTCCTTTTGTTATGATGTAAGATCGTTTATGAACAAAGCAAAGTAAAAGAAGTTTAGACGAATGTGCAGGCCGTAGCCTCTATGCAACCCAGATCACATCATCATCATCATTTATTTGCACAATATGCAGAAGTGAACAGTAAAATATGCAATGTGCTGGACAGAAAGGCTAACAACCTTTTAGCTCTAACAGCTGCCCGTAGGTACAGAATTGTAACAATAAAAACACAACTCTAAAAACTCACACCTCACAACTCAAATAGACAACTCGACAGCTCTAATTTAATAACATAATTTCAAACAGTCAGGTCTATTTATTTGACGTTTAAAGGAGAAGGGTGATGAAAAGTCAGTGTCAACTGGAAGATTGTTGCATGCATTAACAATCCGTCACATAGAACATAGGCTATTTTGTACAAATTGTACATTATTAATCTAAACTATTATTGAAACTTCTGGTTAATTCAGCCTTGTAGCCATAAATAAGATCTTGATTGCCCCAGAACTTGTCTAGCTTATTCTTAAATAAAGTGAGATAACCTCATTTGTCGTGTGATTTGATTATTTTATTGTTTTTTGGCCTCTGATTACGGAGTCTTGGTCCCTTGAGTCTTGGTATTGGCTTGAGACACTGAATGGAGACTGAGCCAGGAAAGCGAATCAGCTTGCGCGTCACATAAATAAGTCCACTAATGCCTGACTTCACACCCTCACAAGTCATAGTCAACTTCGAGGAAGCACGCACTGCAGCAATTCGGCTTTCCATAACTCGTCCTATTTCGTTTACCACCCTGCAATTTCCTCCCGATTATTCCACTCCTGCGTTTTCCACACCCTTATTTTTGACCTCCCTTTTTTAGTCGACACGTCGGACTATCGAGTTTTGTGCACGGTGCGCTGTCGTCGTCGTCCAAACCCTACACATTGCTCTTGTGTCAGATGCTGGTTTCGACTTTCATCTTGAGTTGTTGACGTTGTATTTCATGCAGCAGCCTAACAGCCTGCACGTCAAGCATGCTGTAATGCTTTTAGGGTCGGCTTCTGTCTGTCTGTTGTGTTGCCTGTATCCCTGAAAACTTAACAACAAACTCAGCTGTCGCGGACATATCGCCCGACGCTTGTGCACTCACCTCTTGATAGCATATTGGCCTGATTTTCCTACTTTTGTCTACCCCTCTCTCATGTGACGCCGCTCATTGAGGGAATCCCCTCGAGCTATCGGGTCATATTTGGTACGGGAAAAGTAGAATGGCTGGGCTACAATCTGGTGGAGGTCGCATGGTGATCGACTCAGTCGTTTGGGTACAATACACCAACGTGACAAACAGACATCCACGGCGCCATAGCAAATTACTATGCAAAAAAGTGTCACGCACTTAACAATGCAAGCTCAATATCAGCTTGATGTCTACATATGGCACAAACGACATTATCTAGCAAGTAATATTTCTGCAGAAACTTTCTTTTTCTAGTACGCAGAATGTCCTCAATATCCGCACAATTAAGCATGCACCTACACGAGTAGACAATCTCATTCGAGCTGACATTAAATTTTTTTTCCAAAGCTACTAGAAATGGCATAGTTCAGCGACTTAAGTTGTGTCTTTGTAAGTGGACACGCTTCCAAACCACACAGCAATATCGGGAGACATTTGGTTTTGAGTAATTCTACAACAACATTCTGTGATGCAACACGTCCGACTGGTGCCAAACACGTCATTAACGCTCTACATGTATAGAAAGACTTCTTAGCATAATCTTATGAGATGCTAAAATTCTTATATGTAATTGTGTTCGACCGCAGAATCTCATGTCCGTCCATAGTAGTCAACTCACAGCACTTGTACTTGTGTCTAGGACCAATATGCATGCTCATAGATTCACTTGCATCAAGTGACATGTCCAGCCACGCCAGTTCGGCCTCGCTTACGTGCAACAAATCCCGGAGTGCGGATATCGAAGGTGCTAACAACACAATATCGTCTGCGTACAGAAATATACTCATACAATACCATTCAATCTTGCATCCAAGCGGACGACTTTATGCTCGCGAAAACACACTATCAATGTATACCGCAAATAGATATGGCGATAATAATACTCCGCCCTGTCTAACCCCGCAGGGAAGACAGAGGGCACATGAAAAACATGAATACCACTTGACACACGTCGAACCGATAGCAAGCCTTTGCATCAATTTGACCAATAGTCCATGATGATTCATTTTGTCGAACGCTTTGCAAAGATCCAAGGCGCAAATGTTAACAGTTGAGCCACGGCTTATGCATAGGCCTCATAGTCGACAACACGTCTTAGTGAATAGATTGCATGTGCACAGACTGATTTCTTTACCGAATTGATTGTTACTTGTAACGAAACATTTGGCATACTGCTCTAGAATACAGTGCTCGAACACTTTCGATATTACAGGACTTATCGATATACCACGAAAGTCGCTAACAGTAACTGTTTTACTATACAGTACATACTGGCGTTATCTTTCAGAATTGGGACCGTATACGACTGACCAAACTTGACCGGAACTTCAAATTTTGGCGGCAGCGCGCAGGTTTGTGCTCCGCTGGTATTTGACACAGTTTGATCTGCATTTGTGTCAGTTCAGTGATCTGAGCCTACCAACGAATGATGGAGTGAACTTGAGCTGTCTGTGATGTTTAGTATTCTACAATGGAACGATCAGCGCCGTCTTCCGTTCATCCTCGTACTCAACGATGATTTATCAACCATCCGACGACCCCACGGGGTGCCGACGACCCCCACGGGACACTGTGGCAGCCCCACCCCGCGCCGCCTGCTCGCTTCAATCACATCGCCATTGCGCGCGTGCGGGAGGGACGGAGAAAGGGAGGATGCGAGCGCTAATGGCTCTCCGAAGCACGCTCGATTTATTAGCGCACAAAAGACGTGCTGATTGGCGGCTGTGTGTGTGAGCGACCGGCAGCGCTTTATCCCGTCGTGTTAATAGATGTGTCAGAGGCGGCAGCATTGAACGTGTAACATCATCATACATACAACAGCCAGTACAGCAGCCTGCCGAGCAGTGCTCCTATTACTGGTGGCTGTGCTGAACAGTATGAGCGAGCAAGCGCGCGGTACTGTGTACCGACAAGTAAACGTTTGCACGTAGGACAGACAGATAGAACAGCACAGCACCGCGGCCTGCGTCGCTTGCCGAACGCTTCAGAACAGAGCCGAGTGCTACGGTTGGTTCTGTCGATTGTATTGTCTGCTGTGAACAGCATCTAAGTAAGCCTGTTACAACATTATCGTCAGCGTCAGTCGATATCTTCGGTGATTTTCTGTCGCATAAGACTGCAGTCGTGTAGCAGTCGACGTCATCAAGACACGCTTCGTCGTCAGACTTGTCCACCAGTGAGTAGACCTTCTACTTGTTGAGATATTTCTATGACAGTGCACCACAGCACGCAACTGAAAAAGTGAAAATTCAAGTGCTAATATCGAGACTCAATGGTTCCAAAATCGAGACCAAAACTCGGTAATCAGTGGCAGAAAAACAATAAAATAATCAACTCACACAAGTGGGCCTTCTAGGAAGTGCGGCTGTGGTGGAAAACGCGCGTGTGGCGAGCACTGTGGTCTGAGATCACGGAAATGTTGCTGATTTTGAGGATGTTAGCGTGACACGGTTGTTGCCAAGAAAATGGTTTTTTATATTCACCGAAAATACGGTAGCATCAAAAAACACAACAGCGCAAGCGTAAATACAACGGGGGAGAACAGCAACAAAGTCCATGACAATAGTTGACACATGGTACTTGAATATAAACAAAATATCATATGTAATCAACGTTGCTCACCAAACCTAATTAAGTATTATAACTTTTTCCAAAATTGACAAAAAACCATTCACTGTGGAGACGTATTGTAATATAAACTTATCCTGCCTTCTTTTAAGATCACAGCTCGGCAGGTCAATTGCAAAGTATCTCTGACAATCTATTGCTACATCAATACGCCCAGTTTTAAAAAGTTTCATACAAAGGCGGTTGAAGGTAAAGTCTAAGGAGTGCCGGTCCGCCTTGCCCAACTGAACACACTAACCCGTATAATTAAATTGGGGTACATTTAGTCCTAACGAGCTCTAAAATGACCTCCTCGGAAGCTAAGTTTAGGAGCTTTCCAAAAAGACCATTCACCGCGGCATGAAAAGAACGTTTAGCACACACAAGTGAACATTTTAAAGATCGTGATGAAACAATAAATACCCCCAAATATCTAAACACCCAATGCAAGGGTTGGCCGTGACAGGTCGTAGGCCTAATACTAGCACAAGTAACATTATGACGATGACCAATTCGGATGCAAGAAGATTTCCTTACATTTTTGCCGTAGATTGATAAGCGACACACTTAGTACAGGCGCTGTGCGACGTGTGACGTATGCATTGCTTTTATTTGTCTCAGCTGCGTTTGAAATCATACGTACAGCCAGCGCCATTCGTGAGCAACACTGTTGGAGGCTTGATATATCAATGTACAGTGTATAGGCCAACTTGCCGTTTCCGTACACCGTGTCTCTCGAACTTCGCCAAACCTGACAAAGTTGCAGCCGACAGACAACACGCGGGACATTTTTTGGAGACACGGTGTACTTGAGTTACGCACGCTATTGCCATCGTAATTCCGTCCGTCTGTCTGTCTGTCCGTCAGTCCGCCCGTCTGTCACATCCGTCTGTCTATATTAGCTTTCACATCTTGCACGACTCAGAATTTCAGTCTGTACTGTAGAAGCCCACTGTGTATTAGGCCTATGTAAGATTCTCCAGAGCTCGGTAGTTTGTTTTTGTTAGATCCTCCGTTAACTTACTGTTAACTGTATACAGCGCTCCCGAACCCCGCGGCGATTTTTCCCTATTTCGTGGCAGCCATCGGGAGACAGTGTAGGAGACCCGATTGGCGCGCCGCTGATCAAGTCTTTTGTACTAGATGCGTAGCAAGCATCTGACAGCGATTATTAACATCATCGTCAACATCAGCAGCAGCAGCCGAGAATTAGCCGCCGCAGGAGCATCAGACTCTGTCTGTTTGCTGCACATGAAAAGCATTATAGAGGCAAGCTGTCAACTGATGGCTGATGCTATTCATCGCACGGCAGTCGTACATCAATCGCTTCAACTATATATATACAGTCGTCATGCTAATCTCTGCGGGCCAGAGAGAGAGACGTTGGTCGATGTGCTGTCTGGCCGAGTGTTATGTGGCTGCAATGTGTTAATCGTGCCTGCCAGCAAATCATACACTCGTCTGGCGTCGGTTAGCAGCGGCGGCAGCGTTTTTCGCGGTCAGTCGGTCTCTCTGTGTGGTTTGTACATAACAGCGAGCGATTACCGCCGCATGTGGACAGCTTGATTGACGGACATACAAGCTAGTTGAAGCTACTGCCGCTGCGCTGGCGCCGCCTATACTCGCCTGCACATACTATCGGTGACGACGTGGGTGGTGATAAACGCGCCACAACGATAACGTACAACATTATCATCACTAACATGTGTTGGCTGCAGGGGGTCCACATTTTTCCCTGGCGAATGACGATGAGTTATGAGTTTGTTTATTCACCGTCGTTCACCGGATGGCTCAAAAATGAATTTTCTGGTTAAAGTGACCTTGACATTTGACCTATTCTTTCCTCATTCCTGTTTCCGTCTCCTTTCTATCCCCCTCTTCTTTATTCATTTAGAAGTGCGTTTCCTTTCCTCTTCTCTTAGAAATAGGTTTCCTTAATCCAGCAATGGGAAAAGCTCCAAGCATCTCAGGCCAAATTTTTGTGCAATTTCATGCTCAAAAACGCATCTAATGACAGTAACGTTGCTGTTTGTTTATGCACAGAAAACTGCAATACATATCGTATTATGTCCCTTCTCCATGAAGCGGGGATCATGTCCCCCTGCCCCCGCAAGTTGCACCCTCACACATTTATTTACACTTCAAGACCACCACATCAAAGAAATTCCCCACAGTGTAACGCAGAGAACACGCCGAAATCTGTAGTGCTTGCGGCGGTAAACTGCCTAGACGCAGCCTCTGTAACTGATGAACTGCCTGCCGTGCGTGTACTGCACATTGGCTGCCTGTTGTCTGCGATATTGATGTCGCCGACCGGCGAATACCTGTAGCACTGAATTAACCGGACATCGTTAGGAGGGCTAATGCATTAACGGTGCCACATCGTGCCGGTCTCAATCCAATTTATAGATGTCAGTTTCTTCGATAACTTCATTCCGCCACAGTGCATTGCAGTTGCACTAATAGGATGTCCGGTGTATGGGCTATCACTTTTCGCGTTATCACAATGACAAAACGAAGAATCCTTAAACATCGCATGCATCGTATGGTGCAAACCACGTTCCCGACATTTATAGAACCGTTTCGGCATGGATCACGAGTGCGACAGACATACAGACAGACAGACAGACGGACGGAATTGCGATGGCAATACAATAGATACAATACAATGATCAGCCGATGTGCGCCAGTGAGACTGCTAGTGGTGAGTCGCCTGCTTTGTACAATGTACTCAATTACTTACTAGAGATGTGCACGGTAATGGGAATCCAGTTGGAAATGGAAATAGGAAGAGTACACGTGATAACGGGAGTGGGAATAGCTACTTTGTCACTTGTGCCAAAATTCCCATTGGTCCATGAGATCCAGTAAATATGTTGATAAGTCGCATCTCGACTTTTTGTGAGGAATGTAATTATTTTCACAGCGTACATAGTAATATTCTATGAAACGTGGACAAAAATATCAGAACTAACAGTTAAAAACTGATTCACAAGAACAATGATATTATTGTCTTCAGCCCGTAAAGTAACGACGAGCGGACAAAGGGGTAATCGAGTGTAGAGTGCAGTGACCAGTTGACCAGGTCACCTAATACTGGCCGCCTTTGTAATTAATCACACAATGCCAATGTGCAGCTGCCAGCCTGCTTCCTATGCAAATCTCGGATCTTTCACAGTAGAAGTCCATGGTTGGCTACAAGAAGCTTATTAGGGAGGGTTTTTATGCTGTATCGAATTAGTAAAGTGTGATATTGGCTCCTCACTACAGCGTGTGAAGAGTTGTCCTATAAGCTTCTGTGAGTCCCACGAGGCTGACGGTACTTGACAAGTTGCCTTGATCACTGCAACTCACTGGCGGGCGCGCGAGGCCCGTCTCGCAACAGATGTGATGTCTGTGCTTGAAAGCGTCATATCCTGTCGCTCTGTACACCTGTCACATTCTCTCTCTGTCTCTCTCTCTAGGTGTGTGTGTACTGTACAGTGTGTCTGTCTCTCTCCTTTCTTCTGTCCGGTGCTTTGTGTCCACGTTGCCGTGGTGAGGGAGTCAAAGGTCAAGTCTGACGTTTGCTGGTCGTGTGAACACCTTTTCTGTGCACGTGGTCATCACCAAGACCCGTGCTGAAATGTCGGCATTGTCAGTGCTTGCATAGTGTCATCATCGTTCATCACTCATTGCTTATCAGCTTATTAATTACGGCCAACAATACTAGTGTTACGGGTCACTCTCTCCCCTTGTGGTCTACTCAGCTGTTAGCCTGTGTCGAAATCTTGATATTATCAACAGACAGCTTTGAAACCAGAATATAACTTTAATAACAGGTGTAATAGGGTAATTATGACTCAATGCAGTGTCTAGGAAAATACTAAGAGGTACAGTAGGGAAAAAAGAGAGTGTAACATAGTATAAAACCAAGAATGCCACGAAAAAGATGTAGCTAGCAGCTAGCAGCAAGCGCTGAGTAGCAGACGCGTTGGAACAACTGCGAATAGACAACACCGACGTAACGAACTGCTGGCGTCGTAGGGCGGGCGGCGGACGGTCGGCGACGGCCGGCGTCAGTCGTCGTAGCAATCAGAACTCGAACTGAATGTGGTAAGCGTATCATTCGTCAGACAGCTCTCAGCAGTGTCACAGTGTGGTGAACAGCACAGCAGATCGACTCAACGGTCTTCGTTATTCGTACCACCCACAGCACACACTGCACGAACTCCGAGCTCGGCGTCTCTCCAAGATTCACAGCACTGTCGATCTTTATTCAACAACGTCTGACTTAAAAAGTGTCGAGAAATCGCGCCCTCAGTTTGAACATAGCAGCGGTCACGTGACTTCTCGTAATACGGTAGCAACAGGTGAAAACAGGTCAACACGGCCGGAAAACTGGGTCGGCGGCAGCGCAGAAGGCCACGGCAACGCAGCCGCAGCGCGCAGCCTACGCGTACACAGGTACAAAATGTGACTGGTACGAATACATATGCAAATATGTAAATCAACGACCTTAATGGACATTACGATAAAAACAGTACAGTTGAAGGTAAGGGACACTTGATATAGCGCCTCTTCATAAGGAAACGTCATCGCAGAAGTGCTGAGGTGTGGCACGGAAACATCGGCGGCAGTACTCCGCATTCGATGCGGCCTACTTTCTGACTTTTAGGACTTATGGCTGAAGATATAAACCGTGTTCCAAAAAACGTTCACCTTTTATTTCGATATAGTTTTTACAAACATTGACTGCTTTTCGTACTATTTGGCACACAGTAACTGAGGTAAGTTGCAACTCAGCAGTTAGGCCTACTTATTTGCCCAACTTAGGAGTTTCACGCTGCAGTAACTCAATTGTGTGATGCACGCATCACACTGCCTTGCTGGAAGATGTCGTCGTCACAGTAATGGCACCAGCATTCAGCTCAAGATCGTGGTAATCTATGCAACAGTACACGTCTTTCATTGGTCAGATTTCATCGTCATGTTTCGAAGTCATTTAAACAGCTTTCTTGAAGGAACAAATCAGCTAAGATGGTCAAAAAAATCAAAAATTAATATTTCCCAAGGTAGTGTAGCAACAGCACGCAGGTGAGGTGGACATGCAAATTACTTCAGTATACTGCATATCAAATGCTACGGAAATCGGTTAACATTTGTAGAAACTACAGTGAAATCAAAAGGTGAGCGTTTTTTGGAACACCGTGTAGTAGGCCTATGTACATGTTGTAGGCTTATTTGTAAATTGTATGCCGTAGTCGTCAGTCCATGCTCACTCAGATGAAAGCCGAATATAGACGATGATGATTACGGAATATACGGCGGCACGTGATGAAACATGCCGGTGTCTTTGATCTTCTCTCTGCAGCTGTATCTTTCTCTTTCTGTCTCTGCGTCTGTTGCTCTGTGTGTGCCTGCATGGGTTCTCGTGTTGCAATTTCCGGCTCACCGGTGCTGCCATGGCGACGAGTCTTGAAGGCGGGAAACAAGATGCTGCGCTGCAGCCAGAGGCAACGAACGGCGACATATACGATGTGTGTTCGTGACAACGTGTGGCTATGGGCGTCGTGGCTACAGCTGCTGCAAGCTGATGGTGATGTCATGGCTTGAACTATAGAGTAACAGTCGCGTATATACACACGCTACACATAGCCCGCAAGTACATGCATTGCATAATGATATAACTAGAAGTACCTGTACATGTCTTAACCCATCATATTGTATCGTAAACTATATCATAGTTGTTCCGTACGAACTATGCGAACTTTTAGTTCCGAAACTTTGTGGAACTTTAAAGCCGGTATGATGCAGCGGAACGGCTGTGGCTTATATCGTCTCGTCTTCGTTTATGACGTGCAGAACTAATGCCTATACGTGGCGTCATAAAATATGCAAAGATATGCTAAATAAAAAAATGTAAAAATACGGAAGATGAAAGATTTTCAAATATTTGCAAGTTCAATAATCGTTTAATACATAGCTCTAACGAGAAGTTGAGAACGTCTCTGTTGTTCAGTTCGGTGATTGGTCGGTTCCATCTTGTGTGCTAG
>Ga0126335_1002908_pt1 | contig 10449 bp, 11 predicted proteins | sample OlaspJWI45metaG_FD_108409 | JGI IMG/M metagenome (GOLD analysis project Ga0126335, IMG submission 108409) | Marine gutless worms symbiont microbial communities from Oahu, Hawaii - Olavius sp. 1 OAHU.JWI-45 metaG | ecosystem: Host-associated > Annelida > Digestive system > Unclassified | place... | reverse complement strand
CCTGAGGGCTGGGATGATAGGCCGTGTTTGGATATGATTGTCGGTTTCATAGGTGATACTCCTAACCCGCCCTACACTAATTTAGCAAGGGGTAAGTGTCTCACCTTCATTGGCACATAGGGTGGTATCCATCTCAATACCTTCTTACCTCTTTGCCTGTCAACCCATTGTCGGGGTTATGAAAGCCCGATTGCGTTGACTAAGGACTGATCGTGTCTACGTTTACTCCTGAACTTAACCAGTGCCACAACCTTGCGCACACTGCCAGAACGTGGTAACCCAGGGGCAAATCATGATACGAAAAATTGCGTTGATTTGTACAACCCTGGCGATTGTCGTGTTGACTTCCTGCGGCGCCGCCGGGAACATCGAGGGCGTCCATCTTGATAAAATACAGATGCCGCCCGGGTTCAAAATACAGGTATACGCCGCCGGCCTGCCGGGGGCGCGTTCAATGGTGTTGAGCCCCGGCGGTGTACTGTTCGTTGGAACCCGCCGCATGGACAAGGTCTATGCGGTTGTCGACCGTGATGCGGACCAGAAAGCAGATGCGCGTTTTGTTATCGACCAGGGCCTTTACATGCCCAATGGCGTCGCCTTTCGCCAGGGCTCGCTTTATGTGGCTGAAGTCAATCGCATCCTGAGGTACGACGACATTGAAAACCGGTTGCAAAATCCCCCCGAACCGGTTGTAGTAAACGACCAATTTCCTGCGGACGCCCATCACGGCTGGAAGTATATTGCCTTTGGGCCGGACGGCTGGCTGTATGTTCCGGTCGGGGCTCCCTGCAACGTGTGCGAGCAGAAAGATCCGCGTTTTTCCTCTATCATGCGGGTAAAACCCGATGGTCAGGGCGCCGAAATCTATGCCCGTGGAATTCGAAATTCGGTCGGATTTGCCTGGCATCCGGTAACCGGGGAACTCTGGTTTACCAACAACGGGCGCGACTGGTTGGGCGATGATCTGCCTCCGGATACGCTGCATCATGCACCGGCCGGTGGCCTTCATTTCGGATTTCCTTACTGCCATGCCGGCAGCATTCCGGATCCAGACTTTGGGGCTAAATATCCTTGCAGTGATTTTTCCCCGCCGGCCATCAATCTGGGTCCCCATGTGGCGGCACTGGGCATGAAGTTTTACACCGGCCGGATGTTTCCGCAGCAGTATCGGCACCAGATTTTTATCGCCGAACATGGTTCGTGGAATCGAAGTACACCGATCGGCTGTCGCGTTACCCGGGTGGTGCTCGAAGGCAACCGGGCCGTTAAATATGAGGTGTTCGCCAGCGGCTGGCTGCAGGGAGATGATGCCTGGGGACGTCCGGTCGATATCCTTATCATGCCCGACGGCGCCATGCTGGTCTCTGACGACCGTGCGGGGGTGATCTATAGAATCAGCTATTCGAACGAATCATAGCCCCCATTGATGCCGTTTATTACACCTACCAAAGCTGCAGGAACCCATGAACACTAAATTGGACCCATCCGATGAACAGGAAGCCGGAATCTACCCCCGGCATCCCCGCGTGGCTGTCGGGGCAGTGGTGTTTCATGAAGACCGCATCCTGCTGGCCCGACGCGGACAGGCGCCGTCGCTTGACAACTGGGCGATTCCGGGCGGCAAGGTGCGGCTCGGGGAAACATTGCAGCAGGCAGCCGAACGTGAGATACACGAGGAGACCGGTCTGGTGATCAGGGCAGCAGATCCTATTTACACCTTCGATCACGTGGATCGGGATGAAAATGGCAATATTCGATACCACTACGTCATTGTCGATCTTCTGGGCGAATATGTCAGTGGTCAAATCGTTCCGGGTGACGACGTTTTGGATGCACGCTGGATATCTGCCAGCGAATTAGGGCAATTGAAGGTTAGTCCCAAGACGCTGGAATTGCTGAAAGAATTGTTTGAATTCGGTTGAAGCTGTTAACCGGTTCGATCATAAAATAAATTTGCAGTTTCCGCCATGGAAAAAGACCGCGAAAAATGGAACCAGCGCTATCGCAGCAAAAAATATCCGAGCGGGCCTTCAAAGATCGTCAGAAAGCACTTGCACCTGGCCCGAAAGGGCAGAGCCCTGGACATTGCCGCCGGCAACTGCCGCAACGCGATATTTCTTTCTGAAAATGGATTTGAAGTCGATGCAGTCGATATTTCTTTTGTGGGACTGACACTTCAATGCACCGGGAATCCAATGATAAACCAAATCTGCGTCGATTTTGACAACTATAACCTGCCCGTTGAGCGCTATGACCTGATCCTGAATATAAATTATCTCAATCGGCGTCTATTTCCGCAAATTATTGATGCATTGATCCCGGGCGGTGTTTTGATGTTCGAAACTTTCCTCAAAGCGGATCAGCCGGCTGGTACAAAAGAGCATCGCCCTGAGCACCTCATCGATGAAAACGAACTGCTGCATGCTTTTAATCTGCTGACAATCAAGTTTTACCTGGAATCTGAAATCGCAGCAGATAGCGAATCTTACCCTAAAGCCTCCTTGATTGCGGTCAAGCCATAACCGTTCATGGTTACGCTCGTTCTTATCACAGTAAATGACTTGGCGGATTCGCATTCAGCTGATACATGATATTAAAAATGAGAACAGGAGTGTCATGAATTCAATCTGCGTTTTTCTGGGGTCAAGCATTGGCAATCACCCGGCATATATGGAGGCTGCCGGCGCGATGGGGCATGAACTTGCCATGCGCGGGCTGACCTGTGTCTACGGCGGCTCCCGTACCGGGCTGATGAAACAGCTTGCCGACAGTGCTTTGCCAATAACAAAAAACGAAAGGGGTCAAGATGCTGAATTTAGCCATGGTTTTCCAAAACAACGTCTCATCAACCCCGGACAAAACCGCCATTGTGTTTGGCGCTACACGGCTTACATTTGCCCAGCTGGACGCGGCGGTCAACCAGATTGCATGCGGACTTGCCGGGCTGGGCCTGGGCAAGGGAGACAAGGTGGCGTTGAGTTGCCCCAATCTCCCGTATTTTCCCATGGTCTATTACGCCATACTGAAAACCGGCGCCACCGTCGTGCCGCTGAACGTTCTGTTAAAAAGCCGGGAAATTGCCTATCATCTGAAGGACAGCGATGCCAGGGCGTATTTTTGCTTCCAGGGAACGCCGGAGCTTCCCATGGCACAGGAGGGTTACAAAGGGTTCCGGGAAACGGATGAATGCAGGCACTTTTTCGTCATCACCGCCGATCCCGGGGCGCAATCCCCCATCGACGGAATCAATACGCTCGGTCAGCTGATGGCCGGCCATCCAACGGTCTTCGATATGGCCGACACCTCGGCTGAGGATACGGCGGTGATCCTCTACACCTCCGGCACCACCGGTTTTCCCAAAGGTGCCGAATTGTCCCACGCCAACATGATGATGAACGCTTTGGTCTCCCGCGATCTTTTGGCGCTGAACCGGGATGATATCCATGTTCTGGTTTTACCGCTGTTTCACTCCTTCGGCCAGACCGTGCAGATGAATGCTGGATTCGCCCTGGGCAACACCCTGGTGCTTATCGCCCGTTTCGAAACCGAAGCCGTACTGGGCGCGTTTCAAGCCGAAAACGCCACCGTTTTTGCCGGTGTTCCCACCATGTACTGGGCACTGCTGTCCCACGAGGACAAAGAGGGCAAATTCGATCTGGAAGAGATCGCCGGCACCTTGCGCATTGGCGTATCCGGCGGCGCTTCGATGCCGCTGGAGATCCTGAAAGGCATAGAAAAAAAATATCAGATCCCCATCATCGAAGGCTACGGTTTGTCGGAGACAAGTCCGGTTGCCACTTTCAACCACCTCCACAAGGAACGTAAGCCGGGTTCCGTGGGCACCCCCATATGGGGCGTCGAGGTCATGGTCGTCGACGACAAAAACAACCCGTTGCCCGCCGGAGAAGTGGGTGAAGTGGCGATCCGCGGACACAACGTCATGAAAGGGTATTACAATAAACCTGAAGCCACAGCCGATGCTTTCAAGGGGACCGGGTGGTTTCACACCGGTGATCTGGGTCGAATGGATGCGGAGGGGTACCTGTACATTGTCGATCGTGTCAAGGACATGATCATTCGTGGTGGTTTCAATGTGTATCCAAGAGAAGTCGAGGAAGTGTTGATGACCCACCCGGCCGTATCCCTGGCGTCGGTCATCGGTGTGCCCCACGATCGTCACGGAGAAGAAATCAAGGCCTTTGTTGTGTTAAAAGAAGGTCAGGCGGCAGCTGAAACCGACATCATGGCATGGTCTAAAGAGCAGATGGCCGCCTATAAGTATCCGCGTATCATAGAAATCAGGGATTTCCTGCCAATGACAGCAACGGGCAAAATACTGAAAAAGGAATTGAAAAAAGAAGCTGCCGGCCAGTAATGGTCGGCAATATGCTACGGTTACACCCTGGAATTAATATCGATGGTAAAGCCACAGTTTTTGTGACCGGCAAACGTGATTTGGCTTTTTAAATCCCACATGTGTGCAATTTGAAGAGAGAGAAAAAGGCCATGCGTTTAATAAGATTGTCATGCGTGGTTCTGACCGGCCTGGTTTTAATGACCTCAGTTTCGTTTGCGGAGGAGCAATCTATCCGGCATGGTTTCTGGGGCGGGATTGACATAGGTGTAGGACTGCTCCAGCAATCACTCGATGAGGTGGAAGCAGATGACACTACCTTCTATTTAGGCTTCAAAGGGGGATACACGATCAACCCTCATTTGAGAATCGGACTGGAATTAAGCGGCTGGCTTCTTGAAGCAAGTAATCTTGAAGATCCAGCGGTGGGAGAGGGTCTCAGCCAGGTATTTCTTATCACACGGGTCTATCCGCGCAAAAAATCAAACCTGTTTGCAAAAATCGGTGGCGGCTATGTGAGTAAATATAATCACCGGCCAGGAGAATCGACCGGTCAAAACGGCTGGGGTTTGACTGTGGGAGGCGGTTACGACATCACGCTCAGCAAAAATTTTGCACTCAGTCCTTTTGTCTCCTTTAATTTCGGTAATGTAGATGACCTGGACTATCAGGCCGTAAATTTTGGGATTGGACTTTTACTCCAATGATAGACTATTTCAAGCCGAAAAAAGATAGACCGGCAGCAGACAGAGTAAATATTACATCTCGGGAAATTCTGCCGGTGCCCGGTTCGTCAACAGACAGTTAATTGCCAGAGCCTTTGGAATTGACGATAAAGCATATGCTTTGAACTTTATTATCTCACTCGGCAAGAAAGATGTGGTTCAAGATACCTACTATCTCAATACCAAAGCTGCCATGCGACAGGGCTACAATCGTCTTCAAGGGGACCAGCGATTTTATAAATTAGCCCAAAAGGAATCCCAATGGCCTGAGTCAAGCCTGAAATAACAGCTTATTACAATTCCAGGATAGTGTCTTCATTCAGGTAATCATACAACGCGTTATTCATTAATGTGGTGATTAAATAAACCGACTCCGTCATGCCGGACTTGATCCGGCATCCAGTAACTGCCTGGATTCTGGCTTTTGCCAAAATGACACCTTTGGTATGTTTAAATGCCAGTTTAATATATCGTCTTGTAGACTTTACGTATTCTTATTTAAGGGGGCAAAGTATGAGTTCTATTGAATACCTCCGTATTTTTGCAGATTCTGATGGTTGTTCACATTTCGAGAATTTGAACCTTGAGCTGAATTTGAACGATTACGCGCCACCGGCGACTCCGCTGAACACCTCTTCTCTCGAATCTGCCGAGGCGTCTGTTTTCCTGGAACTGCCGGTGGGCTGGTATGGCGATTGGCATCCGACGCCGGTCAGGCAGTGGTTAATATTGATGACCGGGGAATGTGAGTTCGAAGTGGGTGATGGGCAATGTTGCCGGAGAAAGGCCGGCGATATCGTGATGCTGGATGACACCAGCGGCAAAGGTCACTGCACAAGAGTCATCGGTGACGTGCCGATACGGATAGCGGCGATTCACTTCAGTAAATAGACTGATAATATGATTGCATTGATATTAATCGGGCTGCTATCCGGTCTGTTTTTCAGTTCAACGTTCATTCTGAACCGGGTTATGAGTTTAGAAGGTGGGCACTGGGTGTGGTCAGCCTGTCTCCGGTATGCATATATGATCGGGCTATTAATCGTAACGCTGTCTGTCTTTCAAGGTATTAAAGCCCCGGGACGCATATTGCGACTGTTTTTAAGGCACTGGAAATTTTGGGTAATTAGCGGAAGTATTGGTTTTGGTGGGTTTTATGCACTTATTTGTTTTAGCGCCGATCACGCTCCGGGGTGGGTTATCGCCACAACCTGGCAACTGACTATCATTGCAACCCTCGTTGTCTTGATCTGCTTTGGAAGATCGTTTCCCAAAAAGATATGGTTTTTTTCATTTGTCGTATTTTTTGGTGTTTTGATGGTCAATCTGAGCCATGTTGAGATGTATTCAGTAAAAGATTTGCTGCTGGGCGGATTTCCTGTTTTAATTGCGGCTTTTTGCTATCCGACCGGAAACCAATTGGTGTGGGAAGCCAAGAACGGCAACAGGCACCTTCCAAATATTGATCACCCTTTACTGGAAAACCCGTTTAACAAAGTCTTGTTGCTGTCCCTGGGTTCTGTACCTTTCTGGTTGATCCTCGTCGCGATTAATAAACCCCCGCTGCCATCTAAAGGTCAGCTTATCAATACCGCACTGGTGGCACTTTTTTCCGGTATTATTGCCACGAGCCTGTTCCTGTATGCCCGCAACAAATCGAAAAAGGCAAGCGAACTGGCTGCTGTCGATGCCACCCAATCCAGTGAGGTTATATTCGCAATGACAGGCGAAATTGTAATTCTCAGTTCCCCATTGCCTAACAGTATGGCCCTTGCAGGCATTTTTCTGGTGTTGACCGGGCTGGCGTTATTTATTCGCTTTCAGGAAACGGTTAATTGATTCAGGGGTCGGGGAGTTTCAAGGCAGTTGGCCGCTGCATGCATAATCGGCGACTTCAGCGTGCAAACCCTGGTCGCCTTCGGCGCCGCCAGTGGCGGGTAAACGCATGCCTGCGGGTTCGTGGGGAAAGAACAGAACATCAACCAGGTTTGCAAGGGGTTCGGTGATGCCCGGCAACTATGTAGAATTGTGAACAACCCTGACATGGCACGGTTCTTTCTTAACGTACCCGAATGCATTCAAATCCCGCCTGGGGCGTGACACGCTGGTGCTGCCGACCATTCATTCCGCCATTAGTAAGACGTTGCTGGAAAAACTCCTCGACCTTTCCAATTTAACAGGTTCTTCTTGACATTCCCGGGGCCATAAAATATTCAGTTTTTATACCCAATACGGTTGTGTCGAGTACCTGCTATCCTGAGTATTTCAAAGTCCTTTCTCTTCTCAAATCCTTATAATTAGTTGGATAAAGATACGATGGTGAAACCACTCAAATTGTGCCTGCATGGGCTCTCAACAGGACAATTTGGGGCATGTTGAGAGCTCATAATCCCCAAATATTGGGCATGATCTTTTGAACATACCAGGAGGTTTTAATCATGGCTATCCAAAATAATTCAACAGAGATCACCGAAGCCCTTGCGGCTGTTGATAAGAGATTCATGGACACTTTCAAGGATGGGGATGCAGCCGGGTTGGCCAATTGTTATAGCGAAAATGGTCAGCTTCTGCCGCCCGGAAGTGATTTTATCACCGGCAGGGAATCCATCCAGGCGTTTTGGCAGGGCGCGATGGACATGGGAATTAAGAACATCAGCCTCGAGACCGTCGAAGCGGAGGGGCACGGAGATACGGCATTTGAAACTGGTAATTACTTGCTCAATGATGCAGCCGGTAGCATCATGGATCGCGGCAAGTACCTCATTGTCTGGAAACAGGTGGGCGGGCAATGGAAATTGCACCGTGACATATGGAACAGCAGTCTATCCGCTCAAGGCGATTAACACGTGGCTAAGTTGATATCGATGGCCAATAAGATCAGCGCAGCACTTTTGTTATTGGATATTTCTCTAACCACGCGGTCCGGTTGGTTTCGGCTGGATCAATTACCGGCAGCCATCCAGAGGCCGGATGGCATTCCGACCGATTCCAAATTAAAAACCGTGTGGATCGAATTCAATCGAACCGGCCTGGGTGACGTTCCATCGCTCACCGGCAGAGCGATTGCCGTTTTAGATCGCAGAACGAACTCCTTTTAGCGGAACAGATTTTTCATCTGCCAATCTGTCGATTGTGGTCAGCAAACATTGCATACTGCTGTCTATCAACGTATGGGGGTTTACTTAAGTGCCTCCACCATCACCTGGTACAGATCGGTGTTGTCCAATGCCCGGCCGAGCTTGCGGCTGTTGGGGCCCCGTGCCCAGATCAGGGTGTCCACGGCGGTGTGACTACCGCCGGTCCAACCATCTTCGATGATATCGCCTCGGATGGAAAGGAAGCCTTCGGGCCCGTTGACAGCAAACCCGCCGGTCTCATGATCCGGCACCACGATAACCAGTGTCTGCCACCGGCGGCGCGGTTTGTCGTTAATCCACTTTAAGACCACCTCGACAGTTTCATCGAAAGCCATGGTTTCAGCCAGCTGACCGTATATGTCCCGGGCGTGATTGGCCCAATCAATTTGCGAGGCTTCCACCAGCAGGAAAAAGCCTTTTTTGTTTTTCTCAAGAATATCCAGCGCTGCGCTGGTCATTTCCGGCAGTGTGGGTTCTTTATCCGGATAATCTTCTGCAGGATCGACACGGAATATTTCCTGTGTCTTGCCGCCTGGCTGGAAGAGACCCACAAGTTTTCTGGTGCCTTTGTAGACCGCAGCCTCCATTCCACCTTTTGTATCGACAACAGTGTAGCCGGAGGCGGCATATTCCTTGAGCAGGTTTTTGAGCCACTCGCCTTTGGAGTGCTCAAGCATGCAGGACCGACCGTTGGCGGCAAAACCACCACCGAGCAGAACGTCTATGCCGCGGTGGAGGTATTGACGTGCAATTTCTTCTTCACATTTACGGTTGTGAACGTTGGCGCCGAAGGCCGCCGGGGTGGCGTGGGTAACATCGGAAGTCGCCACCAATCCTGTGGCCTTACCCATCGACCGGGCAAGGTCCAAAATAGTGGGGACCTGATCGCCGTCGCAGGCGCCGTCGAAATCATCGTCATGACAGGAGATTTCACCGTTGTTGTATTTGGCGCCACTGGCCCAGGCCGAGGCCGCGGCGGCCGAGTCGGTCACGGTGCTGTTGGCTGAATGTGTCCTCTGGTAGCCGATCACCGGGAATTTTTCAAAGGACAGACGGCCCCCGTCCGGTCCGTATTTAAAAATGCGGGCGGCGGTCACATCGGCCAGGCCCATCCCGTCCGGCACCATAACAATGATGTTTTTGGCCCGCGGTCCCCTGAAAAATTTCGCATCAGCAGCGGTGGATATAAACGAAACGGTTAAAACCACTGCAATAAAAAAGACTGAAATTGTTTTTGACATATTCATTTTTATCCTCCGCCTCCATATTAGGGCGGATGTATCATTCCCGTCAAATAATTTGTATAAAACTTGAAACTGGAAATTTGAAAAATTGATCAATAGCTTTTAGAGCGTTAGGACAATTCGACGTTATCGACAATCCGCACAAAAATCGAAAAACGACTCATATCGGAACGTTATTCTGACAAACGCTCTAAATGGGTGTTTCTTGACATTCCCTGACAGTCGGCAGGGCGATAGGAAGAGGCAATAACCGCATGTCAGACAAAATACAATTTCCCTTGATTTTCCACAGTTTCTGAGCCTACAAGCAAACTGTGCGTGTCATTGCGATTTGCTGATCCGATCTTCCATCCGAATTTTACGGCATTGAGACTTTCTGCTGAACGTTTCTTCTCGTAGAAACTTATTACAGATTCGACACAAACCCAAAATAATTAGGTCATCATCCTATAACCCATCCGCTACCTTTTTAAAATGGAAGTATGCTATGAATCCCAATGATCAGGTATATATCAAATTACAAAAGCACCTGGACGCTCAGGCCGTCGGATTTCCAGCGACCGGGTCAGGTGTTGAACTAAAGATCTTGAAACACATTTTCACCCCTGAAGAAGCGGAGATCACTACCTATCTGAGCTACAAACCTGAGACGCTTCAAACAATTTTTGATAAAGTGGGGCACCTGGTTGGATCCGCAGAGGCATTGGAAGAAATGCTCGATGGTATTCGAAAGAAAGGCGGCATAGAATTCAAACAAAAAGATGGCAGTGTGCATTATTGCTGTGCACCGCTTGTTGTCGGGATGTACGAATTTCAGCAAAATAGACTGACCCCTGAGTTTATCAAGGATTTTAACGCATATACCTCGGATCACTACTGTCCGGGTAACAATTCAATAATATCAATATGATACAATTTTACTACGCATCCAACTTGTAATTTTGGCAAAATTTTATCTCACTGTTTTTGATTAGTAAAAAGTATTTAGG
>Ga0126335_1002907_pt1 | contig 10451 bp, 6 predicted proteins | sample OlaspJWI45metaG_FD_108409 | JGI IMG/M metagenome (GOLD analysis project Ga0126335, IMG submission 108409) | Marine gutless worms symbiont microbial communities from Oahu, Hawaii - Olavius sp. 1 OAHU.JWI-45 metaG | ecosystem: Host-associated > Annelida > Digestive system > Unclassified | place... | reverse complement strand
GAAGAGAAGTATTTTTTATGTTTCCTTGGGTAATAATTTTTTACTGTTTTTTTTTGTAGAGGCCCCTTAGTTGTGGAGGCCCCTGGGCAACTGCCCAGTTTGCCCCCCTTAAATACGGCCCTGATTCCACTGGCAAATTGAAACAGGATAGAAAGTATGGCTGTATGTATTTGTATTGCACTGGATCTGTCTGTATCTGGTTTCGGACCCTCTGGTGTGGGCTGTAGCCGGTGAGGTAAGCTGGAGCAGGGTGGCCACCAGACAATTGCGAATGCGATACAGCATAAGGACCCTGCTACGAACTCGACGTTGTTGAAATGAATCTGGAGTTTCTGTAGCATGGCTGTGACACTTGATGCATGTTTGAAGTCACAACAGGTGAACCGTGCCGCGCTTCGCTGGGTGGCTTCGACTTCACCAACGTTACGTTTGACCGGGTTGTCACATACAGATGAAGCATATTCTAGCTGTGGTCTCACTAAGGTCTTGTAACATTGCTCACGGATAGCTGTCGGACAGCAGGAAAAGTTACTCCGTATGAAGTTCAGTGACTGTAGCTTTCTTTGCTGTGGTGTCGATATTCGCATTCCAAGAAAGCTTAGCCTACTGTTAATGTAAACTCAAAGATACCTAGCAGATGAGACAGTGGCTAGCTTCTGCCAGTGCTTTTCCTTGCTAAATCAGATCGCCAAAACTGAACAGAATTTTGTTTAAATAAGTTGAAATAGGGCATGACTGAGTCGGCTGCTGACCAAGTATAGAACTAGATTATAAAGAAACTTAAGCTTTTAAGTTTAAAAAAACTTTTAAAAATCAAAAGTCCAAATTTTAGTTTAAAAATAGATTTTTAGGCTGCATCAAATGCAAGAGATGCAGAATTGTTACCGATGTTCGCGGTGTCTGTCTGTCAGTCTGTTCGTTCGTCAGTCTGTCTGTCTGTTTGTCTGCTTGTCTGTCTGTCTGTCACGCGGTTTAACTCGGCGGTGTGAAGTGTGTGCGCGGTCATTCGGTGCAGCCTTTGCTAAATCACTTTGGCCTTTTGTTTTAAGTTTTTACTTTTTGTTATGCAGTATAATGAAGTTAGTGATTGCAATCCCGGGATCCCGAATCTCAGGATCCCGGACAGTTTTCCAATCCCGGGATTGATCCGCGCTATGGCTAGTGATTGCAATCGAGGGATTCCGCACGGTTTCTCAATCACGAAATTCTGTGAGTGGAAAATGGTCCCGGGATTGCAATCCCTAAATGAAGTTCACATTTAACTTTACAGAGTGATTTGTGACATTTACGTGATTCTTCGTTCACTGTCGTTATATTTGTTTTTATTCATTACATAGACCACTTTAAAATGTACTCGGCTCTAGCTGGCCACCTGGCCGTCTGGCGTCACTCCTATGGGATGCCGTAATAGCGTCCATTCGTTTGACTTGTCTAGATACGTTCACGTACGTTAAAAGTAAAAAAAATATAAAAACATAAAAATTTCATAAACTTATATAACCTAAATACCTAGAAAACTTTTCTAAAATTTCTTACAAACTAGTTTTTCCAAAAATTTCAGCCCATGTTGCATGAGCTCGTAAAAGTCGTAATTTCACGTTTTTGACGTTACGTTATCTGGTTATGTCTTTAATATTTACTTATTTTTATTTCTATTTTCGATAGCAGGAATGACGTCGCATGATGTAAATAATGACGTCAAGTATGAGCGAGATGTGTTAATGTCGAAAAGTTTCGTAAAATGCGCAATATTGAGCGTGACAGTGGTATAATAATTGTTGTTAGGCCTCTATGGGGAAAACAAAAACTGTCGACAAATCCAGTTTATCTGGAAATTTCTGCAAAACCAACGTTAAGCGCAAGGGAGACAATGCACTTCATTGTGCCATTTCTAAGAGAAGTCGGAGCGACTATGTGAAGCTACCAAAGAACCCCAATGATGAGACGTTTCATCACCAATCTGCGAAAGTAAATGACGCTATGCCAATGGCGAGAGAGAATAGGGCCACCAGTAGTCGCTCTTTAATAAGCAAAATGTCAAAAGGTAAAATAGAGGAACTTAAAAAAGAAAATTCTACGCTGAAGGCGAAAGATATCAAAGAAATGGTGCTCAGTAGCTTGTCTGGTTCCGATGTGGCGTCGAATTCGAAGTCTGAAGTAACCAACACGAAACAACTGGTGAGTGCTGAATCGTTCCACTCCCAGGGTTCCTCTGACATTGAACGTTTGAAACATACTGGCATTCCAACGGTTCATATTCAGCGACTAAACAGTACCGAACATGTACTGTTATATCACTCTGAAAAGCAAGATTCTGTAGACAGAAAATCAGCCAAGAATCCTACTGACGCAGAAGCCACATATTTACCAGAAAGTCAAAGTAAAAATCGTCAGCTATTAGATTCGTCACATTATCATGAAATATCAATAAAAGGTGAACGGAACTCGTCGTTGGCGGTTGATAATCAAAGGAAAGACACATTGAAAATCAAATCAGAAAAAGACTGCGTTGATGACGATAGTGCGCAAGTGATAGACGTCGCCGGCGCAAAGCGTGGAAACAGTGCGGCGATTTCGCTGTTGACGAAGTTCGATTACGAGCGAATGTCTCCGAAGCGTCTTTCGGATAGTTTGCAGACAAAGTGTTGCTATGTTGGAGGTGGCGAAGGACTGACGGAAGACAAACCGTCGAATGTAACTGTGAAGAACACAGCTGCAATCGACGACGATATTGTCGTTCTGTCTGTTGACAGCAGTCGCTCAAAACCTGCGAGAAAGTCGAGGAGCGACATGAATCGAAAACGAAGTGGAACAGACGAGATCAATTGCGGTGTAACAATGCACATAAAGCAGGAACCTTGTGAAAAGCAGAATGGGCAAACCTCAGACATTAGTGTCGATAAAGGCAGCGAAGGGTTTACTTGTGATACGCCGAAGAAGGTGACAAGAACAAGTTGCCAGAACGTTGGTGCCAAGTCAGCCAAGAAGACAAGACCGACAAAGTCTAGACAGTCGACACCCAATGTTGCACTGTCAATTTTAACCCGCTCTATGATCAAAATACCAGGGTAATGTTTTAAAATGACTAACCCGCCTAAGTACAGGCTGTTGTGAATGTGATGTTTGTTGTATCGTATACGGATTAAATTCGACGTCAGCGTATGTTTGTGAGTGACCGATCAGTTTCATAGCGGTATTTGTAGTGACTATACATAAAGCAAACTTCTCGCATAGCTAGCTATAATTATGTTCAAGCTATGAACATTACACATGTGGTATAATGTAGGCATGGAGGCACGTATACTTAATTCTCGTCCGGCCCGGCAACTGGAATTAAGATCAGGAGACCTGCAGATAACAGCAGATGTGGCGGATGTTTCTTTCTCCGTTTTCTGAATGTTAGGCGAAATTTGCAGTTAAATGAGAAAAAACTGCTAAGACTTTTCGGTGGCTATGTCCATAATCCAGCAAAGGCTGTGCCCCTGGAGACTTTTTCCCCAAATCCCCTACCCTCTTTGCTCCCCAAACAGTCCGAACTTTAGCCGTGGCTAATGACAATATGGACAGTCTGTGCTAGCTAAAGGCGGCTGTTATTGTGCCTAACAGAATGAGCACGTCGTCCATGTTCGAAGCGACAAATTCTGTGAAGAAACGACGTGTAACTGAGACGGAGATATGGCTCAATCGGCGACTGGAACAGCAAGCCTGCCTGCTATGGTCCAGGTCATGTTACAACGTTGTTGTCGGCAGTGTGGGTCTCTTGGATCTGGGATGACGCTGTCAGCAACATACGCCGGCTATCCGAGGCGGTGCATAGGCCTATACGAAATGCAGTTTAAAACATTGCTAAAAGATAACCATCTAGAAAGTCGATTGAATGTGATAGCTAACCGACACATAGACAGGCACGTGCAGACATATTTACCGTTTAGTACAAGTACTATTAGCTCAGCTATAGTCAGCTGAACTAAGAAACCAAGCCTTTGGCTGCAGTTGTGGTGAAACGACACCATTTGGCTGACGTGCCAGTTCTTGAATACTATCCTGGTTTAGAGAATTGTCAGTCTGTAACTGCGGTTGTGTGTGTGTATCGGAGCAGCGAGCAGAAGCGTCGTTTCCAGCAGCAGTACCCGGACTCGCCAAGTGACGTCATTGATGACGCAATGAGACGTCACTGGGAGTCTTTGGGAGACCGAGACAGACATCGATATCTGCAGAGAGCTCGCAGTGCCATGGCTGTGGAGCGTGGTAGACAGCTCGGCAGGAGAGGACTGTCACAGCACTCAGCCAGAGGTTGGACACTTTCACTATTAGTTCATGGTCTGAAATGTGTTGCATTTCAGTGATTTCACCTATAAGCATAGAACACCGCTCGCGGATGGACTTGCTGGAAACAGGCATAATCGCCAACGACAATGGTTAAAGGGTTTCCATTCTGTAGGGCGTCATGTTTTATCTATTTTCTATGATATCTGAAAAAGGCCTATAAAAATGCTGTTTACTTTTACCAACCTTAATGTCTAATTTTGCTTTTAAAAATTTATTGATAAGAACCATTGCAATTATCCTTGTTTGATTTGTAATTGCATTTATTTTGCATTCTGTGGGATTGTGTTTGATTTTTGTATTTGTGTATTTGTTACTTTTTAACGGTGTGCAATATATTTTTCTTTCATTTTAGCAGTTTAGCTTCTGCTTGAAATGTCAGTTAAATTCTTCTTATTGTTCTAGTTCTACTCTGATTAGTCTGTGGTACAGTTTTTCATATTTTCTCTGAAGTCTGACTTGGCATAATTGAGCACCCATCGGTGACTCTCTGTTGAGGTTTGTCCCCCTATTTGTGCAAAGAACAAAATTTGACATTCTCATATTCAGCTGGCCAAAGAACTAACCTACTTGTGAGCTGTCGGGTACATTGCATTAGTTCATTTGTTGGTCACAACAAGCACTCTTCGTCACTGCCATCATTGCCGTGTTGGCCAACAGTCTACAGATTGATTACAAATTCAAAATCATCAAAATATCAAAATCAGCTTGTAAAAGAGTAAATTGGTAAAATTTGAAAAAAGTGTGGCCGGCTTGACTTGGTAACTTTGTGGGGTGATGATCTTAGAACTGGACCATAGTGATAAACTACACGGAATTAGGCTAGGCCTACTGATTACTGATTAGGAAAAATGGTCACTTAAACGATCGCGAATTTATCACTCTTTGCCACTTGTGTTATATAAATGTTGCTGCTAGGTAAGTTTAGATATATGTAATGTAATGTAATGATAATTTTTATAGTGGCCTAAGTAACTATGCTACTTCGAGAACCACTAGAGTGTCACAAGTTACGAACCAAAGAAAAACAGTTACAAGATCAAATCAGAAAACGAAGTTACACTAAACAAAAAAGTCTTCAGTAGGCGGCAGAAGGTAGAGATGGACGCAGAATATACGATGTAGGCCTAATCTTTTACTGTCATCATCATCGTCGTCGTCGTAAGATTTATTTAGCATTAAAACATTTTTCAAAGATTTTGTCTCTGATTTGCGTTTCAGAGTGATGTAAGTTGTGCGTGTCAGTTGATGTATTGACGGCTGCGCATGCTTGTGTCTGTGGTGCATACGCATATCCTATGACGTCGTCACCATGCATGCAGACGAGAACTCGACGACCGACTCACTGGCACGACGTCTGGAACACTGCAACGCCGAACAGCTGAGCACCTTGTTCGACAGTGCCACAGCTGAACAGAAGGCAGACATTATCCGACACAAGCTGAGAGCCCTACAGCGTCGTCTCGCCCCCGAAGACTACGCCGCATTGACGCACCTGTTCCGTGATAATCTGCGTCTGGCCGCCGACCACCCGCCACCAGGCACGTCGCCTCGACAGGCTGCCGATGCCAACCGCGGGACGATGGAATCCCTGGCTCGGCGAGTCATGTTTACGACAGTACGAGGAGTTGAGTCTTGCGTACAGGCGATACAAGCTCGTCGACGTGCCTCTGTGGCGCAGCAGACTGTCATACAGTACCACGCATTGTTGTCGGCTCTTATCAACCATGCCGTTGATTCTGAGGTCCTCCGCCCCATCGACGATGACGAAGACTGCTTCTCATTGCACCTCGACCAGCTGCTACAGGACCTTGCCGACGTTGACCGCGGCCTGAGCGATGGCGGTGACTGCGCTGGATGGAGTGACGGTGACCAGAAGGCCGTACTGGCGATGGCTACCGAACTGTCATTGGGCTGGTTTGCTGGCTCGACGACCCTGAGTCTGGCCGGACAGCCTACAGTCGTTCCAAACGTCGTCGATCTCTGCTGTCAGAAGATGTTGTTGTACAGCGCCACTATGTCGCCGTCTGTCGTGCCGCTGTCAGTTGTTGACGTCGATGAACAACTGATGAACATCTCGCAGGCCTCAGGGACCTATACCGACCAGCCTTCACCTCCTGGATGGTCAGTGGCAAACATCATACTAGCAGAGACTGCAGGTAACGTCTATCGGCTGCGTCACGGGTTGGAGCGCTGCTGTGGCCTGGACTCTCCGTCATGTGTACTGTCCGGGCTGGTCGTTTATGACCGTCTGTGTCGATTGCGTCAGCAAGGTGGTCCAGGTCCACAACAGCTTGCTCGACGTTCCAGAGTGGTCGACAGTCGAGGTCAGACGGCGGCAGATACAACTGAAACACGCAATAACACCACCGACTGGCAGCAATCAGCCTGTCAGTAGAAGTCTGACAGAAAACGGCTGAGGCTGCGGCATTCATGAATATGATGCGTTTAACCCACAATTGACTCGTTAGTTCATCAGCGTATCTAGCAGTTTGTGGACTTAGTCAGTCATGTGCTTTTTATATATAGCGTATGAACTTAATGATGCTGATTTTTTGCTGGTGCACTGCTATGTATCTAAGAAACCCTTATTTCTCAGTTTTCTGTCGCAGTCTTATGTGTACCGATATATATTTGTCCGCATTTGCTGATGGCCTTTACTGCTAGTGCTATAGCAAAGTCGCTCGTGAAGTCACAGAACTGGCTGGCGCTGTATATAGACGGGTGTCACGCTGACAGCTCTACTTTACTATAATCACTCCCCAGTCCCCACCAGCGTCAAGGAAATGATCATTAGCGTATGAGATTTTCCAGGGCGACAGCCTAGTCACCTACCGGCTCGTTTTTTTTATTAAGTTCGAGGAACTGAATGGCTTTAATTGTATGCCGTAGATGTTTTGGCATATAACTTGAGTTTCAGGTTTGAAGCATATTATTTTCATATTTTTATATTATTTTTATATTTTCTATCTTTACCTTTACCTCGTATTTTTTATTTCATTTGGGGGCATATTATTTTCAGGTTTGTTGGCATATTATTTTCTGAGGGAGAGAGACTAGCACTATGAGTGCCAAAAGCATATTTTGCTTACGTTAGCAGAAAGAAACCGAAAGTTCTGTTTGTGTTGTTTTGGGGCTGTGTTCCAAGCCCTCTGTCCTTACCGCGCAAACTTCTTTGTACGTAGATTTTCGAAACCGATGTCGTTCATAATGACTTTCACTGACATCAGTCGACTTTTGTTTAGACGATTTTCAGCGTAATTGTTTTGCATTTACATAGTAATTTTCAGTCTCCTAGTCATGGGCCTAGGCTATCATTGCATTTATTAGCAATGAGCCACGTAGTATTTGTTGGTCTAACTCATGTTTTGTTTCGGCATTTGCATTTCGACTTTTGAAACTGTCTTTCATATCCGTTGAATGCTGTGATGATGTGGGCTAATTGACCTGATGTGATAACGTGTAGAGCGGTTATTTATACACACGTACGTCTATTATACACCGTGGGACCAAAAATAATCCAAGACTCTTTAAACTCATATTTCAGTTGTTGCCAATTCGGGACAGGTTAACAAAATCTTATGAATATCGCGTGACTAAATAGACCGATTGCACGAAATGTTGCATGAAACGTTAGTGCATTTTAATGAAGTCACAAATACAATTTATGTAGTGGATTATTTTTGTACGCATTAATACTGTATATGTTGTCGCCGTCGTCAGCATTTTTGCAAACGTATTTTCTATTTAGTCGCTTATACCGTGTTTTAATTTGTTCTGCTGATTCCTAAGCGTAGCCACTTTAAATTTGACAGTTGTTAAATGAAATGTGACAAACAGCGCTGCTAACGCTGTACAATGTATGGGGCATAACATCTTCATTCTTAGGCCGCATCGAATGTATGAGATGTGGACTGTTACGACAGATGTTTCCCTAGCGTGTTGTCACTCTGCCAGTCACGCCTGTGCGTGCAAAAACGGCTGAACGGATCGAGATCCTGTTTGGGGTGGACTCTTGGGGGCCCTATAGGAACATATTATGTATTATATGGAGTCCCGATCTTCTCACTGATTCGATGCGACCCTCGCCAAATTACTTTGGTCATTTGTTCCAATCTGCGTAACTACATAGACCAAGGATCATCTGTCAGAGACATCCCACTGCAGTACATATGCATGTCTATTGTGCGTAAAATGGTAATTTTCATCATGAGCGAGTGAGTAGAGGCTTAACATCCCAATCGACACTTTTTAGTTTTTTCTGGGACGACTTTTACAGGTTAAATGACCCAACCAACAGCGTCAAAGCACTGAAGGCAACCAGTTGGCCACTGAGATAGGCTTTAATCCCACCAGAACCACTCTACCGTGTTGCAGTATGAAATGTAGGCAACCGCCTCTAGGCTAATCACAGTGGTCCCAGTGTGACATAATTTTCATTACGACTATTGCCAAATTTAGTGTAAGCTATACATGATGTGAATGTATTGGCTAAGCCGGTTAGCTTCATATGGCTTTGGAGAAAATCATTTTTTTGTCATTATCAAGTTCAGCAAAGTAAATGACGAAGTGTCTTAGTCATGCTAGTATCTCGCAAACACGTTTTTCGAACATGGATGCAAAGTAAAATGTTATTCACAACTTCATTGGCACGTAAGAAGTTAAGGGAGGTGAACAGTTAAAAACTTTCACGCGTTTCTTCTCGTTTTTCCGTATATCTCCACTCACTCACCTTGGCGGCTTCGGTGAATTCGGTAAAAAGTGACTCAGAAGAGAAATGTAGTCCTTGTATGTGGGAATTCAGTAAAGTTGTAAATGTCCAATGATTTGAAGCTTGAAACGATACAAATGCAATCGCCTATCGTATCGGATCGACTCGACGACGATCGTCGACGACGTTGCTAATTTCGGTTTAAATCGGACATCGAACCAGAAAAAAATCAAGAACGCGCCTTACTATTTCCGGTGTGGGTATAAAATTTGATTAAAAACTTTGGCGCCTGTGTGTGGCGCATGTGGCGCAAAGTAGTGTATGATCTAAGTAATTATGTAGTGTGTGGTCCATTACATTCAGGTCGCAGTCTGTAGTGAAGTAATGTGTATGCAAGCGTTACGTCTGGGAGAAGCTTCCATTGGAAACATTGGGTCCCAGACCCGGTATGACTAATTACCACATCTGACCCCATCGGACGGCGTCTTGACAACATCGGGCCCACATCAAACTTCCTCACCTGTATCTACTTTATTATAGTCATTTAGTTTTACTTGAGTAAAAAATTCGATACTTACTTTTACTCAAGTAATAAAATGCGGAATGCTGAAAATAAAATGCGGAATGGAATATACGTAATGCATGTGATTGGTCGACGGCGATAACCACGTGACCACACACATTCCGCATTTTATTACACCTGTTGTTTCCACAGTTGTTAATAAAATGCGGAAATAGTGAATACAACTTATATTTAAGACGAACATTTTTATAAATGTATTATGCATTTATATATTGATAATTTTGGTAACGCAAGTCACGTAACGTTTCGGCTTGATCAAACGTACTATTGTGTAGTAATGGTGCCCGCATGAGCAACAACACGATGGGGAGCCTCTTGACGTGGGTCAGGTCCGGGATTTCGGCAGGCCCTACCCCGTGCGGTGGCTCGCCAGACCTTTGTCCGAGCCGGGTCGGTCTCGTTATTAGCCCTCTGTTCATAATATAAGAGCCCCGGGTTTTCTCCGCAAGGTGGGAGAGTAAGTAAGTCCCGGTAGTAACCAGTCCTTGCCCATAAGCAGTCTCTTTCCACAGCTGGTCCTCGTCCGTAGTTAATTCCGGGTTATTAGAGGTTGGAAACCATTGGGTACCCATCAGTAGTCCCCCCTTCCGCAAAACTAAGGTTCTACGGGTTCGAACTCACCATTTTCCCTTCCTTTAGGCTCGGCACTTTCCAGGGCTACCCATAAACGCCCATAAATAACAAACCATAAAGTTTTGCAATACACAACCCGTACTGTTCTATTGCAAGTATCAAAAGATGTTTAAAAAAGTAGTTTTGTATTGAATGTTCTTAGCGTAATAAACGATATATAAATTAATAAATAGGCCTATTCTTGGACGTGCTTGAAAT
>Ga0126335_1002906_pt1 | contig 10451 bp, 6 predicted proteins | sample OlaspJWI45metaG_FD_108409 | JGI IMG/M metagenome (GOLD analysis project Ga0126335, IMG submission 108409) | Marine gutless worms symbiont microbial communities from Oahu, Hawaii - Olavius sp. 1 OAHU.JWI-45 metaG | ecosystem: Host-associated > Annelida > Digestive system > Unclassified | place... | reverse complement strand
AGTAACAAGTTTTGTAAGGCTGTGATTGAAGGTGCCAGTAGTAGAATATCATCAGCATATAGTATCACAAATAATCGACGAAACAAGTCCGACAGTTTACCGACATCACCTATCTATACTGCAAAAAGGATCAGCGACAAAACAGCACCTTGTCTGACTCCTGAGGTTACTTTAATAACACAAGACCAGCTATCATACCATTTAACGCATGCAAAACAGTCAGACAGCCAATTCTCTAATAGGTCCAACAATTCGTTTGGAATGTTTCTTTTCATTATCTTCATATACAATGCACTGTGCATGGTTGACCTTGTTGAAAGCCTTTTTTAAGTCAATGGCACATAAATTTACAGTGTTACCACCTTCAACTAAACCGTCAACGATTTTACGAACTGAATATACAACATATATATATGCCTTTTTGTTTTTATAACGTATACACTGCAGCTATACATGCAATACCAAACCCTCTCAGATATTTTGCACGTTAGCCTAATTGTCTTTAGCGGCCATGCGTAGCTTTAAGAATACAAGCTTAATTGATGCGAAAATTAAAATAGCGATGTCCACGAGGCTCGATCTTTTGTATAGCTATAAACAATTAATTCACACTGCACATGATAGGCCTACGTCACGAATAGACATTAAATAACAGCGTTCACATTACTTATACGACGACTATATGCATTACATGCATACATATACATGGATAAGAAATTTTTAAAGTGGCCTAAGTAAAAACCTCAAGAACCACTAAAATGAAAAATGTAGTCATTGAAATGATATAGAAAACGAAAAAGTTTTCAGTTTCCGGCTGAATGATGTCAGTGGCACACAGTCAGCCAGTAATGTCGTGTGGCAGACTGTTCCAGAGCGTCGGACCGGCAGCAGCGAATGCTCGGTCACCAATAGTACGACGATGAGTGCGCGGCACGTCGAGCTGCATGCAGCGAAGACGAGGACCGCAGACGTCGCTGCGACGGGATATCCACCAAGCGATGAGGGTCATCGGATAAGTAGCCTACAGTGGGGCGAGACCATATAATGACTGAAACATCGTCGTCGCTAGCTTGTACTGGATGCGCTCAGAAAAACGCAGCCAGTGAAGACTGGCCAGCGCGTCAGTTATATTGTCACTGGTCAATGGTCTTTTATGTCATTGCTGTCTTTAAACGTGAGGAAACCATACTCATGTAATTTTTCGGAACTTTTATCAAATAAAGTGGTATATCGCCTTCTTCCAATGCGTGTTATGAAATTGTAATTAATCGATTATAGATGAAGACATTATCTAGTCGTTGGTAAGTTTTTACCCGACCCTGAGTGTACGTGAGCATTCGGATATCGCAACTCAGAGTCGGTGTAAATGACTGGCCAACAGACACGCTCAACCTCACAACTGCCATGAAATTAATTATATACATTTAAGCAAAAAGTTATAGGCTATAAGTTGCAGACTATTACGCCTATGCCCGCTTACAGGCGAAAAAAGCATATATTTTTATTTAATCGACCTGTGTCGTCCGTGATTCTGTTCTGTACATGAATATGTTATGTGGTGGTCGGCGCTGCAAAGGCTGAGAGGCGTAATGTGCTTGCAGTTAATTTCTCAGTTCGATACAGGCTTTAAGACATAATAGCTTAACATAGCATTTAGCAATTTTGTACACGTAAGTAAGTAAGTAAACTTTATTGCAGAGTGACAATATACTGGGTGTTCCTGAGAAAATGGCACAAAGTTTGCGGCACCATATTTTTTGCAATCACACGTCATCACAGAGTCACGCGGTTTTCAAAAAATGCCCAGAAATAAACTGCTTACACGACAAATGCCAACGTCAGAATGCGGCGGTTGAATATTCCTCGTTTAGCAGTTGGCAAGTGAACTATTCGAAAACAAAATTAACCGCAACAACTTTTGGACAAATTTATGAAAGTTAACACCAGTTAAGAGAAACGGCGCTCAATGTGTCCACGACGAGAACGAACAACCGACGATAGTCGTTCGGACCATGCACTGTTTAATTCAATCACCAATCACCATCGATTAGCTCGATCATATCCCAGCAACTGTTCAGGACTGCTTCAGATGATCAACGTACTCAATATTCTGACGATATACCAGCTGCTGCAGAGCTTCCCCCCCAATAGAATAGTCCACAGGATTCAGATCAGGTGAGTTATGGCTACGCCGTGGCGCATCGGTTATCAAGATGACGAGAAGGGGTGGGAGAGTAGGTGGTGTAAATACTGACAAGGATTGACGTAAGGAGTAGCATGACATTCATGCAGGCAGTGTTTGTGTTTAGTTTTTTGCCCCGTATGTGAAAAGAAATGAAAAAACAGGTCAACTGTTCAGGGACTCAGGTGAATGATATACCGCATCTTTGTAGCACAACCTCATCACTGAAGCGCTCAGGTATGGCACGCATTGTCAAGGGATAGTGCAGTTTTACCTTTCACCCTTACGTCTTAAGCAATTTATGAATTGAATGAACCATACACCTATCGTTGCCTTCCCCACCGACACTGGTTCTCGTTTACCGACCAAAGATGGATGGAAGGCTGAGTTGGCCTAAACGTAACAAAACGGCGAGTAAATAAACTTATGCCGGTGACACACGTACAAGAAACTTGTACAAGAAACTTGTACAAGAAACTAAAACAAGTTAATTTGTACAAGAAACTTGAATCCAAAATTTGATGCAAGTTTTTTTACATGTGTCAACGGCATTAGTCTTCCCCTGAGTGCCCGCGACCATGGCGAATATCGTAGTTGTATAGCTGGGTTGGGTCAGATGGAAACAACACTGTAGTCTACTCGCCATATGCAAAGTGTAGGCCTACAATGTTTATTTCGTTTCGCTTGAGGGCGCCACTGGTCTTCAACAACACCGCAGTCGCCATGCAGTTGGCTTGAACATCGTGAAATGGACGCTGGCTGATCTTGACGATCTGATGCCTCAAAGTTAGGCCTATACACATGCAGACATAATCATGGACTTGTTAGCGTAGCTTAATAAGCATAAAGATAGGGTCTGTAACGAATAATTTGTGGGCTGAAAGTCCCGATCTCAATACAGTCTTTGGTTGATCGTCATATATCATGCACATTTAAATGTCGAATTTTATTGTCTTCAGCTAAACATTTACTAATTTGACAAGACGTTACTGCGACAGCAGACATCCACTTACGTTATTTTGGCGTCATTTCGTTGTCACGACGAGACGAGTTCGCGAGGACAACAGAGAAAATTATTCCGCATTTTTGCGACGCATGTACACCGACTATACCGTGCGGGACATCTGTCCATAAAACAGTACTGGGAACGTGTATAACTCCGATAGTGCCCAGTCTGAGTGTTCTGGGATATTTCCTGTGATGCAAATCTTTTTTTTACATCTTAGCCGATTCTAACTCTTCGTGGCTTTGCCACTCGTATGAATCTAGAAACGTTTGTGTAAAACTGACATCGTTTTAAGGGATTGTTGTTTTTTGCACTTATTATTTTACCGTTGTATTACTATCATACATTGTCATGCGCTTTTGTAAGAAAATTTTCATGCGCTTTCCTAGAATTATTTTATGCGCTTTAGAGTGTAAAAAACGTGCGGTTTGCGCTTTCGTAATACGCCCGGCTAACCGCCCGCAGTTTAGTTTTATGCTACAGCCTACACGGTCGTCACGCTCCCACAACCACGTTGCCCAACAGCTAGGCGGCGCTCGCATAGTTTATGGGCGCTCTAAAAACGAAAAATAACAATTTTTCGCCCCTCTCCAATTTTTGGCGCTTAAACCATTCTTATGGCGCCCCGCAGCTATGCATGAAAATTTGGAGGCGATAGACGCACCGGTTCGCGAGTGATTAGCGAACAGACAAACAGACATACATACAGACATACATACAGACATACACTGGAAGAAAATGAACATACGGAACAAGAAACAAAAGGCTTGAGTAATTTGCAAAAAAAACATCGAATCTGTGGCATCCTCTCCTTCGCCTTCGAGAGATGACAAGACCCTAATCCAATACCATGTGTTTTGAGGTGGAACCCCAAGAATTTCCACTTCAAACAAGATTTCGATCCGTTCAGCCATTATGCGGGGCTCAGACACATGACAGACAGACTGACTGACACCACGTTGCGGAATCACCGATCGCAATAGGCTGCATATCATGCATTTATGCGCAATGAGGCAACCACATCTGTTATCCTGCAGCGGGCACCATTGGTTACAAGCTCGCAGGACACAAGCATTCTCATACCTGGCCGAGTATTACGTCTTACAGCATGCCAACTAAACCCGGGCTGGAATTGAACCACGGCCCTGAGAGTAGCCAGCCAGCTGGGCCAATAGAAACACGGTGTCATCCCCGACGGCATAAAACGATAGTTAGCTCGCATGCCCCCAAAGTTTGTCTGGACCAAGAAAAGTCTAGGTTTCGCGCAAAGGGGCGTTTGTCTGGGGGTTTAGTTTGGGGAGGAAGAAGTGGTGCAGGGAAGGGTAGCGCAGGAGAGGGCGTCTGTCCGAAGGCTTCGACGCGGAGTAGGGTATTTCCCGGGAGCTTAGCATGACGGGGCGTCTGTCCAGACTGGTTGGTGCTGGGGGGAAAGGGTTCGTGTCGGGAGTTTACGTAGGAGCATTGTTCTGGGGCATCCTCATATCTGCCGTCGTGCAAAATTTGAGCGAAATCAGACGATTTGCGGCCGAGTTATGGCGATTTGATTAATTAAACATGCCACCGTCCTTTGCATTAAATGTTTAAAAAAAAGCATTCCACACGCTGGGGTCCCTATATTCTACCTTACATACCAAATTCGGTAAAAAAATATCTTGAGCGGTGAAATCTTCTTCTGGTTACAATTTCGACACGTGTCTTCCTATTGACCTTCGTTATGTGTAATCATACGAAATTGAAGGAAAATGACACAAACTGGTGGCTGTTCTCAATGCCACATTGACAAGGTTTAGTGCATCATTTTCGTCATAATGGGCGAAGTGCCGACCCGAAAACGCCCAGAATGGCGAAACCGTACTTCCGACCGCTAATCTGATGGAAGATTCTGAAGCGGGAAGCCCAGTATCCTATTCGAGTTTTCCAGTAGGCCTAATCATACGTCTATCTCGCTTAGTTTTGGAACTATTCGGGTGTGAAGCACAGAGAGACCGACAGACAGGCGGACAGACGGACGGACAACGTGGACCATTACTATAGCTGGCTCCCACAGTGTGGTGATTAGTAACTTAATCGGCTGACTTGTGATCACTTTTATGTTACGAGTCACCCTCTCCACTTATGGTCTACTCATGTTAGTTTGTGTAGAATTCTTGGAATTAACAACAGACAGCTTTGAAACCATAATATAACTTTAATAACAAATGTAATACGGTAATTATGGCTCAACACAGTGTCAAAGAAAATACTAAGAGATGAAACAGGGAAAAAGGAGTTTGTAACAAAGTATAAAACCGAGAATGTCACCAAAAGACGTAGCTAGCGGCAAGCAGCAAGCGCTGAGCAGCAGAAGCGTCGAGGCAACTGCATAGTAGACGACACCGACGGAACGGACTGCTAGCGTTGTAGGACGCCGTAGGACGGGCTGCGGATGGTCGATGACGGCCGGCGTCAGTCGTCGTAGCAATCAGAACTCGAACTGAATGTGGTGAGCGTATCGTTAGTCAGACAGCTCTCGGCAGTGTCACAGTGTGGCGAACAGCACAGCAGGGGTCCGATTTTCAAAACTTCTTAAGAAGATCTTAGGAAAATCTTAGGAAAATGACCGAACTTACGAACATCATAAGAAAAGGTTACGAAAACTTAAGACAATCTTAAGAAAAACTTACAATCATAACTTGCCTGTCTTAAGGAAAACTTACGACGAACTTACGAAAAAGTTACGAAACGCTAAAAGAGGTTTGGCAAATTAACTTACGAAAATCTTAGGAATACCTTAGGAATTCTTAAGTTGTGAACTTAAGACAAAGTTACGACGAACTTAGGAAAAACTTAGGAAGATCTTAGGAAAATCTTAAGACGTTTTAAAAGTCGGGCCCCAGATCGACTCAGCGGTCTTCGTCAGTCGTATCACCCATCGCACACATTGCACGAACTCCAAGCTCTCCAAGATTCACAGCACTGTCGATCTTTATTCAACAGAATCTGATGCGAAAGTGTCTCAAAACCGCGCCCGAGTTTGAAACATATCGGCGGTCACGTGACTTCTAGTCATACTGTAGCAAACAGGTGAAACCAGGTCAACACGGCCGGGAAACTGGGTCGACTCGACAGCGACGCGGTGAGCTATGTGAGCGCAGCTGCGGCGTGCAGCCTATGCATACACAGGTACAATCAGTGACTGGTACGAATACATATGCAAATATGTAAATCAACGACACCACTGGACATTGCGATAAAAATAGTTTAAGATAATTTTTTTACAGAAAATGTACTTTTTATGGAAAAAAATCAAACAAATAATTCTTCCGGTGGAGCTGTACTCCTATCGTAGCTTTCGGCTACTCAGTTTTGCTTTTTTTGGCATCGACTTTGCCCTCAACATTTAAATTTTTCTATGCCTGGAACACTGTTTCCAATGCATTAAGTCCAAGCTCCACTTGTACGATTTGTTGTGGATTTGTTGTACAGTTCGTCGTTCTGACAGGCCTGCTGACCAACATTTCAATAATTTTTGCTACGAATGGTGACAATTTAGATGTTTTAGCCGTTTGTTGTACTATTAATGCAGCATCTGCTGTAGCTATATCATGTTTACATACTGCTGCACTGAGTGCTCATCCAAGCGCGTATCCGTCACCAAAACAAAATTCCTGGAAGTTATTAGCAGTAACACTGACCGTTCTCAAAAAGTAAATAAAATTTGATGTGCAAACGCGCCTATGATCTGATCTGTGATTGGCTACAACACTACGACAAGTGCACAACAAATCGTACAAGTGGAGTTTGGGCTTTAGTCCACTGCACCAGCAAGACAGGCTAGCCAGCAACAGCAGCAGCAGCCGATTTGATAAACACTGTACTACAGACAGCATTGGTTGAGGACAGCCACCAACAATCTTTGACAAATACTCATTTAACGGTTGTCTACGACGTCTATCCATTGCCCAATGACGTCACGGGCACCCGTCGTCTGGTGTGGAGCATTGCTCATCGCCGTTCTGCTACGGTTGAGCACCGCAACAGTCACGAACTTGGACCGCCATGACCGTCAGCTGGTTCCGTGGACGTTCAGACGCTACCTTGGTGTCATCAACGGCGCCCCGATCAAGCAATCTACTGCACTGGTACGCGTTGATCGTAATTTCTTAGTTCATAGTTTATCAGGGCTGCCGTGGTGGGGATAAAATTTTAATCCCCATACTTATCCCATACCCACAGAAAAAAAACTGTGGAAATCCCCACGGAATCTCTACACCCACAGAACCGGTTAATCGACTCAAACCGCCCACAATCGTCCGCCCACCATCCCGTAGTAAGAAGTCGGTCATGTAATTTATAACTATGTCACCTTTTGACCTTATTTTGTAGGCCTATCGCTTATTAATACAGTTACCGGTAAAATAGATTAAGAATAAACTGGACTGTTTGGCGAAATTCAAACACTAATTATGGCATTTACCACATGTTTAAAGCGTTTTCACTTGATCCCACCTCTATTCAAAAATCCCCATAGAATTCCCGTAGGCCCATGGAGATTGATCACAATCACAGCCCCATACCTTTGTCACACCCATAGCCGTCGCAATCCGCATGGGGATCTCCAACATACCCATGGGTAAGGCAGCCCTGTAGTTCATAGTTCACAATATAACGCCTACATAAAAATGTCCAGCACCTAAAAACACTAAAACACTGAAATCTGAAGAAATGATGACAAAAATCAAAAAATTTCAAATCACACGGTCACAGTGGGGGGCTAAATCTAAACCAACTCAATAAACGTTCTCACTTCGAAATGAAAGACATTTAACTTGTTGTCTTTTGAAAACGGTACGGCAGTGTTGCTTATTTCCTGGACATAGGCTAATGTGTCGAAATAATAGGTTTTGGTGGTTTTAATTTTTTAATTTTTATGTATTACTTTGTTTTTTTGTAATTTGTATTATTGTATAGTTTGTACACTGTGCTGCGAATAAAGCTTTGCAGACTGAGTACCTACACCACTTAGGTAGGTGTAGGTACTAAGTTACTACGCATGCTGACATTTTCGATCTTTTAGCTACCTGCTGTACTATCACGGTAGCACGGTCGTGAAGCAATGGAAAATTCGACCCTACGTAACTTTGTACTCCCTCGACCGATTATCACCAAAGTTGACAGGATTGATTACGTCAGGGACTCCTACCCACATGCCAAGTTTCATTAAATTTTGTTGGGTGGGGAATCCCTTCAAACTTTTGGGGGTTTCCACCAAAAACGGTTACCCTCCTCTCCTCTAGCCCCAAAATTTTGGGAATTTTGCATTACGAAAGCCGTTTCTCGCTCCAGTCACGCACAAATCTTGCCGCAAGTGCCACCTAGTTTTCTAGTCGAATAAGAATCTGACCATGAGATTTTTCAATTTTCAGTTAAATATTTGACCGAAAGTATAAAAATGGCCTTTTTTCACATGCGCAATAAACGATTGAGCAAGAATTGCCTTAAACATCGTGTAATTGCCAAAAGTTTACATCGTATAGGAAATAAAGTACGGGGAGCTCAAATCTAGCGTTAAATTTTCAATCGGAAGTAGATATGTAGCCGTTTCTGCGCATGCGCAGTAGAAAATTGGCCAAAAGTGGCTAAAACGTGGCTCTATTACCAAAATGTCAAGTCGTATAGAAAATCTGACACGGGGAACTCAATTCCAGGGTCACATATTAAACCGGAAGTAGAAAAGTGGCCCTTTTCTTCGCATGCGCAGTAAATAAATGGCCAAAAGTGGCCTTACGTCCGTCGAATTTAAAAACTGTCACGTCATCCAGCACGACGAACTCAAATTTAAGGTCAAATTTTTAACTGAAGGTTCATAGACAGCCGTTTATGCGCATGCGGAGTAAAAATAGTTTAATATTGGCTGACAATGCAATTCATTTTTTTAACTTCACGATCAATAAGACACCACATCAGGCACGGCGAACTTAATTCTTGGGTGAAATTTAAAGGCGAAAGTAGAAAATGGCTATTTCTGCACATGTCCACTAAAGAAAGGCGGTAAATGACGTCATTTCCGCATCCTATACTTGGTGTGAATTCTGCCGACAACGGACACCGGTCCATGAGTCGCCGAAGTTCGACAACGACAACTGATCGCGGTCTGGACAAGCCGACGAGCCGTGACCCAAGCCCAGGCAGTTTTCCCTTATAAGGGTAGATAGACGATGCTGGCATAGATTACTCACCCGGTACATTTGATTTCGTATCGCCGTCTTGTTCAATTTATAAACTGTCATTTTGTAGACTCGTGTGTATGCACAACTGATCACTCGTTGCAGTAGCAAAATCGCGGCAGCTATTTTGTCGAATTAAATAAACTAAAAACGCAGATAGCTACATGTTATGGGGATTAACCACATAAAATAAATTATATTTTAGCAATCGAGTAATTGATTGGTGCTGTTAACGATTTTTAGCAATGAATTTAGACATTTTTCGGTAAAAATTTTTTAATTGCAAAAATTGTTCTGGAGTTACGTGAGGCGTGACAGTTTGAGTAAGTAACAACTTCGATATCCGCTACGTAACTGTCATGGGCGAGCTATGTACTCACCGTACGGTTGTGGTGCCTAGACAAACTCAGCCTTTCGTCCCACCGGAGTCGGTAAACTAGGACCAGCTTCGGCTGGAAATGCAAAGGCAGGTATGGTTCATGGCATCTGTTCATAAACGCGTGATTGGCAGGTAAAACTGTGAGATTTTTCGACAACGCGTGCCATACCTAAGCGCTTCTACATTGAGGCTGGGGAAGATGTGCAGCCATAACAACGTATGAGATGTTGTAACTTATGACATTTTGTCGCTGCCGTATGTACGATACCTTGTTACCTTGTTAGCTGCATCCTGACGCGCTGAAAACGCCTATACTATACACCTTCGAGATCTCCAGGATATTGGATAACGAAACAATGGTTGTCCGAGTAGCCGCCCTTCAATAGGCTAGCCTACGTTGTACTGCATATAGCTGTTTATTATCACGATATTATAGCCTAATGATAAAGGAAGTGCTTTCTACAATGGTGCATCCTGCAGGCCGGACGCTGCTCTTCTTCCGCAGCCCGCAGCAAATACGTCGACTTATTGTTAATGCTCTTTTTCACTGCAAGCATCAAGCTCTACACATTATGAAAGACTGCATCTAGCGTCCTAATTGACGGGCACAGTTTTTAGTATCCGTGGTAGAGCTGGGTCAATATCGCCTTTGCCGATATCGATATTCGCCGATATTTT
>Ga0126335_1002905_pt1 | contig 10454 bp, 5 predicted proteins | sample OlaspJWI45metaG_FD_108409 | JGI IMG/M metagenome (GOLD analysis project Ga0126335, IMG submission 108409) | Marine gutless worms symbiont microbial communities from Oahu, Hawaii - Olavius sp. 1 OAHU.JWI-45 metaG | ecosystem: Host-associated > Annelida > Digestive system > Unclassified | place... | reverse complement strand
TAAGTCAAGTAAAAACTCAAAACTGTAAACGCAATAACAACAAAGTCGGTTCACATGAAAAAGAAATTTGCATTTTGTCTCTGAAATACGAGTCATTCGTTTTGCGTATGTGTTCACTAAAATACATTTTATGACAAAATACTTTTCATTTATTACAGCTTAACCTGCGCAGTTGATTTTATCAGTCCTCGCTAACATTGAACCATGATCTCCGTGGAAAGGCTGCGACAGATAAGCTCATGGAGAAAATTATAGCTCATGACAACTGGCCAATTTATTCTGATATCACCAACCCTCTGCATGCCTGTCTTCCATACAGAAAGCCTTTGTGGCAGGATCTGATAGGCCTATATGTGGACATCAGAAGTCAATGGAAAGAAAACTGGAAGTCGGCTCAAGTGGTCAACTTTTCTTTAGTGGATGACCCCACAATTCTACAACCAGGTTTCGATCTTCCTCGACAACAATGGTCCCTGCTTGACTGATTCCGGACTGCACAGGGTCACTGTGGTGCCTGTAAGAAGAAATGGAACCAGGCAGCCACTGATTTGTGTCCTTGTGGTAAAAAGCAAACGATGTCCCACATTGTCGACTCTTGTCTTCTGTCGAAGGTAAAGAGTGGCTTGTCGCAACTACACTCTGCTGACGATGAACCTGTTGCTCGGCTGATCAGCTATGGCTCTTAATGCACACGCAAGAAGAAGAGGTGGAATGCTGTCTGGCAAATTTGGGACTTAAACTGAGCTGATAAAAGCAGATTTCGATCATCATGGCAATGGTATAACAAGCGAATAGGAGATAAGGTAATAAGCAGTTGTTTGTGGTTTCAACTTTCAAGCAGTTTAACTGGTTGTATTTTTATTGTTACATGCGTGATAAAAATTCTTAAATGTAAAAACTAATCCGTATTAAAACAAGTGGCCAAAGTAACTTGGCTAAGGCCGCACTGAATCAGTGAGGAAAACTGGAACCACCGTGTTATGTTCTTTCTGTCTCCAAAAGTCTCCACCTTTAACAGCACCTCGATCCGTTTACCCGTGTTTGCACAGCGAAGCCGCGTGACAGACAGATTGATAGACGCCCACACTATGATCGCTGTAGTCATGCATTCGATGGGGCCTAAGTACATTTCGTAGCTGTAGCTTGTAATTTATTCTGTAGCAGATAGGCCCTACGGTTCATTACATACATTACAAGGAATAATTGCAATAAGTAATTAAAATACATTTTAAAAGTAATTGTTGTTTGCAATTCATATAAACTTCGTAAAGTGACTTGCGGTATGCATGAAGTACGGTTTTTGGTGGAGTAAGCTTGACTGCTCCCACGTCCAATTTGTGAATAGTATAGTACTACCCACTCGCTGCACTCATAGGAAAATGAAATTTGTGGTCTGTAAAGCGAGCTCATCAAGTGATCAGTAATTCGTGGCTGATGTTGCGACTGCAGCTACCTAATTACGCTTACACAACGAACAGTTACTGTTCGATGTGGGCGTTCAAAGCAGTCATAACGAAGACTTGCGGGCATTCTGAACCTGGACATCCAATGTGTTACTTGGCTCGTACATGTGTTCATGATTCTGTCGTTATGTACAGTTCGTCCTCGCTGTTCGTCCTATCAGTCAGTCGGCCTACAGTGTTACGCGTACCTGAATATCTGTCTCATTAACTGTACAGCACGGCGTACGCACAGTTCCTCGTATTTCGATGGCCTTTCCTACATAACCGGCTGAAGACACACATAATGACAAGCTAAAACTTGAAGCATATGCAAATTCGTAATTTGAATAATTTTGAAAAACGTCCCGCAAGTTGTCATCAATAACGTTGTTGAAAGCGTATGAAATTTACTACAAAAATTGTTGAGATTCCCAACCACATCTTAGTATGCTGCTGCATTACTTTGGAAACTTAAAAGTTTAAATTTGTGCCAAATATGTTAACATATTTCAAAATTCATTGATTTTAACACACATCTATTTATTGCAACTCGCTTTCGAGACACAGTGTGTAGCAAAACAAGTAGCCTATGTCACTTTTGTTTTCCAAATAGTTCTTACGTTTGTTGACATTTTCAAAATTTCTTTTACAGACTGCTATTTTCCGTACCGGTATGCGGAAATATTTGGGCAACAAACTGCTCGTAAAATCTGAAATATAAAGTGAAAAACTTCATAGAGAATGAAAGTGGCTTTAGCTTATTTTTATTTGAACACGACGTAACAGACTGCGCAGTATAGGCTACCCGTTTGCTAGTTAACGTCCATGTCGCTGAGCAGTCCTAAGTACCGTAAATGTAGTCGATTTCGTGAGTCGTGACAGGACCGGATGAATACATATTAACCTGATGTGTAAACATAGGCCAATGTATAATATTGCACACACAGGGTCTTCCACATCGTCACTTGCAGACATCAGTGCTAATCCCCATTGCATTGCATTACGGAGCGAGCACTCGTGCAATTAGCTGTCCATGGGGTGAATATTGCTTGCCTGTCGACGTCGTGAGTTAAATCGCAGGTTTATTGCCTGGGAGTCGGCCTGGACATCAATCCACCATTGGCATCTATGGTATACTGCATGCATGCTCGCAGAACGGCTATGCATACTGCCCATGTAGACGACAGACCACAGACACTCGCGGTAAAACCGGACACCCATCATCACCGCCAATAACTGCCAGCAAAGGTCACTCAATTTTCGAAGGATACGACCGGTCTCTCCTTTAATGTTTTCTAGATTAATAGCAGATTTATTCTACGGCGTTCTGATGAATATATTGCGACCATTTTTGATGATCTGTAGTCATCTTCGGGGCCCATAATGTCTTTCTATATTCATGGCATCGACACATTACATATCTTCCTGCTGTCAGTCTTTATACCGGTTGCATGTAAGCCTAACTCTCCCTTCGATCGCCATTTGAAATAAATTTTCCCGTGCAGTTTTGCCTGAAACATAAAACTTGCCATGCGAGATTTTCATTAAACGATCAAAGAAAAATGCTCTTCAGTCGAAGGCAACACACCCGCGTGTGCATTTAGTTACGCGCCATTTCTACCGCCTCGCGGTTATTTTTCATTTCAATTTTGCTTTTTTCTCTGACATTTTTTTCATCGTTTAATCCTGTGACCTAACCTTGAACCCATGTCCTTGATATTCAACGACGGCCTACGTATTATGAAGATATAGCCTATCTGGAGACTGGAGTGCTAAAATAAAGTTTGTAGGTCATCATATTCAAAAGTTACAGCCAGGACTGACATAGCTACGCAGACAACGAGACGTTCCTGAAAATGATGTTTGACGTAGTAGATCGTCGCGTATGGTAATTAGGATGGCCGTTGAGATACAGACACTACAATTAATGTATTGTAGGCTTACATGGTGATTGTCATATAGTGATAGTGAAAAGGCTAATCTTCAGCCTGGCAAATATTCACCAAAATCTAGTACAGATTATTTCCACCACAAATTTCCAAAAAAATATTTTGTTTGGCGCAGTGTTCCCAAACCACCATACTGCGGAGGGGTTCTACACCTTTCTTCATTTCTACTTAATTTCCTACACTGAAACCCTAGTTTGCCATCGGTGCGCCTCACATATAAGAATGGGAGTCTTAGTGTATGCCTCGCTTCATTCACCAGGAATTAAAATTGCCCTAGATCCGTTCTTCTGTGCCGTCTGTCTGTCGTAGTAAACTGTTATCTAACAAGCGCGACGTCGAACGACGACCGGGCATGGCGTGCAGGCATATTGTCAGACAGCCATAATGACACTGAACTCACTAACGTATCGACTGGACGACCTGAGCTGCCGTTCGTCTTAGCACGACGTCGACGTGGTAGGTCGTGAATCACCGATGTAATAATGTGGGTCGCCACTGCGCCGGGTCTTCCGGTATGTATGACGACATCTTCGACGTCCACCCAGCATACGAAATGCAGGCTCACTGTTGCTGAGCCAAATCATTGTCTATAGTTTGTAGGAAAACAGGAAAAGTTGTCAGCATACATGTATATTCAATAGGTCTGTCCACGTGTGTGTCATTTCCACTGCAGTTTATGTGATATTTATGTTGTAATTTGCTAACTTTAATTTTCGGATTTCCGTTCGTGGATTAACGCGTGGTGGCAGGTAAAACTGTGTGATCCCTTAACAACGCGTGCTATACCTGAGCGTTTTTGTGATAAGGTTGCCTCATAAACAGGCGCTATATCACGTGTCTCTTAAATTTATTTTTACATTTCCTTCTACTCGATGACGTGAGCACATCACGCCAGTCTTGAGGCAACTGTGCCAGTGCATTTCTGCACATACCGTAGGTTACGATGGCGCCGTCACGTCATACGGTCAAGTACTGAGAGCGGCTCTACGTCTTCGTTTCTGAGACCATCGTTGCTATGGGACAGACACGTCACACTCACACATTGCACGACGTCGCCGATTCAGTGGCGTTATTACGCCGTACCGAGAAGTCCACCAACTTTTGCACATTAACGGCGGGCAGTCCACAGTTTACGTCGCACACTGTTTGTATAGAGCGGTACTAGTGCAAGGAGTGGCGAATATGCGTAGTAGTAGTAGCAGCAGCAGCAGCAGCAGAAGTAGGCTACAGTACTGTAGACAGAAAGGGTTTAACGTCCCACTCGAAACACCGTAGATCATTTCGGAGACGATCACCTTACTGGTGTAAAATATAGTCAGATCACACCAAGTTACAACTCAAAAATATATAAATAACACATACAGAAGCTATTAACTTATACAAGACTAAATATAATGAAACTGAAACTAAAGCCTGGTTTTCGTGCTTTTACGCCATCCGGAGAGCAAACGGAGCTGGCCTCTCTATGGCTCCAGGGTCCGCACGGGGCGAGCGGCGAATTGCCGACGTAAAACGCGTATATAGGTAGGTGCGGCGGTCACATGTACCAAAGAGCGGCAGTCGCACTTGAGCCGCACAACGAAAGACAATCTGGTAATTTTACTCAATGTCGGGTTGCGACGACTTTGGCGCGTAAATTGTGCGCTGATGCTAGTGAATGGGCTTGGCAGGTACGAGATGCAGATTTCGTTTACAAGAAACAACGAAAGTGCTGCGCTGAACTCTCTAAATTCACAGTAATGCGTTCTGTGCGTTTCTCAGATATAGGCCGCTTTTCTGCCCACGCTAGTGCTTACAACGCGGTAGAACTGAGACAAAGAAAGCGACAGACAATAATATTTGCAGATATTGCTCTCTGAAATAAGCACATAGGCCTATGTCTCGCTTTGAGCTGAAACCATTGTGTATATTTATTTCCTATAAAACTCGTAAAGAAGTACGCAATAAAAAAGAACAAAAAAATAAAAAGTTACCAAACAGTGCATAACACTAAACTCAGTTATACTAATAACGTCATCACCACTAAACGAACACAATTGCGTATAATGATGTCGCGAGTAATACTCATTGGACTTCGTGATCAATAGATTTTTTATGATAATGTTCCAAACGTTTGATATTAATGTTGTCAAATTTTGTCAGAGTATGCTCTCCTTTAGACTACCGAGTAAATTGTTAGATGCTCGCATTAAAAAGTTTGTTGTTAAATATCGACATGTTTATTAACTTGAATTCAATTTGTAAATTATAAATTGGCTTACGTGCTATGTAAATTAGTTAAATTTACTGTTGTGTTCGGACATTGCCGTTTATTGCTTTTGTTTCTTATGTGTTTACCTATCATTGTAACCATTTTATGGTGAATAAAGATGTATATAATACTGTAATTCTGAAATAACTTCAAATTTGACATGGTCAAAATCAGTTGCCGATACCAACTCTAAGTATTTCTGCTTCGATGTCAGCACGCCAGTAATCTTTCTCTTTCCCTCACCGTCGGCCACTTTCAATCCAATGTATTCAGGTTGTCGAGGTCCATGCGATGGTCCAAGTTGCATCCCCTTCCAGAATCCGGCAGACAGCCGCGCCACACCGGCCGGTGCACTGGTCGCTACTTGCTCGTTGGTCACGTTCGAGCGCTGCGAGTCCGCGACGCCAGCACTTGTCGTCCTCGAGTGTCGTCGCCAGCGGCCTTGCCACTTATGCGTGCCATAATGCTCGCTCAAAGTCATGTCGACTAGTCAAAGACAAATAATAAATGTTCTACTACAATGGCCACAGGGTGGAGGGCAAGGGAAGTTCGCCTCAGGCCGCAGAGTGCAGGGCAGCATGTGGAGGTCGTAGTTCTGGAATCAAAAGCAGTAGATTCAGTTATAGGCCTAATACAAGTCGCCAAAGTGGCCGCGTCGAATCCCCTTCCCCTCGTCGTAGAGGGAGAATTTGGACCCCATCTAATAAAATATTTCATGGGCCCCCAAGAGTCTTTACCCAAAACAGGACCTCGATCTGTTGAGCAGTTTTTGCAGGGTGCAGGCGCGTTACAGACATAATGACAGACACACCACGCCATGGGATCATCGGTCACAATAGTCCGCATCTGATGCATTCGTTGCGGCTTAATAATACGAGTGTGCAGTATTTAACGTAGGCCCTACAAACAGTTAAAACTGTCATTAACTACTGTCCCATTGAAGCTTTCTCCGAAGTGCTTGTTACCGTGCGTGTCGAGTAAGACGTTCGTTCAACTGGGTCACTTATTATGTCCCACTGACAAAAATGATTAAGGTCCGGATTTTATGTGCAGTAGATCAGCATTTTTCGTGGCAGGTTTTATGGAGAAACACGCAGTTTGCAGCGTTTATTAGCTGTAAATTTAATCCGCTGTGAAACACCGCAGTTTCGCGAACAGTTGGTCAAATAAAGTATCGCCGCTGTAGCTTGATGCAGTCGCTGTAGAACGAACACGTGCTCGTGTAACGCTTCGCACAATGCTTGGCGTCGCATATGAAGCAATAGCTATTCGCATGTTGGTCTCACAGTTACGAGTGAGTGAATATAGATTGTAACGTCTCAGCAAGTAAGTGAGTTGAGTTTTATATCTCACACAACAAAACACATGACAGGTCACCTTGGAGGGATGTCTTTTCAGGCAATCAATTGCAATAGAACTGATAAAAGCATATCAGAAACCAACAGCTTACTTGCTCCAGAAAAATTCTTCCCATCATAAACTGCTAAAAGGCCTACCTCCACCGAAACAATCGGTCTGTTGTCACTGCTTTTTAAATTTTGTGGTTTATCAGTTTTCTCTTTTAGTTATATGCTGCTTTCATTGCTTATTTTTAAGTGTCTTGCCGCGTGTCATGTCGTTGATGTCGTGCGACTAAGCTGGCTTCTCGTCAGCTTTAGAACGAACGTCAAGTTGTTACATTTCGTAGCCTAACCGGCGCCTGAAACTAAACCAGCGGGCGTTCACGTGAATGCATGCACAAAACTGCACATTTCCGTTTGCTTGATGTTAAATTGATATAGCTTTGTGAAATCTCAACCGAATGTTATAATTTTTGGCAGACCTTCACCTGAATATTCCAAACAAAACAATGCATATACTGTCCACAGCACCTATTGCGCGTTCCTACACTACTTTGTACAAATAATATTATCCGTTTTCTGTGCTGTCTCAAGATGAAATTTGTTCATGAATTATGTTGGCAAACCACTAAATAGTGTCAATCACACAAAATTGTACTGATCAGTTTACAAGCAATGTTCAGTATCTCCTCCTCTCAGCCAAGAAAATATAAAATTCAGTTGAGATTTCACAAAGCTATATCAATTTAACATCAAGCAAATAAAAATGTGCAGTTTTGGGGTCACCCTGTAATAATTCTGGTAGACCTACATCGGATACACAGTGCAGCAAAAAATAGTTCTGAGTTTTTGTTGGGGACTCTTAATCCACGTCTCTTATTAACAGCGAGACTGCAGTGTTTTTTGTTTCTGGAAATGTAAATGCCGGTGACAGATTCGCAAGAAACTTGTACAAGTTAACTTGTACAAGAAACTTGCATGTCTGTCAAGCGACTTGCAGCAAGATTTTTCTTGTACATGTTCTATTTGATGCAAGAAACTTGCAATCACGCGACTCAATTCACACATGCTGATTGGATGCATTGATTCAGTAATCTGTTCGTATTCATTAACTCATCAATGTTCACTCGTACTCGCTAGACGGCAGGCCAACCGCCCACTATAAAATATTATCTATGTATTTTAATTGCGACAATTTTCTATTGCATAAAGGCACTAATTTAATGCTTTATTTCTAGAAATTTAGTGCTTGTCGACTGCATCGCTTATCTGAGATACAAGTGTAACGTTATCTAAAAGGTTTGACAAATTTGTACAAAAATATGCTACGAATATAGGCTATAGACTTGTGGTGACTATAGTTTGTGTATTTAAATATGGTGTCTATGGTCTGTGTATTTAGATGCTATTTTATTACTTAAGTTAGTTAAGTTTCTAAGTGTGTATCTTTTTTTACTCTCTCTACCAGTGTTGGTGAATAAAGTTGAATATAAAGATATTTTAGATCAGAATAGGCCTAAATAGTACACGCGTATAAAACAGCTACTTCAAGTACTTGTGCAGTGTCTCTGATCATCTGTGTTATGCTACTGTAAGCGACGTTAACTCCACTACCTGACCTAACCTTGTGCAGTTGTGCGCTTGTGCCAACGATGATACGGATCTAGTGACAAACGGTCGTTATTCAGAGGTGGATTTGATACGATTTGATTTCTAGATAAACACATGAGCCTACTGGATAGTTGAAGGGCCACATGTTTTACTTGCTATAAAAGTTATATTTCTTACAAACGTACGGTTAGCATTGAATGAGAATGTGATTCAAGGGCGCCTTGCTCGTCGGCCATTTTTGATTTGCAAGTTTCTTGTACAATAAACTTGTGCAAGTTTCTTGCACGTCTGTCACCGCCATAAGTTACGCCAAGGTGAAACGGCTACACAGTCTGAAGCAATACAAAGCAGAATTCAGCTGTGACAGGTTTTTTGGCTGTCATGGTCTGCGGGTGTAAACGTAATGGTAATATAGTGTATATGTACAGGGTGAGCCAAATTAAACGTGGCCACTCATTTCAATAGCTTGTAACACTAGATATACTGATTAAATCTAAACTACTCTTCGCAAACTTCAACATCATTTCGTTCTTAATTAGAACCTGTAATTTTAGTTAAGAAAATACCTCGGCGCCACCTAGCGAATAAAAATGACCATGAAAACATTATCTGCCCTTATTAAACCGTACGAAAAAACCAAATGAACTTTCTTACTTACTTAAATTTTTGACACCAAATTTTTGCATTCAGTCACGTCCGTCTGTCTGTATGTCTTATTCGGGCTAGAACATTAGACTATCTTGATCTGAAGTTAAACTTAATTTTATGAGGATGCATCTTCAAAATATTAAATTTCTTGGGTCAGGGAGAAGATTATACAAGTGCAATTATTGCTTCAAAACTGGTATGTTTCGACAGTAAAAAGTCTATCACTCGTTAAAGCAGGCGCACTACATTACTAGCCGTTCTTCAAAGGCTACAGGACAAGGCATTCCATGTTGTACTGTTCAACTGTCTGTTATTATGTGCTGTTGAACGAAATTAATCAAAACGGGCCATAAGACCAGTAGAGAGTAATATGCCGCCGAGTCAATCTAAAAAAATCACACGCACGTCAGCGACACCGGCGACAACCATTAATGCGTCCTGTCTTGTACGCTTACGCTAAATTAACCGATGTGCCAATAATGCCGTGAAAGAGAGACCCATAAAAACTAACGTGCTCATTAACTACCGGCATTATTTCTACGTTGCAAACACATTTACTGAGTTTCGCTGTAAAATGGCGCACTGCTTTATAATATAGAAATTTTGCTGTGCGTGAATAACCATGCCATCCCCGGAGCGCCCTGGAGCTACCCTGAAAATTTGGAGACGATCGCCCTACCCGTTTCGGAGTTATGAGCGAACAGACTGACAGACATACATACATACAGATATACACACGAGCACGGAAACAAGCTGGGCGATTGTCTCCAAATTTTCAGGGTAGCTTCAGGACGCTCCGGGGATGGCCTAAGGTGCAAAAAAGTTGAGGTGGTGTCTTAGATAAGGGACCATCATTAATCATTTTAAGCCCGTATACGCTACGCAGCAAAGTAGTAATTGGATCGCGTGACTGAACCGGCAGTGTGGTATTGGTCAAGTGCCGTATTTCTATGGACGTATTTCCCCGTCATGTGCACTAAATGAGTTTGTCTATTTTGTTTGCGTTGATGCTGACGGGCCGGCACGCATACTGCACACGTGTACGGTAAGCAGGTGCCTTGGGTGGGTAAAAATGGGACGGGGCTGCCTACGCAATGCCCGACTGTGTGTATGTGTGTGTGTCTGTCTGTCCACTCATAACTCGGGAACGGGTACGGCGATTGCCTCTAAATTTTCAGAGTAGCTCCAGGGCATCCAGGAAATGGTTTTAAGC
>Ga0126335_1002904_pt1 | contig 10457 bp, 9 predicted proteins | sample OlaspJWI45metaG_FD_108409 | JGI IMG/M metagenome (GOLD analysis project Ga0126335, IMG submission 108409) | Marine gutless worms symbiont microbial communities from Oahu, Hawaii - Olavius sp. 1 OAHU.JWI-45 metaG | ecosystem: Host-associated > Annelida > Digestive system > Unclassified | place... | reverse complement strand
ATTCAGTACCGATCTAGATATTCTAAAGATGTTCTACTTCAAACATGAAATTGCTCTGTTAAAGCATTCAACAGTTAAAGTCTGAATTGAACAAAAATACGAAAAACTCTCAAGGTCAAAGGCAAAGGTCACATTTCATTTTCAATTACTTCTATCGTTGACCATGAGACCTGTTCCTGTCAAACTACATCAATTGTTGACTAGTAGTTTCTGAGTTCTTGCGCCGACACACAAACAGACAGACAGAATGACATACATCACAAAAACACATTAGATGCTTTTAGGCGTAATTTTTAAAAAGAGTTTAGGTCTACATAGTCAACGCAGTGGTAACTAGCTGCTTGTAATCTTGTAGTACCCTCGACAAAGGAACAAATATAACCTTCGCCTTTTCATAACTCGCCCTCTTTTATTATCTACCTCCTCGTTATCCTCACCATAATACAATTCCTGGTTCCATTACATTTTTCGGCGTTTTCGTTGATATAAAAGCTAAATGAGGATCAGCTTGGGATGGAGAGGCAAATGCAGGTACGGTTCATTTCAATCGTGGATGAACGTATGGGTGTGCGCTATATCAGCTGTATAAAATTTTAAAATTCTAATAGCTAGAACGGCGTTGAGTGACATGGCCAGTGAACTGGCTTGGGCTTCCTGGCAGCACCAGTCACATCTAATGTACGTCAGTCAGTGGAATGTGGTAAGAGGCGTAATGAACGCGCGGCGACGGAAATACGGTGTCCTAGACCACCTTAATCAATCGACGGATACATTTGCGGGTCTTATTTTCGTCCACCTAACTACTGGCTGCAGCCAGTAGTCGACTGGAATATACGATGATACACGAAATTACGAACCATTGCATGCCATGCCAGTATCGAACATTCTTGTCACGTGTAATTTAATGTTTTAGTCGCTTTTAAATAAATTTCAAACAAAATTTATGCATGTAACTAATAACAAAATTTTATTCTAGCTCAGTGTTACCAACCATAATAATTTTCCGCTGCCAAATTCTAATTTTAATACGTCAACATACCGGTTGGCGCATAAAAATGTCCCGAATTTGCTTCATTGCTATACTGCGCGTCATAAATGGAGAATAAATTCGTTTTGTCAGTAGTGTAGTGTTCTGTTTTTAACATGTCTTTATTTGAACGCTTGTTAAGCTGCTGAAACTGACTAAATATTCTGCGTTTTTCTGCATTTTGACATTTAACACTAAATGGCTTAGTATCTGCGTACTCATCAATGAATATTTGCTCATAGAAAATATATATTTTAATTTGTTGTAGTTTAGCTTAAGTGTATTATTGTTCAGCGCAAAAGTTCGGGACGTTTTTTGCGCCATCCGTTATAAATCGAAGGTAGCTCTGTTCGTTTCATCATGCATGCAGTTTACGAATTTTCTTACTGCGAAAGTTTCCGTAATATTTCGAAAATCTGATTTGAGATCATAAATTTTACGTTACATTACTATTTTGCTCAAAGGAATATAATGAATACCTGCAGTCAAATAATTATGCAACAAGATGATACGCGAATATTTTCTTCCTTCCAGAAAAAGTGTCGAGGTTTTCACAGTGCGTGAAATTTTGTCGTATTATGTAGTTCACGTATAGAAGCCAGCACGTACGTATTTTTCTTATTTTTTACTTCGACAGACAGACATCACCAATTTTTAAAAAGAATTTAGGTTTACATAGTTAACGCAGTAGTAACTAGCTGCTCGTAATCTTGTAGTACCACGCCACTTAATTCTTCTGTTTCCATATCTTGACTTTCAATAGGCCTAATCATTTAATGTACTTTTAACATCAGCTCATTGACAAATGCGATAATTATGCCTGCTATACATAAGGCCTGTTGAGAAAAAAACAGCGCTATCGATGGAATGGAACCTATCGTATGAAGAATAAAAGCAGAACACAACTTGTGCATATTTGATAGGCATTACAAGTAAGCCAATAAAAACATCTATGATTTTTGGCATAACTGTATTAAAACAAACCAGTGATGCATAATTTTTGGCAGAAAAGATCAATAAGCTATTGTTTACTAGTCGTACCTAGAAAGTTTGGTATTGGTCGAAAACCACCTGCGTGGTTGCTATAGCACCACAGCACAATTGCAAAACAGCGCGCGTTGGTCTACCGCGCAAGTTCGACAATGGAGTTTCTTACGGTCTTTACTGAAAATTAAAGTTGTTTAAAACATTTTAGCTGTCCACACAATGCAAGATACCATAAATAGCGAGTGTTCAAAGTGTTGTCCTTTAGCTTTGACAAAGGCTTGCTTGCTCCACTGGTCGATCGCCTTGTTAACAATGGTCTGTTCAAAGTCAGCCCGGACTTCCACCAGTCGCTGCTTCTAGGCCATGTAACGTACATGTACTAGCTTCTTGTATGCTCCTGCATGCAGCCCCAAGTTTTGTACTTAAAAACTTAACTGTGTTAAGGGGCGGACTGATTGGCGGACACATATCCAGTGAAATAAAGTAGGGTGTTTCTTGACGCAGGAACTCGACTGTCGAACGTGCACGGTGGACCGGTACAACACCGGCGCATTGGCCAGCTGGTAACCTGTTTAAATACAACTAACGCGAAATGATGTTCGAATTAAAACTATGTACGTAAAATAATATTGATATTGGAACATTTTGGTGAAGTTATGCTGAAAAGTGACGTGTTTCCCGAGAAAATCGACTGTTGAACTTGTGCGGTAGACCGGAGCGCTGTTTTGCATGATGCTACGATTGCTGTAGCAACCACGCAGCTGGTTCTCGACCTATATACCAAACTTTTTATGCATAGGCAATACTTTACGATCTTGTCTGCTTAAAATTATCTATAACCGACTTGTTTTGGTAAAGTTTTTCTATAAAATCGTAGGGGTCTTGTTTTTTGAGACACGGTAGGCCTATACATATATTATAACGAGAAATGTTTTTGTAATTCTGCTAATTGTATTTCATTATTGGCATTTATCGCATAGGCCTATATTATTATGGATTCAATTACACATGATCCATAAAAACATGTCAGTCTACACTTGACTGTAACTTCGGCTAATCTTAACCGATTTCTGTACTTTGTGATCATTTTTATCGTGAAGAAATTCTGCATGCAGCTGTAGTAAAATTTACATCGCCTTAATTATGTGCGTACCTTACTTCGTAAAATGAAATAACATGGCTTTTGCAGTTAAAATGCTATCATTTCTTGTGCTTTTTGCTCAAAGCAAAATAAAACAGAAAAATCGATGACAATGATAATTTTACACTGCTGCCATTATGACATTGTTATTTCAAGAGTAGCAGTCATGAACAATGTTGAAAGTGTCCGCCTTCAGCGTCGACACAGACCGACAGACGACGCTTCCACTCATCGATGACGTCATTTACAGCAAAAGTCGTCAGCAAACGATGACACATTTGTGACGTCATTAGCGAGACGCTGTTGACATAATAAGTAAATAAATGCATTTTGTATCTGTATCTTTATTTCCGGTTTCTGCTTGCAAAAGTTCTCAAATTGGTCAAGATTTGACAGAGTTACAGTCAACTGTACACTCCAACGTTTTGCGAACAACAGCGAAAGTGTAGTTTTGTATTTTCTCAGGTAGGGTGCGTACACAATTAAGGTGATGTGATAAATGTCACAGTTGCATGCTTCATTTCTTCGCAATTAAAGCGATCAGAAAATCATAGAAATCGGTTAAGATTAGCCAAAGTTACAATCAAATATAGACTGCCCCTTTTTACGGAACGCTACAATACGTGTAGTGTACACTAAAAGATGCTATTGTAAATTATACGCTTTTAGTGCCCAATAACGCGGATAATTTTTAAATGAGTGCAATTTTTATTATCTACTTGTTAATTATCCACTTAGTCAGTAAACATAAATTGGTGAATGCAAACTAGGCCTACGAGTTTTTTTTGTATACACATATACTATACGAGTATGTATTATGAATAAATGTAACTATACGCGAGAAAGTACAGACAAGTAAAGATTGGTGTTTGTTAACGACTTCCATTGAATCGCAGTGTAATGTAATTGCAGTGTCACATCTGTTTGTCAAACAGATAAGTTAGGCCTACCTGTATTGACACGGCCGGATGTAAACTGGCAGGCGAATTGATTGATTTTGTTAAGTTTAATAAAGTTCTTTGAAAAGTAGGCCTACTTTGTACGCTATTGTATTCTCTAGCAAAGCCTGTTATTGTATCGTATCGTATCGTATCGTATCGTATCGGCACAGTGGGCGCAGGCTGATGCCTCTATGCCCACATCTGTTATAGCTTGTACGTGTTAAACTACTTTTTGTTTTATCATAAATAAATAAATAAAAATAAAAAATAAAGTGCATGATTTGAAATTAATTTATCGAATAGGACGGTATCGGGTGGCTCGGTGGCAGAGTGGTTAGCGTGCCGGACTCAGGCTCGGAAGAGCACGGGTTTGAATCGCAGTCGCGACGCTGTCGAGTAGCAGTCTTAGGAAAACTGTTCACACCCATTGTGCCTAGGTCAACTCAGCCTTGCATCCCTTCGGGGTCGCTAAATCGAGTACCAGCTTCGGCTGGGGTGCAGGCGGGAAAGTCACCCCTGCCGGGTGGCAGGTAACACTGTGTGATCCCATATGGCAAGTGATTTCCCGTAGCGGTGTGGTGAAGTTTCACAAACTGCTATACTCTTACCTTTACCTTTACCTTTACGGTGTCCTCCATAATCTGTTATCGGTATACAAATATACATGTAACGCGCCTAGGCTGCGTCATGTAACCTGCTGCATACTGCATTCAAACAGATGAAACAATGACTGTTGCGCGCCACAGACAATAACAGAAGATCAAAACAAGAACGGGTTCCAGTCAATTCACCACCAACTCAACTTGTTTCAACTCAAGCTAACCCGTGACGACCAGTTTCCTTGGGGATGAGGTGACTGGCAATAACCAGAACAATAACCATCGATGCACCGATGTTATGTGAAAACGCCGCCTGCCGTTATTTACGGACTAGTGGACTACCATAAACTGCTGTAGCGGTTTGGTTTCAATCCATTCGTGGTTCGCTGGACATCGAACATCGGTATGCTGAGCAGTCCGGCCGTGTCGCAACAGTCAGTTGTCATCGTGTCTATGATACCGGCAGCCGTAACGGGGAGCTGCGTATCAGTAATCGGTCTCAGAGTCTCAGACCTCGGTCCGACTGTCGTCTTCACCGTTTCATCGACCACATCGGAACTGGCACAGCGTGGCGCTGACGTCGACGTCGTGGTTACTTGGAAATCTTGGCTAGAATGTTTCTCAGCGTCACCGTCCGTCACCCCAGAGACAAAGAGGGCGCGACAAGCCATGCTCGAGTCGAGTGCGGATTGTGAGTGAGTTCCGCCGATGGCGATCCTGCTGCACTGAGTACTGTCTGTATTAACCTGCTGTCGATCAGCGTCTGCAAATGACTCCACACCAAGTGAGAAGTCGTACAACTTTGAACTTGTGTCGCCCAATTTCCATTTCTGGTCGTCGGTAACGACAAACTCTTCGGCAGAAACAAGTCGGCTCTTCTCGCACTGCGGGAAGCGGAGAGGAGAAGATCGAGAAGTAAACTCGGTGATTGCGGCCGTCGTTAGGTCGGCCGTCGGTCCTCCATGCGGGTCGGTGTAGACGCTGCCGTAGTCGTCGTCGTTGTCGTCGTAGTAGTCGAAAAACGATAGATTGTCGGAGTCGGTCAGTGGCAGAGACTTGTCGCTGTAGCGACGTCGACGTCGGCGGCGCATGCGGCGGTCGCGACGCCGATGCTGGCATTTGGCGACGAGAACGAATGCGACGACGACGGCAAGAGCGATGAATGCACCGAGCGTGCTGCCGAGAGCAAGTCGTAGAGCGTCGACTGCTGTGGAGCCGGTCACGCAGCTTGTCACACCGCTGTCGGCACTGATCATCAGATGGCCATCGCTTGACCAGTCCGCAGTCATTGTCGTCATCTCCTACAGTCACATCGACACAGACACACATACAGTGTTGTGACACATACCGTACCAGTCTGGCAGTATTTCCGCGCCTGCATCGATATATGACGTATTAGCTCGACTATTACTACTGCTACTACATACTTTTACTTATACGTGGCGGTGAGGGAGAGAATTGGCTACAGCCCTCAGGAGATCGCTAACGCTTCTCGCCCCAAAAAGCATTAAGCCCATATGCAAACACATGCTCTTTTTTACCTTATTTCCAGTACGTATACAAAGTGCCAGTTTGTTCACTGCTATATTAGAAAAGTTCACAATGCTGCGAATGCTGCTGCCTTTAAAATTTTGGTAAAGTTAGAGGACACTTGATATAGCACCTCTTTATGGGTCAACCCAATCAAGAAGCGCTCCAGTATGACACGCCTTGTTAAGAGATCACACAGTTTTACCTGCCACCCACGCGTTTATCCACGAATGGAATGAACCATACCTGCTTTGTCTTCCCAGCTGAAGCTGGTCCTTATTAACCGACCCCGGAGGGATGGAAGGCTGATTTGGCCTCGGCATCATCATGGTGAGTAAACGGTCTGCCCAGGACCGTTACGTGACGGCTATCGCTAGCTGTTCAAACCGTCACGCCTCACTGGGCAACTGGAGCTCAGAGGCGATGAGCGTTGAACTCACGACCTCCGGACCACGAGCCACGACGCTAACCACCGAGTCAGCCGAACATCAAAACAAACTTCAGAAACAGACGAGACAAGCAACTTCCGCGTCATCTATTGACCAAAATGCTGCAAAGATTTAAACTAGAACTACAGTGTTTGCGTACTCGTTACTTTGCACATGTCACAAGCTCACAACAAGTGCTTATTTAACTTTAACATTGCAAGTGAGTTAAACCGACTGCCACAAGTTACTTTGGACAAGGACACCGAGGTTGTAATCACTTCACTTCGACCTGCAGCTTTCAGCTATGCGTGACAGCGGAATCGTGACAGTCGGCGCTGCTATCAACGATCCAGAATTGTCGCAGTGCTGTAGAGAAAATAGATTTATCTGGGTCCGAGCTTCAGCTGCTGTCGAAAAGGAATTACAAAGCTGATGCATGGTGCTAGTCCATCACTGTGTTATTATCTCAGCCAGCATCAAATTTGCTGTGACTTGGCCGCCCTTCGGTCGCTTCTCAGCAAAACACATACAAATAGTCTCGCTGGATACATCTGCCGTTTCATTTTTCTGTGGTGAAAGATGGACGATGCAATAAAATAATTTCGTGAACAGTGGCGCCGCCAAAAACTGAGGCAAGGAAAACATTTCTTATCTCGCATGGTCCTTTTTTACCCTTACTTCGCTCTTTTCCTTTTAAGGCTTTTTGTTAGCTCATAATCGCATTCAAAAGCATAACAATCGTCAATAAGCCTTCAGAAGACTCGACCAGCGCCTTCTAAGTCGCGTACGCTGATCAAGACTCAACAGTTTCCTTGATTATTTCCTTGACGTCAGTGCGGATTACAGTAAGGTAGACATGCTAGCGTGGCACTCGTCTAAAGCGCCATCCAGTAAGCGACGAGCCAATAAGTGACGTTATGCTATGCGGTAAAGCAGTAAAAATACGCCGCTTCAAAATTGCAGGGTTGTCGTTAAGGACACGAAATCAAGAACAAGGACAAAGGCTTGAATAGTGGTTTTCGAGGACAAGGACTTTCATGGACTTTTATAAAGTAAAACAAGATCCTCAGCTGTCGCTGATAAACCGCCCGACGCTTCATTTTACTTCATCAGAGGGCAGCGGTGATGCACGTCGTATTCCCAGCATTGCGTACGTACGCCATTCCATTTGAATGACTCAATGACGGGGATCCCCTCGAGCTATCGGGTTCATATATTCTACGGAAAAAATGGCTTGGCTACAATCTGATGAAGGTCACATGATGACCGACTCAGTCCTTTGGGCACAATACATCAACGTGGAAAACACACAAACAGCCACGTCGCCGCAGCAATAACCGCCCTAACATACTGCGTCGGGCGGCAAGAAAGAAAAGAGAACAATAAGACTGCAAAATTACAGACAGACAGATAGATGTAGACAAAAAGACTGAAAAGAAGTACAACATAGCAGTACGCCAGCCAACAACTAGCGTTAAAAAGGTGTGACTTGACGGGGGCACGTGTGTCTGTGTCACTCACGTGGTCGACGGCGAAGACGTCGACGCAGACGTCGTACGCCGTATTCTCGTGCAGTCGTGTGATGTAGTGACTGAACGTCGACGAACTCAGGATGCCGCTGTACTGGATCACATGACTGCCGACTGCCTGATAGCGTACCTGGAAGCCGCGCACCTGACCCAGGCTGTCTTCCGCCACTGACCACACGACCTTTCACGTACACAACCAATCCTCACACCATGCTGCTCATCTCTGTGTTTCCGTATATCAAACTCTCCGCGCAGATCACATATCTTGCAGTTGAACAAGTTACTAATTCAAGTGACCATAAGAAAAAAGGAGTTTATTTACGAAATCCTATTTAATGGTCTATTTGAAAATGTCTCCACAGTCAGACCTCGACCACCAACATCGCCGTGTAGCCGCCCCTAGTGATCTCACACGACTATCTGGAGTCTCTAAACGAAACTCAACACCGCCAGGGCAATAACCTTCAAATTATGAGGCGTGCTATACATGAGTCCTCTGTAGAACTGGTATGTTCTCCGCCACTGTGAGTTGAAGAGAACTTCAAACATAGTTAATCAAAGCACAGCGAAGTCCCATTCGCTTCAAAACCTTTCAGCGATGCTTGCTGTAACTGTCACTCGTAGAGATCGAGACGTCGAGGTAAATTAGTGTGTGGTTGTGTGTGATGTAATTTTTATGCAAATATCACTCTTCCGATAAATAAGTAAGGCCAAGCCATACGATGCCAGCACGTACGAGCCCTCTCACAATATTGCTTATATCTTTGGCCCTGTGTAGGCTAGCCGACACTACTTAGACCTATACAATACTAATGCACATTTATACAGGGTGGCCCAAAAACTGAACATTTCTATTTGCTTGATGTTAAGTTGATATAGCTTTGTGAAATTTCAACCGAATTTATAATTTTTGGCTGACTTACACCTGAATAGATTCCCAACAAAACAATGTATCCACAGCACCTATTGCGCGTTTCTACACTACCTTGTAGAAATAATATTGTCCGTTTTCTGTGCTGTCTCATGATAAAATTTGCTCATGAATTATGTTGGTAAACAACTAAATAGTGTCAATCACACAAAATTGTACTGATCAGTTTACAAGCAATGTTCAATATGTCCTCTTAACTAAAAATTATAAAATTCAGTTGAAATTTCACAAAGCTAGGCCCTATATCAATTTGGCATTAAGCAAATGGAAATGTGCAGTTGTTTGGGCCACCCTGTACATATACAAGTTAGTTTTAAGTGCATCTCGTTTTCTTGTTACACTCGTCTCTTTCGGAAAAGTCCGTGAGCTTGATATGATTCTCCAAGGTACAACGTACATCGTCGACGGTTATACTTATACTGATGTAAGCAGCTATAAAATGATGTTTTGGTTTTTATTATTACACCCTAGATAGACGCTCGTGTGCCGTGCTCCAGCCGTAGGCTACAGTGACGCCGAGTGAAGGAAATAATCAGTCTCATATTGCAACAACCAGAGGGCAATTTGTGAAAATTACAACACTATGAGATTGAAAAATATAAGATCTGAGAAACAGCCGCAAGTGTTATGCTTCGAAGTATGTCGATTTTCTTGTAAAAACACAATGTTCTAGCCTACAAGACAAGCCAATTGTAACACTAAACATACTAACTATAATAAATAAGTATAAAAATATTAATTGTTGACGCATTTTTAACAACTACACTTTTTCAGAAACAACGTTAAAGATATTATTACCCATGCAAATTTTACATAAATGAAGCAGGCAGTTAACTCTCTGACAAAGAGACTTTGATTTTTAGTGACGTAGCCTACTGGACTGTGTATGCACTTAAACGCAAGTGCAAATGTCGCCATTAGACTTGCTAGAGATAGACTACAGAACAGTGCGGAGGCAGTCCATTTCGTCAACGTCACTGATGATTAGCATCAAGCTGATGATGATGATGCTAAAAGAAAAATCTTGCTATCGCATCGCCTAACGGTGTGAGTCACTTACAAATTTTCTTGAATTACTAATTATACCGGGCGCAGCCCGGTAGGCCGCAGGCCTACGGCGTAGCCCATAGTAAGATCGCGCGCGTAGCGCGCGTAGTATTTGTATTGTATATGGATGGACGTACTTCCTAGTCTGCAGTTTTTGACTGTGACGAAAGTACCGAGTGACCCGTAACGAAAGTTGTACACGAAAGTTTAGACGAAAGTTGAAACGGAAGTTGTAGACGAAAGTTGTAACGAAATTCTGGCTGTAACGTTGTACTGAATGATAAAAAAATACTTTAT
>Ga0126335_1002903_pt1 | contig 10458 bp, 4 predicted proteins | sample OlaspJWI45metaG_FD_108409 | JGI IMG/M metagenome (GOLD analysis project Ga0126335, IMG submission 108409) | Marine gutless worms symbiont microbial communities from Oahu, Hawaii - Olavius sp. 1 OAHU.JWI-45 metaG | ecosystem: Host-associated > Annelida > Digestive system > Unclassified | place... | reverse complement strand
TGACCGAGTGGAATGGGGGTTTGCCAGATTTAGATGTGCAGGATGTTACGGAGTATTTCAGTGGTCTTGAGAGTTGTGGATCATTAGATGAAACTAGTATGGAGCACTCAACCAGTATGGAAGGTTCACTTTTACACAATGAAGAGCAGATGAAGGTGATGGGAAGGCCAGCGATGTCGTCTGTTGATCCAGCTCCAAGCTACACTAGTTCAGTGGATGGGATTGGCACTTTGTACTCACCATCACCACATTATCCAGCAGTCATGCAGAGCCCAACCTCACCGACTGGTCACACAGGAACCCTGCTACAGCAGCTGATGATTGATGATAACACTCCCATTGAGATGGCTGTTGAGATGGCTGTCAGCGGAAGTCATCGTTCTGTACAACTAGTTCAGTATGCATCACCGCAAGTACGTCACTTCTGTTGCTGCTTTATCAGTATTGTACCTATTTCGTGCTATTTTGTAATAGTTATATTTATTGGTTTTGTGGATGCTCTCACAGTACAGTGTTGCTTGAATATTTGTGACCCACATTCAACAAGCCGTGGTTTGTGGTCAGAGTTCATCAGTAGGTTTCTGTGTGCAACATTGCAAATCTCTGTGTCCAGCGAGTATGATTTTTGACACCGCAGTTAACAGACGGACAGACAGATGCCATTTGGACAGCTTCTGTGTGCTTAGGTCAGCTATGCTGTAGACAGCTGAGCTAGAAAAGACTTGTGTTCAGTCTTCATCATTTATTTGTTTTTATAAATTTGTTGCATTCACTGTTTGTTGCAGATGACAACTTCAAGTGCACGGAATCCAGGTAACCTACAAGTTGCACATGCTAATGTGAAATGACTGATTCAGTTGTAACTGTTCAGCACTGCTTCAAAGTATTTAATAAATTGTATATATGCATGTGTGAAACATTTATGTTCGTGCATAACCTTACAGCCTTCAGGGGTGCTATGGGAATGTATCATTGTATTCTAGAGAACATAATGGATTTTAGTTGCACACAGAACCGAGTCAGTTATAGCAACACAAAAATAATGTGGCAGTTGTGGCGTGAATTGGGCATGTAAATTGTAATAGATAGCGTAATGTTTTGCAGGCATGCTGCACGGAAAACGGATGAAGTCTCTGATACCAAGTGTGGTGGAAGATCAGGAGTCAGATGATGATGATTGTCAGTACAGTGGTAAGCAGATTTCTGTCAGTTGGTATTCAGTTTTTTAAACATCAGAATTGCCACTGCACCACTAGAACAGTTGGACGATACAGTCTGATGATATAGGAATACAAAGTATTGCTTATTTATTTCATTGCAGCATGTAGCTAAGCACCATACAGTTCATATGGCCGCATGATAGATAGATTGACTTTTTTGCTTTGTTACTATTTTTTGGTTTTGTTTTTCTCAGATGTAATTGAAAACATTTATTGAAATGAAGTTTTGTCAACAGTGTCATTGACGACTATTTTGATAGCTAAAGTGGCAAAGAAGCCGAGGAATTTGCAGCACTAGAAGACATTGACGAAGTTAGACTGTCCAGAGCTTGATGTACATTGGACTGGCAGCACAGTTGAGACGAGTGATATGTCACAGTGTACTCTATTAAACATTACTTTGTACTGTTTGCTGCGTTTGTTTCACTGGGTTACATTTTTAGTTTGTTACAGTAAACCACAGGCAGCTCGGGCATGTTTGCATGTACCATTGTTATTTCAGACAGCGACCAAGATTTATTTTTGTTGCCATCACCAAAAGTGCAAATGCATATATTTACATCATTATGGCTTTATTCCATTTTTGTTATTAGCCAAAAGTATAATGACATTTTACTTGAAATGAAAAACATGCACCTTTCATTTTGATATAACTACTTCTGCTTCTGTAGAGGTTCGGCAAGTTTTATTGAAGTTAGAATGTTAACGATATGCTGACATTTTATTTCATATTAAAATGGCATAATTATAGAAGTTATGCTATCCTTATGTTAGTGATTCGGAGACAAACACAGTTTCAAGTCCTGATATTGATATTCGTACAGTATAGTGTGAAAAGTGTAAACATTTCCAGATTGTTAACAGCACAACTTTTTGTGCTTCAGAACTCGTGGTCCCGTTGTCACCAAATCTTGATTGGAACAACCAAATCTTAGCAGTTGTAATACATTATAAACTGATGTTGCAGCGACACAGATGACATTATTATACAATGTTTATCTGTTAGCTAGAAGAGAATTGTGTCGAGTTTATGTGAGCATATTTAACTATACAGTTTTGTATTATATAGGTAATCAATAAAATGCCAAAAGTTGTTGGTATTTTGATGTCACATTCTTGACACCATATTTGTTACTGTTTGTTAAATTTGTTAATATAATTATGCACTAAATGTGGAACATAAAGGTTGGCAGATTTGGACTTCACTGATGACATAGTGCTTATCGTTGGTCAAATAATATACCGTCACTATATATAAACAACTGGTTTGTTTTTGAGTAGGCCTACTCGTAAACATTGTTGTGTATATATTGTACTTAACAGCTTTGTAATACTTTGCATTATTGTTACCATTACATTTTACACGCTAAAATTGTTTTACTGTGTTTACTTAAGGATTATTGATTCTGTATATTATATATCCCGGTGTCAAAATATACTTAATGTTGTGTTTTCAGTACAGGTTGTAAGTGGTGTATGAAATATTTCAGTCGTTATGGTTCGAAGCAGGGCTTGTCATCAGAGGCACTGAGATTTATCCCAGGCTAGACAATTCCTCCTAATCCAAGCTGCAAAGTTCTTAAAAAATGGAGATGCTGTTAGAACTGTGATCTGATATCTTGTCCACACTGGTGACTCAACTAGACTTCGATACGAAGTTAAAACATCCAATTTGGCGATTCAAAATGCTTACTGTCAGGGGGCCGGGCGACACCCAGACCTACTGGTAGAGCGAATGCTAGACCATCCACGTAGACCCTACGCAGCACGGTAAGGGAGAAGGGAATGACGGCATGGCAGGGAGGCGTCAAGTAGGCCTATATGGCGGAAGGAGTAGGGAAGTGAGTCTGCTAAAATTTCAGTAGCAGAACCCTGCTTGTCTAAAAGGTCCGTACTCAATCTAGCGCGTCAGTCAATGATGGAAACCTCACTGCAGAGGCCCTCGTGTATGGCACATGTTGTCGACGGATGGCACAGTTTTTACCTGCACACTGTGCAGCCATGCATTTATCCACAAGTGGACTATGGAATCATAATACCTGCCTGCCTTTGCCTTCCCAGCAGTAATATACTGACCCCGGAGGGACGGAAGGATGAGATATAGGCCTAACTACAAGCAGACTGGAGACCCTTGTTGCAGCGTTGAGTAAACAGTCTGCCTAGGACAGTTACGTGGCGTAGGATATCGCAGTTGTTAGCTGTTCAAACCATCACGCCTCGCTGGAAGAGTGGGTGTACGCAGCTAGCCCACAGCCACGGCCCGAAAGTGCAGTGGTCAGGAGTCGAACCGCGACTCAGTATGGCCTATCGAGTCGCGCGATCACTAGACTTGTCGGAGGCCACTGTCTGACTGGTAATTGTTACACACAAACTGCTTTATTGGCTCAAAATACGCGTAGGCTATTGTCTAACACTGTAGACTACACAATAGAGACGACACTGGACACTATATCATGACAGTGAACAGACATGTTTACACCGGTACAACAACAGCTTACTGGAACATTTGCAGCGAACTTCAATGTCCTAGTATTTACCCTTCCATATGCTGACACGGAAACACGAACGGAAATAACGTACAATAAGAAAAACGATCGGAACGACAAATTTATCCTTAAAGAGTTATCGTGCAGTAGTAAACACTTATTTACAAATTGATGTGATATGCAGAGACTGAATTCGTACGACACCGCAGGGATATGTCATGTCTTACGCCTCAGAGAAGAGCACGTGGCGTAAACTGGTGGTGGTGTTTTGATTACCCGCTAAGTTTTTTCGTTTTATTCACCGTCATTCGCCAGATGGCCAAAAACTTGTGACCTTTGACCTTTTTACGCAGACATGAACACTGTGTAAAGGATCTCCCAGAGAATGAATGCGAAAATTTGCTCTGACTGAAATCCACAAAGGCAGCACAAAGTTGTCGCAATCCTGAGCCAAACACGTGTGGCCTATGCGTCATTAAGATTTCTGACGAGTGAGTAAGTAGAGGCTTAACGTCCCACTCAACACTTTACAGGTCATGTCGGGATGATTTTTACAGGCCAGATGACCCAACCAACAGCGTCAAAGCACTGAGGGAAGCCAGTTGGCCAGTGAGATAAGCTTCAATCTCACCAGAACCACTCCACCGTGTCATAATATGAACTGTAGGCTACCGTCTTCAGGCTGATCACAGCGTAAGGGTCCCAATGTGACAAAAACTCAATCTGCTGGACCTATAAGCTGCCTAGAACATCGCGCAACAAGAGTATTGCACCGTACTATAGTAACTAGAGCAGCTGTGTTAATGATCCCTCTTTACTCCAGACGATCATCAATAATCATATGAGACCACGATGAACGGAAGGGTGCCTCATTTAGTTGCCTTTTACGACATCCGGACAGGAAACGGAATGGGTTTATTCTAAGCTCTGGAACCCACACGAATGAGGAACATGGGATGGGATGGAATTGGCCAAATATCATAGAGGTTAGGTGTAAAAAGCATGTCTTATGTCTCGAGCATGTAACAGACTAAAAATAACTTATAGCCGCCGGCTTGGGGCGCCCCAAAACATCCGCCATCCTAAATCGCAGTACGCGGCAACACGACACGTCTTATTCACGACAACCGTTTGTATTGACTGAATTCAAGTCAGCAAGCATCAACAACCACTGCCTCGATTCCAGACGGCAAGATTGACTCCACTGTCTGACAAGGCTAACAAACTTCATCAACATAGCCACGTGTGATCAACACACGCAAGTGTCAATGCGCTATGATGCGCAGTGAAGCGTGACTCACTCAGACACCATAATATTACTCACTCAGCTCGTGATGGATCTCGTTTTTGTGTTATGACCTTGACCTTTGACCTCGTAACCTGCAACGTTTGTAGTGCATCGGCTGTCACGTGACCAAAAACCATGCGCACGTCGCCAGCCCCCTGAAACTTTCTTTACGCCATAACCGCCATAATCGCCGTCCCAAAATTTAAATACAGGTCACGTAACGTAGGTTACGACCCTTTGACCTAGTTTTGTAGTTGTAGATAGTGCTCTTCGTAGAGAGTATGCGCACCAAATTTGAAGTTTCTAGCTTTAAAAAATAAAAAATTGCAAAATTTAAAAGTAGGTCACGTGACCTAGATTATGTCCCCTTTTAACTTACTTATGTACAGCTTATTTTCCACTTCCTGGAGTATATCTGCATGATAAATTTGAACTTTGTAGTTTTAGCCGTTCTAGATATCTTCACAGGGGTCCGTTAATTTAAATCTAGGTCACCTAAACTGGGTCACGTCCCCTTTAACCTAGTTTTTTGTATGCCGTCAAAATTACTCCTCGTAGTCGATGCACACACCAAATTCGAAGTCTCTAGCTTTAGCTGTTCCAGAGATATCGGGGTCCGTATTAAAAATTTGGGCGTCGTCCGCCATCTTGGATTTGATCCTAGGTGGGTTTTGACAATTCTGTAGCTTTCCTGGAGCCACAGAGTACCATCTTGTGAAATTTGAACGCAATCTATCTACATGCGGCTGAGTTAAGAGTGATGTAACCGTTTTTCCAATTGTCGCACTTTAGGGGCCCCAATTGGGCAAATGCATCTCAAGAGTTCGGGGCCCTAGCTGCACGAGATCTGCGGCAGAGACATCGGCGTTATACGCTATTGTTTCAGATTTTTGATTTTTGGCCTCGTTTTTAAATCAGAGTGCTTGGAATGCGAGTGGGATCGAAAACGGGGCAAAATTTCGCACTTTTTGACCCCCTGTGAAAAATAAAGGAGGGCTGGTGGAGATATGTATACGAATTATTCGTGCCACACATAGGTTCTAAGTGCCGGTATGCTTTTACCCTGCGGCGATCGGCGGTCTGGTCACACGTTGGACACTTGGCTAAAAAGAAGAAAAAAGAACCGTCGGTAAAACATACAGCCTCTGGCAACAAAGTTGCCGGCGGCTAAACAAATGGCCAAAGTAACTTGGCAAAGGCTGCATCGAATCCCTCCATCTAGTTATCATTGTTTCTTGGGTCTCCATGAGTCTCCGCCCCAAACAGGATGTCGATCCGTTCAGCGGTTTTTCACAGCCCACTCGCGTAACAGATTGACGCCGGCATCATCGCTCATATATTCGATGCGGCCTAACAATGACTAAATGCACTACTACAACTGTATAACAGAGTCTACTACATCGTGCACAACACACATAAATTTTGCGATACTACAAAGAAACACGTGAGCGAAATGTTAGGCTCAAACACGTTTATGCACAAGCAAAATTTTCTTAACTGTGGTTTATTTACCAGAACAACTTAGGGTTGAAGTTAGGGTATTCGCATCATGAAAAGTTGAAGTGCAAAATCACAAGATCGTGGAAATAAAAAATTTTGCAGCAGAGAGCCCTTCCAGCTACAGCTACCTGAGCTACGTCCTGTTTTACGGTAGTCTTCTGTAAGCAGTACGCATTGAGTATAAGTGCGCATGTGAAAATCGTTTACAGAAATGTGCAGACAAAAACAATTCGGCTACCGCTGCAGCAAAGACACCAACGTCACGCTGTACACATCAACAACAATGAAATGTAACAAAAATATAAAAACGTAAGTATGTAACGCCGTTAGCCTACAATTCAGTGCTGTTGTCGTGCGATGCTGCACAAATGCAGGTATCAAAAATATTACATAATACCTCTATTGCAAAATGAGTTACACATATAACACACAAAACCGCTTTTACCCATTATGTTCACGCAGCTGCCTGTATGCGGCAATACAATACTTCTTGACAAGAGCTCAGCTATTGCCAAGATGGCGCGTGTCGTCTTGGTCAATTCACATCATGGCCAGAGCTGAAAACCTCATTCTAGATTTTTATGGTACTTCGACGTTGTGGTGCTCTAGTCTGAAACCGGGAGTGGGACGTTATGGTACCCAATCATGAATCAAACGAGAGACGTTATTGTACCCTTGCCTGAATTGATTCATTTTTCGGCACCAAAACGTACCACTACTGAGTTCAGTCTAGGGCACCATAACGTCATACTCGGTACCACAACTACGCTCAAGCATCAACACAACCTGCGGTGTAAACCTTTTCGAGATATCTTGAACCCTTTAGACGTGGATCACTAGTGTGACACAACCTGCGTCTAACATGTTAAACGCGCGCCAAAAACCGAATACCACGATGTAGTCTCGATACAGCACTCAAATTAAAAGGCATGGGCAGACGCTTACCCCACAACTAGCGTTCAACCAAAAGCAGAGGTATAAGATACTTTCGTTTTTATTATCTTACATAAATTCTAATCTCAAAAAGAGCTGAGCTACCGCCGAGATAGCGCGCGTCGTCTTGGTCACTCGCCATCTCGTGACAAAGGACGGACAGACGGAGTTGTAATGGCAATAGTGGCGTCTAACACCGTGAAGGAGTGTGATCCTAAGACGTTGCTCAAAAGTAGTCACTGTGACTTAAATCCGGTGAGTGGTGAAAATTTAATGGTATGGTCACTTCCGACCAAGTGACAAAGATCGGGGCCACGCCACTGAAGCAGCCACAATCGAAAACTCAATCCTAAATGCAAACATCGCAATGCTACGTGCAATAGAACCGGAGTTATGGACGACAGAAGTTTTGAACGACTAATGCCACCATCCACTATCTACTATCAAAAACTAGAGTCTTTGGGCTACATTTCTGTCGCAGACAGTATGGGTCTAGCTACAGCCAATTTGACGCGGTGGGCTCCAAAACATAGCGTTTTCGACTAAAAAACGCCGAAGAACGGTCACAAGGGCCATAACGAAGTTCAAGGTCATTTAAGGTCACCGATTTAGGTACTAATTGAAAGCCCATATACGACTTCTTATTAGTGAATAATACTAACTGACGTTGTATATCGCACCGTTTTCGAGATATCAGAGATTATTGGTCTAATTTTTGCACCTGGTGGGCAGAGGTACGCATGTTTAACACATTTGTTTGGGACGACACCCTAAACCTATGACCACGAAATTTGGCACGAAGAATCCTCAGACATTATAGCAAACCGCATTTCGATATTTAACAACGTTTCGACGTGGATCACTAGTGTGACAGACAGAATTGTGGAATTGCGATGGCAATAGAGTGCGTCTGACGACGCGCGCAAAAATGTATTATGGACTGAATGTATGAGACATGAAACAGCCTTAAGTACTATTTGGCACTGGAAAATAAAAAAATGGATGGATACTGCGGTGTTCTAACTTATAGGAGATTATTATTACAAGTCACCATATTTTCATAGAAACTTCATTTTGGGCTACATACATTGCTAGGAAAAAAAATGCAATTACACCCTTCCCTGCAATATAGAATCAGTATCATATGACCGGCCATTATTCTAATGTGAACTACTATAAACAAGTGGTCAAAGTAATTTGACAAAGGCTGTACCGAATGACCGTGCGCACACGGCACGCGGCGTATAGTGCCGCGCCGCCGCCGATTTAAGCCGCGTGACAGACAGACAGACAGACAGACACCGCGAACATCGGTAAGAATAGTCAGCATCTCACGCATTCGATACAGCCTAAAAATACTCATTTGGCCCAAAATATCATACACAAATACAAACTCGTACATCTAGGCTATCCCTATAGTCGTTGTGTACGAGTAGGCTACAGACTACAGTCAGTGAGGGCCAAAGTAATTTGGCAAAGGCTGCACCGAATGACCCCGCACACACTGCATGCGCCACCGAATTCAGCCGCGTGACAGACAGAGACTGACTGACTGACGGACAGACTGACAGACACCGCGCACATCGGTAACTATAGTCTGATCTTTTGTATTCGATGCAGCCTAATGACAGCGTTAAGCGGTACCGATACCAAGAATGCTATTGTTTATTTCAATGTTGCTGCAGCTCTCACGCGGTCGCGTTATCTTCCTGGTGCCACAAAGCTATGTTGTATGGTAGGACGTACGTCACACTGATAGTGATAACGCTAACCACCCACCGGCACTGGTCGTGACATGAGGTACGTATGACTACGAATGCATGAAATTCCTGCAGTTACTGGCGAGAACGAGAATACGACCAGAACACGAGACACACAAAGACGGTCGAGTAGACAGACAAACTGTACGCTGCGTGATGCCTGACAGACGACGCCGCCGATCTTCGCCGAGAGCCGGGTGTCGTCTTCTGTAGTGACGACAACTCCCAACCATCTGCGCACGCCAACATCAATGTCAACATCAAAATACGAAAACAGCTCTCAAGGTCAAAGGGCAAGGTCAGATGTCACCAACTTCCAGTCACTTCTGGAGTTTATCATAAGAGACATTCCTGTCACGTTACATCATTACATCAATTTCTGACCAGTACGGTAGTTTTAAAGATTTTCTGCAGACATAATACATGCTTTGTCAGCCATTGCTGGCGCACAGGCAAATAACTTTAAACACGCGTCATTCGCGGACGCAGTAAATAAATGGGATACTGCGCTGTAACCTGTACCGGGCTTAGGTAGGCCAACAGCACGGTACCCCATTTATTTACTGCTGCCTCAGTCTACCCTTTCCTGTTGACACTTAGAGCTATCAAACTTGCATCACGTTTGGTCAATCACGGCGCTCCCCAGATCCAGCTGGATTTGGGGGCCGCTAGACAGTGAGAAAAGAAGGAAGAAATAAAAAAAGGTTCACCCCACTTTTCGCCTCAAAATGACAGTGATATGTGCATCAGTACTGCACGGCCAAATAATTCAACAAGTGATCTAGTCTCGTACTGGTGAACGATGACTGGTAGACGTAGTGGTCGTCGTCATAAACCTCGTAGTAATTGTCATAATCGGAGTAGAGTGATGTCGTCGTCGGAGTTGTAGTCGTTGTCGTGGTGAAGTCTTGTTCGCTGAGACATTCGCCAGGTGGCGCCGGAGTTGGACATTGAACCCGCGCGTTCCACGAAGCGACGCCTATTATAGCAGTACATAAGTCACTGCATCAATGCTTCTAGTACCTTACAGAGTTGTAGAAATATGCAACATAAAACTTTTGACTTCAAACTCAGCAGCAGTAGGACCATGCATCACGCATGTGTAGGCTATTTCAATCAATCAATCAATTTTATTTGCTCAAAATGTACAGAGATACACATAAAAGGCTTTTCAATTGCGAGCAGGACAACAAGGCTGAGACCAGCACTAACAGCTGCCCAACTAATAAACTATACTATAAAAGAAAAGAAAAACTCAACGCGTACAAAAT
>Ga0126335_1002902_pt1 | contig 10458 bp, 7 predicted proteins | sample OlaspJWI45metaG_FD_108409 | JGI IMG/M metagenome (GOLD analysis project Ga0126335, IMG submission 108409) | Marine gutless worms symbiont microbial communities from Oahu, Hawaii - Olavius sp. 1 OAHU.JWI-45 metaG | ecosystem: Host-associated > Annelida > Digestive system > Unclassified | place... | reverse complement strand
GTATTATTTCTACAAGGTAGTGTAGAAACGCGCAATAGGTGCTGTGGACAGTATATGCATTGTTTTGTTGGGAATCTGTTCAGGTGTAAGTCTGCCAAAAATTATAAAATTTGGTTGAGACTTCACAAAGCTATATCAATTTAACATCAAGCAAATGGAAATGTGCAGTTTTTTGGGCCACCCTGTCCCTGTATAGCAACAGTTTTATTAGCCACGCTTCTTCCTTCTGTTATCTGCTGCAGGTGTGTGAAGTACCGTTTCTCTTACCTGGACCTATTCGATGTTGTTTTTTGTAATGCTAACTCTTAAAATTGTACATATTGCAGTATATTCCATTTTCATCATATCATATAACATGATGGAAAATGTATCATGCACATGAATACAATACTGAACAAGATGACACTTTTCCACCTTTCTATATTCATGTTTTAAGTTCTTATGCTTTATACTCGGGTATTGTAAGTCCTAGAAATTATATGTTTGGGCTTTGGTCTGTGAGTCCATTACAGATGTTGACGTTCTTGTGTCTGTTTGATCCATCTGTCTGTATGAGAGATTGACACGTCGTGATGATGTGTAATAACAGAGCGCCGGTCCGGATCCGGTTGAACTCCAACGAGAGCAGGAGGCCAGACGTCGTGTGACTGCAAAGCGTCGTGCCCAGCAGCAGATGAGAATTCGAACGCCCGAGGCAGTCGAGGGTAGACAGCATGTTGACGTACAGACGGAGCTCTTTCTGGAGGAGTTGACCGATCGGGTGGAGGAGGCCAATGTTGAGTGCCAGACGGATGCCTTCCTGGACCGACCGCCATCACCGATGTTTATCCCAGCCAAAACAGGAGTCGACTGTGAAACCCAGATACTTGAGGGCGAGGTAATGCCGCTAATGCAGCAGAATATATGTATATGTCAAAAGAAGTAATTTAGTGATGGCTGCATTGAATGTGGTGCCATCTGGCAAATGCGAGTGAGTCTGAACAATCATCTTTTATATATAAAATGCAATCTGTCTGTCTGTCTGTCAGTTCTATGTTCCCTACGCACAGCCACGTTTTTTTCAGTACAACTCGACCAAATTTGGCATGTGGTATATCCTTACAGGCTTACATAGCAGGGATTGTCATAAGCCGTACTGGTTCGAGGCGCCATAGTTGCTGACTGCCTCATCCGACTTCGCTGACTAACTACCTCCGGGCAATTTCTGTTCAGTCTGTAATGAGTAACTTCCGCCCGCCATCCGCAGCGAGGCACGAAGCACCAAGATGGGTAGCTGCTAGTGTTTATGTACAGTACAATGGGCAACATTACCCCACTTCGCCGCCCCGCACCGTAGGGGGATTGGGACTTCCACCTTATTATTATTATTATTAATTTATTTGTTTATTACACCAAGTGGCAGCATAACATACATGTACAGACAATACAAATAAAAATTCACAGCCTGTACTAAACACATACTGAACAGCACTCTAATAAAAGCTAAAAAAACGTTTTTAAAACCTAAAAGCACATAAAAACATAGTAATCACTAAAAATTCAAGTTATCCTTAATTCTCCTTTACATTATTTTCCGTACTTTGCCAAATTTCGTATTAGTAGATGTTATCAAGTATTTGGAAAATAACGTGTTAATGTATGGTCTTAATATTTGCAATAATTCCTACTATCCTGTTGTCACGTATTAGAGCTTTTTTCCGAAACAAAATCTTACATTTATCAGCCATCGTCCATGGTCGCCCAAGTGTCTCCACCCAAACTAGACGTCGATCCGTTCAGCCATTCTTTCAGGGCGCACGTGCATAACAGACCGAAAGACATACCACAGCACGGCGCAATAGTACGCATCTCATGCATCTGATGCAGCCTAAAATTAGGATTTTGACTCTGATTCTAGGCTGGAAATTGGACCCTGACTCTTGGAAATTGGGCATCAGCATATTATGCAGCCCGCCTCATTGTCTGATGGACATCCTGACTCCAACTTAACACAGCCATATCTATAGTAGTCAACGTTAACTTACTTTGGTTCTCGGTTCTAATCATTTTGCTGCACTCACAATATGATCATTATTCTTTTAGCCTATCTACCGTGTAACCAGTTGTATTGTATTTTTTCTTAATTTTCTGTACAGTTGTGATTTTATTTGACAACCTGTTAATAAACTATTGATGATGATGATGATGACGTGCCTGACGTAACTGTTTATCGGCGTGTTGTAGCTGTTTGACTTCAGTGTGGAAGTGAAGCCCGTTCTTGAGGTCCTGGTAGGCAAGACTGTCGAGCAGTCTCTACTGGAAGTGATGGAGGAGGAAGAGCTGAGCAACCTGCGTGAGCAGCAGCGACAGTTTCAGGAACTGCGAAACGCTGAACTGGTTGAACAGCAGAGGCTTGAGGAGGAGGATCGCAGACGACGTGCCGAGAAGGTTTTGTTCTGTTCTTTAGCCGTCCTCGATCCGGGGGTTGGCCATACACTGTACCATGGACGTACTTTCTCCATATGTCCCTGTCCTCTGTCATTCTGATTGACTCTTCCACGGAGAGTCCTGTCCACGTCTTGATTCTGTCCATCCAGGCCATGCGTGGCCTTCCTCGCCTGCGTGCACCTGGCATTGTTCCTTGCATTGTCTCTTTCTCCAGGCAACTCCTTTGTTTCTTCATGGTGTGACCATAGTATGCTAGCTTCCTTGCTTTGACGTTGTCTAACAGTTCAAACGTGATTGTCTGAACACTGCAAGGCATAGTGCAGTGCTGTTGCATGTCGCGCTTGCGGAGATCACGAAGCCTCTGATGTACCGCTTCAATTTGTTCTTAATCCTTTGCTATACCTCTGAGAATCAAGGACTTATATTCAAAGAATGGATATGCTGGACTAACTCGATGAATTTTCTAACCTTTTGCAGAGTTCTGTTTAAGTTTTGTTCTTTGTTGTGAAATTTATACCTTGACATTATGAGGTGGACCAAGCCGTCTACTAGTCAGATGTTGATCATGCAGTAGACACTTGCACAACTTCTCAATTTGAAGAACAGAGAACAATTTATGCTAACCAGCTAAACTGGCAAATAATGTGTAAATGTGACTTAGGAGCGGCGGATTCAGCAGCAAGCCGAGACAGTGCAGAAAGAAGCAGAAACGAGTGAAAAGATTGCGGCGCGAGCGTTTGCACAGAGCTATCTTGCTGACCTCGTGCCGTCGGTGTTTGGCCTACTGTCACAGAGCGGATACTTTTTTGATCCGGTGGAAAGAGGTAATTCTCCTAAAATACATCAGCATTCCACAAGTTATTGTGTAAACAATCTTTTAACCGTTACGAACTTGCAGCCACTCTGTAACAGAACGACTTGAGTTGGTTTGACACTTGTGTGTTTACTTTGTTTAGATTGCAATTGAAGATTTGTGCAGTTATTTCTTGCACGTAAAGCTTTTGAAACACCCACTTTCCAGATTTTCTGTTTAACATTTTTTGTTCATAAGACACAGCGACAGTATACTTTACTGGGAAAACTGTAAAAATTACGAATAAAATACACATTTCCTAGTACAAATAGGCATAGACTTATGCAGACTGGTAACCCTGAGCCCCAATAATTTTGCAGTTAGACTGTTCAAGCAGTACGCCACACCCTATATGGAGCGTAAAACAATGCTTTTGTTTTGTTGTGCATCAGGAGTTGAGACGGACTTCATGCCATGGCTGATGGACAGTGTCGATAAGCAACTCAACCTGGCCATGGTCAGCAGACATGTTATCGACATGATCATCAATGAAGTCGTTTGCAATCGTGCCGAACGATATTCGCAGCTACAAGTAGTGCTGACGGACGAACCAGAACAAACCGAGCAGGTGGCGGAGATGACAACGACTGGTGAAAATGAGGACCAGCAGCGGGCAAGTTACACTGTCCTGCGATTTATCGGTGCTTGGTTCATCCGGAATAAACTAAGTAGTACTGTTTCAGTCCAGCACAGATAACCACTAGGGCCATTCATACATTATGTTGCACCTTAAGTCGGAATTGGCTTAGTTGCCGAGCAGATGCAATATAACAATAACAACAACAACAACCGTTTAACAGCCTTTGTTCCGGGACAACCCGGGTAGACCGGTACCAGAAGAAACACTTTGCCTTCTGCCTTAGCATAGGGCTGTGCTGCGTTCAGGCTGGGTTTCCCCACCTCCTGTCTTCTGGATTTTTATGGAGCAGGGGAAGATAATGGAGGCAGAGGTACCGTACCGTACCAACAGTCCGGATGTGCGCCACCCCAACCGGACTAACGGCGCCCCCCCCAGATGCAATATAACAAGTTTAGAAATAAGCCATATATAGAATACAATGATACATACGGCCACACATCCACACCAGTCTGCTCTGTCAACACAGCACTCTAGTGCTTCCTCCCATGATATGCCAGTTTCCTTTTAATCTTATCTTGTGGTGTCAGTCCAGTGTCAGCATGTAACCATGCGTGGGTTCTTGCATCTTCAGGCTGCATCGAATGCACGAGATGCAGACTATTGTTACCGATGTGCACGGTGTCTGTCTGTCAGTTTGTCTGTCTGTCACGTGGCTCAACTAAGCTGTGCAAAAATGGCTGAACAGATCCAGATCCTGTTTGGGGTGAACACTCTTGGGGGCCCAGAGAACATGTTGTTAGATGGGGGTCCTTATCACCCACAGCGATGGGGAGGGGGGATCGATGCAGCCGTCGCCAAACTACTTTAGGCTCTTGTTGACTGTTAATGCGGATAGGGCCATTCATAAATTATGTTGCAGCTTCAGTCAGACTTGGCTTAGTTGCCGAGCAGACTCAGTGCAACAAGTTTAGGAATATGCCATGTTTTTATAACGTTAAATTAAAAATTTTGTTGGAAACCAGACATGTCCAGCTTCTTCTAAGCTTCTTCAACTCTTTGACCCATTACCTATCCCACGTTAAAATTTAGAATTAAATTTTAACCCCATTTCATTCCATTTGCTGGTGGTGTAGTGTTTAACTGCCATTGATTGTGTATGTGTGTACTGTGATGTAGGTGCAAGTGGCAGATGCTGAGGATGATGATGAAGAGACACATGATGCTGATGATAATGAAAATGATGCCGATGATGACCACGAAACAGCTGCCGCTGCAGATGGAGATGAACTCGAACATGAAACTGAGGATGACGACCGCGACAACTGATTATATGTTTACTTACTTATACACTGACCGAGTCCACAATGTCCCAGTAGTCATATCAGAATTAGCAATACTTTGATATCACTTTTTAGCCGCCGGCAACAAAGTTGCCAGAGGCTATATATTTTATATTTTAACTGTCATTCTTCTTCTGCTTCTACTCAACTGCATTTAATGTGACCAAACTGGGTATCGCTGCTGGGTAAAAAGTATACCAGTGCTTAGAACTGAGGTGTGGCACAAATAATCCTTACAGACCTTTTCACCAGCCCTCCCCTATTTTTACATGGGTCAAAAAATGAGAAATTTTGCCCTGTCTCCGACATCACTCGCCTACCAAGCACTGTCATTTAAAAACAGAGCAAAAATTTAAATTTTGGAATTTCGTCCATGTTTCCGAAATGGCTACACCTACAGACTTCAAATTTGGTATGCACTTTGCTCACATGAAGAACTACCCATGAGTGCAAAACAAGGTCACAGGGGGAAAAACTAGGTCACGTGGCTACAGTTTAAATTTGTGAATCAATGGGAATAACTCTGAAATGGCTAAAGCTGAGGGATTCACATTTAGCACATAAATTGTAAGGAGTAGAAAATAAGCAATACAAAAGTAGGTCATATGGGGACATAATCTATATGTAGGTCACGCGATCTACTCTGAGATTTCGCAAATTTTTTAAATGTCTCTCAACGGTTGAAGCTAGAGACTTCAATTTTGGTGTGCGCACTTTCTAAGAAGACTACTGTCTACATACTACACATGCAAAACTAGGTCAGAGGAACGTGACCTAAGTCATGTGATCTGACTTTAAGTTAAACAACAGCCATCACGAGTTAAGTAAGTAATATTATGGCGTATCAGCGAGTCAAGCTTCACTGCGCATCACATCGCATGAGGACATCCATGTGCTGACGGCATGTGGCTGTGTTGATGACAGTTTCTTAGCGTCTTTAAACGGTGGAGTCCGTGTTGCCATCTGCGGTTGAGACAGTAGTTGCTGATGCTTTCTGACATGAATTCAGCTACTACAGACGATTGTCGTCAATTAGCCGCGTTGTGTTGCTGCGTACTGCGATTTAGGATGGCGTAACTTTTGGGCGCCCGATCCGGTGGCTGTAAGTGGCAATACATCTTAGTTGCCGCATTTTCTAGTTTATTTTGATATCAATATAATTACGACATCGATGAAATATTGTGATGTCGGTATCGATATAAGAATGTAATGAAGACCGACTCCGAAGATTGCAAAATCAGCACAACGATATAATATTGCGTCGAAAAGTCAGTATCTGAAGCGACCAGTGCATCAGTATCATACCGACATAGCGATACTGACGATATATCAAAGCATTGCTAATCAGCACCTTCGTCTTTAACTCCGGGCTTAACACCCGCAAATGCAGAGTTATTGATTTGGTTTCGTCGATCTGTCGTGTGCAGAGTAGGTAGGATCTTTATGTCTAGCTGTGCACACCGCAGTCTGTGATTTTCATCCAGGATGCAAGAAAAGCCACGATTTGATCTTTTGACTGTCGTTTGTTCTACGTGTACATCGAGCGTAATCATGATCTAACAACACTGTTCATCTCTGGCTGGCACATATCATCAAATGATTGCTGGAACTATAGGTACAGCGGGGACATTCTCGCTTCGAGTTGCTTTCCTCTCCACAAAATACCATAAATGCCCATTTTTAGAGGTCAGAATGGTCCAGTTGGCCTGAGATTGTAGCATTTTATACCTAAATTTTAAAATTCCGAAGCAAATTCCCATACTTTTCTGTAGGATGGAATACCCCCCCCCCTACTCATCCCATGTTAGAGTTTACGGCCGTACAGCCTGAGTTTGACCATTTTAAAATTTATTATGGGGCTTTGATTCTTTTTTGCAAGGCACCAAAAGGCAATGTGTGTGTCATGTACCGAATGTAGCAAGACGTGTTTACCCAACCAACCCGTTTACTCAAGTGTGTACCGGTATCCGAAAGGCCTCTAACCGTGGTGGTTGCACAGTACTGACTTAGCAGCATATAATGTAGTAGTAATCATGTAGCAGTCTATTTGTTACGTACTGTGTAGCTACCATGATCATGACTTTTGAACATTTACTCGTTGTCTGTTTCATGCAGTATGGATTGCTACAAGTATTGTGAATGTCCATCGTAGGTGTAAAACGTTTTGCATTTACAACATTTTTTGATTTCCCATTTTTAGAATTAAAAACGCTGAAACTTTGCGTTCTGTCAAGCTTTCATTTGTCAAGCGCAGCTTTTCTTCATAGCAAGTTTCTTAAATTCAAGTTCGGACTTTGCATATCTACCTTAGCTAATGTCACTAGCACTGCAGTGTCTCTAATTAGGCCTCTGTAGCTATGTCAGCGTTCTCCTCCACGTTTGAATGTTGAGGCGCAGGCCATAGCCTCTATGCCCTCCAAATTATATAGAACATATTTCGTACAAATTGTACATTATCAATCTAAATTATTAATGAAACTTCTATTTCCTATTCCGGTTAATTCAGCCTTGTAGTTATAAAGAAGATCTTGATTGCTCCAGAACTTGTCTAGCTTATTCTTAAAGGAGTCAATAGTACTAGCAGAGATAACAGATTCTGGCAAATTGTTCCAAGTATTTAATTATTCGTGTACAGAAGAAATATTTCCTTAAATCATAGTGACATCTATGGTTGACTAGCTTTAAATTATGCCCCCTGGTTCTACAATCTTGATGCTTTTTTTGAAAACTGAAAGTAACATTACTGTCATATTTGCCTGTTAATATTTTAAAAACTTCAATAATATCACCTTTAAACGTCTGTATTTCAGTGCTGACAATTTCAAATGCAGAAGCCTTTCTTTATAAGTTAAATGCTTAACACTTTTAAGACCAACTTAGTTGCTCTCATTTGGACCTTTCTACATCTTTTATTAGGCCTTGTCTAATTTAGTTTAACTAGATTAAGCCCCTTCAGTCAGACTCTTATAAATGCATGGATGTTAGTAAACTAGTTTTGTAAACCGACAGTATAACTTTTATCCTTTTCCAGAGGGATGGAAGGCTGAGTTGATCTAGGCACCACCATGAGGAGTATACAGTCTGCCCAGGACGGCTACGTGACGGAAATCACAGTTATTAGCTGTTCAGACCGTCACGCCTCACCGGGCAACTGGAAACAGTGGGCTATAAGTGTCGTACTCACGACCTCTCGGGCCAAAACCCGCGTCGCTCACCACTGCCATGGCACTCGTTATCAGCATCTAACGTACCACTTGACACATTGCACGTCACTTCAAAAATGATCTTCCCTGAAACCAAAATGCAACAGAAAAAAATCACACAGCCACGTTGAAAATACAATCGTACAGAAAACTAAACTTCACGCAACCAAACCCTGCTTTAGTCACCTTATTAGAAAATTTGTACAGCGTTGCAAATTCACGAAAGCTCAAATTAGAGGTGAAATGGAGCGAGTTAGTGAGTAGAGGCTTAACATCCCATTCGACACTTTATAGGTCATTTCGGGGACAATTTTTACAGGCCAGATGACCCGACCGATAGTGTCAAAGCACCGAAGGAAGCCAGTTGGCCACTGAGATAAACTTCAATCCAACCACAACCACTCTACCATGTTACATTATAGATAAGGCTAAGCACCAGAGCTGGGTTGATATCGCCTCTGCTGACATCGATATTTCTCAGCCAGAAATATTGGCAATATCGATACTAATGTTCATACTGCAGCACTTTTTGGTTTACTCGTACTCGAAGACATTGACTCAAGTGCCTAAGTCTTTCGCTTTTCGTCAGTATAATCGACGACGTTCACACTGTGGCATTCCCAGTCTTGGTATTCTTTAATAATGGGATGGTCTGTTATTTTCACGTTAAATACTACGTAGTCGATGACGTCGAAGAGTCAAACCGAACCGTCAACTCACGGTTCGGACTGGTAGAGATGTAACGATGTATCACATTGCGAAACGAAACAGTTTTGCTCACATACTTATTTTTTCATCAGTCGGGAAAGTACAAAGAGACGGAAAATTATTGATATTTCAGCTGCCATCGATATGATAACGCAAGGACCGTAAGACACATTGAGTCGAGCCGAATGCACCGTCTGCGTGAGCACTCAGTATTTTGGGGACAGTGCTAGTTTGACTTGGACAACCAGACTGCTGTGTGGGTGGGTGGGTGGAGTCACAAGTTTAAAAAAATCCGACATCTAAAATGCTGATATCGATATGTTGGCGATACAACGACCCAGCTCTTCTACGCACATTTTAAGGCAAAGCGGAGTGAGGCTGCTCTTATCCTGGAACCTGCATCTGGCAAGGTGACACACAAACAAGTACTGTCGTATTGCAGCGACGAGGCGCCAATTATAATATTATAATTATAATACACAGACACACTAGGTGCGTACGTCAGTAGCATTCGCTGCCAACAGTTTCGCCCACCCACTACAAGTCATTATTCGGCTGGTTCGCACCGTCTTCAGCAAGCCGTCTACCCTCGCCCCAGTTGAATGCACCGGGCCTCTCTCTCTCTTCTGGCAGAGTCTGATAGTTTGGGTCATCCGGTGGAGAGTCACACAACCGCTTCCTACAATAGCATAATGAACAACAAACAGTGCTACTTTAACTAATTTTGGGCTGCATCGAGTACACAGGATGCAGGCCGTTATGACTGACGATCCTGTCGACTGCCACCCTGATTTTCATGCTGGCGGGATGTACAAAACCGGCTGGACGGATCAACGTCCTGCTTAGTTTCGTGCCGTGGAGACGTCGGAAGCACGACGAGGGAGACGGGATTCTGGCTTTTGTCAATTACTGTGGCCACTTTTTACTCACATTATATAGACAGTAGGTAACGATGTATTACGACAATTGATTTGTATTTATAGTAGGCCTACTAGTTCACAATGTTCATTGTTAACTCACAAATCTTCTGTATGCTGCAGAAGGAAATAAACCGTTATAATATACCTAGAACATAGCACAACAAGAGTATTGCACTGTACTATAGTAACTACAGCAGCTGTGTTAATAATAATAATAATAGTCAGACAATTTCTAACGCGCCGTAACACGATGAAGACGTTACAAGGGCGCGCCTCTAGGCTAATCACAGCGTAAGGGTCCCAGTTTGACAAAAACCCAATCTGCTGGACCTATAAGCTGCATAGAACATCGTGCAGCACGAGTATAGCACTGTTCTATAGTAACTACAGCAGCTGTGTTAATGTTCCCTCTTTTACTCTAGACCGT
>Ga0126335_1002901_pt1 | contig 10459 bp, 5 predicted proteins | sample OlaspJWI45metaG_FD_108409 | JGI IMG/M metagenome (GOLD analysis project Ga0126335, IMG submission 108409) | Marine gutless worms symbiont microbial communities from Oahu, Hawaii - Olavius sp. 1 OAHU.JWI-45 metaG | ecosystem: Host-associated > Annelida > Digestive system > Unclassified | place... | reverse complement strand
TGCGAAACAATTGATGTTTGGTCGTTTGTTACAATGTCAACATTTTGTGTACCTCAAAGACACATGGAACCTGTATTCACCCCTCAACCTTTGTGGCCTCATCTGATTACTGATGATGGTCTGGAGTAAAAGAGGGAACATTAACACAGCTGCTCTAGTTACTCTAGTACAGTGCAATATTCTTGTTGCACGACGTTCTAGGGAGCTTATAGGTCCAGCAGACGGAGTTTTTGTCACACTGGGACGCTTACGCTATGACTAGCCTAGAGGCAGTTGCCTACAGTTCATATTATAACACAGTTGAGTGGTTCTGGTGGGATTGATGCCTATCTCAGCAGCCAACTGGCTTCCTCCAGTGCTTTGACGCTGTTGGTTGTGTGACTTGTCACCTGACCCGTAAAAATGTACCTGAAATGACCTATAAAGTGTGGAGTGGGACGTTAAGCCTTTACTCATTAATGATAAAAGAATGTGAAAAAAAGTTATTGATGAAAATATTTAAGAATCTTTACAAGTCAACAACAAAGGACAATTTTCCACAAAAACCATTTTTTTGCACAATGCAAAGTGGGCCATGTTACAAATCTACCATCGAACACAGTTTATCACAGTACAATTGCTTTAGTATCACAAAGTTGGGTGGCAAAAGGCATTATCATACCAAGTACACTTCTAGTTCTGTAGTTTTGGCATGGCAACAGTCTTGGTCTACCACACAAATAACTGCAGACGCACTCTCAACTACGATGGTCACTTCACATCAGATTCTAATTACAGGCAATAGCAATTAGAACAAAAATTATTGGGGTAATTGTAACAGAATAATGATATTTGTAAAACAGAAAAAAAGAAACAAAAACAGTTCTTGGAGAGTACAATAAAAAATTAAAAGCAGGAATTCTTCAGATACACCATGTCTACAAAACCGGACCCCTATGATTTTTTGGCATAACTCTGCCAAAACAAGCCGGTGGTGCATAATTTTCGGCAGGGAATATGCCTACTAGACGTGTCTAGAAAGTCTGATATTGGTCGAGAACCACTTGCACGGTTGCAACAGCAATCACAGCATCATTGCAAAACAGTGCACACTGGTCTACCACATAAATTTAACAACGGAGTTTCTTATGGTCTTCACTGATAATTAAATTGTTTAAAACATTTCATTTGTCCACAAAATGCAAGATAAGTGTTCAAAGTGTTGTCCTTTAGCTTTGACAAAGGCTTGCTTCACTGGTAAGGTAAGGCAAGGTAAAGTGTAGATTTGTATAGCGCTATTGCCTTGTTAACAATGGTCTGTTCAAAGTCAGCCCAGACTTCCACCAGTCGCTGGTTCTGGGCCATGTCACATATTATCTTCTTATATGCTCTTGCATGCAGCCCCAAGCCTTATACTCAACTGTGTGAAGGTGCAGACTGATTGGCGGCCACAAATCCAGTGAAAGAAGTCGGGTGTTTCTTGACGCAGAAACTCGACTGTTGAACATGCACGGTGGACCAGTGCACTGACCTGCGGTAATGTGTTTAAACACAATGAACACGAAATGCTGTTAAAATTGTGCACGTCAAATGATATTGATATTAGAGCATTCATGTGGAGTTATGTTAAAATGTGACGCATGCTTCCTAAGAAACCCGATTGCCAAACGTGCATGATGGACTGGTGCACTGTTTTGCAATAATGCTATGGTTGCTATAGCAAGTATGCAGGTGGTTCTCGACCTATACCAAACTTTAGGTAAAACTAGTGGGCAATAGCTTTTTGATCTTCTATGCCAAAAATTATCCACAACCAGCTTGTTTTAGAAAAGTTATGCCAAAAAATCGTAGAGGTCCGGTTTTTTGAGACACTGTAGAAAATACTATAATTATGTGAAATTGTCACAGTGTACTTGCCATTGTTCTGTGCTTCAAAAGTACACAAAATCTAATAAAGTCTTTTGCATTTACACTGTACGGTATTAGTTCCCTAATTTGCCCACAAAACACTAACTAATTAAACTTTAAAGCTAACTTATTATTACAAATTAGGTCGTCCTTTACTCTGTGGTTAATTCACCTTGGTTATCATATTCATTATAACTGATCCAGTCACGAGCAATCGGTGCTGTGAGCATAGCATCTGTGATACCAAATGCATCTGCAAGGCCAAGGGCCTCCGGGGCTAGCTCACTGCACAGTCGTCTGGCTTCAGATGGAACTGCCTTTGCCATGTCACTTGGCAAGCCAGCATCAGATATGGCATACCAGCCAAGATCTCTCTCGATGCAGTCCAAGGCATAGAGCCGATAGAGGCGGTCAAGCACTGGTTGCAGACTGGCATCGGCTTTGGTAATGACATCAAGAAATTGTTCACTGGCAAGACGCTCAGCATACGCAAGTGCAGCAGCCTGCACCAGGTCACTCTGATCATACATCCACGCCACAAACAAACCATCTTTGCCTGCACGCTTCATCAGGCCACCAAGCTCGATGAACAGGGCATCCTCACGACGAAGAAGAATGTGCTGGAGAAAGTCAGCAGAACTGAGATCTGGTGTGGGTGCGTCCTTGGGTGCTTGTGGTCCTCGGAACGCAGCCAAACGTTCCTTGGTCACCTGGCAAACAGCGTCATGAATAGAATGCAACATATTCAGCAACAGTCTACAAGAAAATGGCTGTGCAAGCTTTCAGCTTCCACTCTGCTAGTAGTAGTCGCTCTGTAACCCACCATATGTTGACGCAGGCGTCGAATCGCAGGCGCAGACAGTTCAGTAGAAATTAGTTTTTAGCTTTCTCTTGAATGCTGCCGAGGATTCAGGATTGATGGGAAAGTTTTTACCTTTGCTTTTCATGCCATCTGTATTCCCAGGTAGGGTCTGACATGTAGTTTGTGGACCATCTAACTCTTAGAATCCTTTCTTGACCACAATTACTAAGTAGGTAGACAGGAACACCACAATATATACATGACAATGATACAGGCTGCAGATCTTTCGACCAGTAGACCTGCTGCTAAGTTGTCCAAGTCAGACTTAAGTAAAAGACATTGATTGTCATTTCCCATGGCTTGATGTACCAGTGGTCCAAGCAAGATAAGCTTTAACAAGACACCTACTGCTATACTGCTATGAACACCGAACAGTATCAACAGCAATAATCAGGTAAACAGCACAATGTAAAACTGTTTATGCAATTCATTATGTGGACAGAGATATGAAACAAATTAAATCGTGTACAACAAAGCAGGAATATGAAGTGCAAATGTGCATCATGATTAGATTCTATTCTTTTCAGCTTTAGTGTTCTCAACAAGTAAGTCACAGTGATACACAATACTTAAGCAGCTTAGGAACTGTACTGTAATTATTAGCTTACATTCATTCTACAACATTCTGTATCAGTGAAATGATAAAGTGATGCCTTACCTTTTGCATGAGAACACTGTTATCACCCTCTGCTGTCATTGCAGCATGTGCAAGCCCAATAAAAGGACCAAAACGATTACATGCCAGAAAGCCTTGTCCTCCACATCTTTCTCTTGCAATACTCGCCACTTGCTCGACAGTCCACGATGCCAGAGGCTTGATGGCACAGCACATGGTAACGATGTCTGCGTGTTCCGACCCATCGGATGGCTGATCACTCCATCGGTCTTTCACGTAATCAAGACCAAAGCATGTAGCATAGGTTCGTGCCAGAAGAGGCAGTAGAGCCCTCTGCTGCAGCTGGTAGGCAAGGATTGGAGTGTCGGAACGGCCGTTTGGTCCAACTGTGAGGCGCGTTGCAGCATAGCGCAGAGCAATTGCCAGTGCAGCCTTTGCAACTCCTACTGACATACTTGCAATGCAGATTCGACCAGACAGCAGTTGATCTGCAACTGCCAGAAATCGAGCTCTTGTACCTTCAATAGGAGACGAATACGTTCCATCAGCCGAGATATCTCCATACCTACGTCCATCAGTAACAAAATATACCACACACTCAATATGGTGAGAATGTGGGTGCATTTCAGTCAGTGTCTCTTAGCCACAGGCAACAGGAATATAAGTATGTTATTATAATGCTACTAGCTTGTTCTCTCTATGTTCAATTTTTTTATGCCTATGCCACCCAGAAAGACACCAGAAGCATTGTTTTCAGATGTACACGGTGTTTGTCTTTCTGTCTGCTACAATATTTTGAAATTGCTGCAATGCTGACAAGGAATTTGCACAAGGATGAATGCTCCAAAAGTAAGCACACAAGTGGAGGCATGACATCTTGCTGTAGATTGTTATTCTGTTATTCATCAATCAGTGAAATGGAGATGAAATAGCACAGTAATAGAAACTGCAACAAATTACCACAGACAGAACAGAATAAATTAAATTCATCAGATTACTTAAAATAATGTAAATCCAAAACAGCAAGTGAGGCCTGCCTGACCTATTCAAGAGGTTGGTTCGAGGAACACAAACATTGTCAAAACTGAGCCGTGCATTGTCAACTCCATTTAGCCCCATCTTGACACCCATGTCTACCACAGTGACACCAGGCAATGGATGCATGTCTTTGTCACGAATTGGAACAAGGACTGTGTGCACTCCGTACCCGATGCCGTCAATCACCAGCTGTGCAAAGACAACGGTGTGTCGTGCGTGTACTGCTCCATTGGTGATCCAGTATCTGTCAAAAACACATAAAAATTTCTGCTTGCTCACAACTGCACTAATACAATGTGCAAAACAAACACTTCCATGTTACTGTCACTGTAAAATACAACCGACATTGATGCACTCAAAAGAAGCTAGAGAACATTTTCATAACACAACTAGCACAAGATATTATACCTTAAGTATTTACATGTAGTATATTACTAAGTATGGTTTTCGAAAATGCTGAACGGTTGACATCTAACTGTGAAAAATATCCACTCCTCAAAAGTCCCAAAAGCTGTGTGAGAGCTCTCAAGAACCTGAACTAAGCTGAGAAACCTTTAGTAAAGGTCAGAAAAAATGAATTAAGCTGCCACAAGTAGACTGGCGCATTTACAGAACAATAAAGAACCAAACACAATGATGCACTACATGGATGCCACAACCATACTTTGTGACATTTAACTGATTTCAGGATTTCACTTACTTCTGTGCAAGAGTTGTTGGTGAATTTATGACCAATTCATCTGTCTTGCGGTCGTACGTTGCAGTGGTCTCCATCTCCACAGCATTATTACCATACCCTAGCTCCGTAAGTGCAAAACAACCAATGTGCTCGAGTGTGTCAATGCCGGCCAGCAGTTGTTCATGGTGCCTGTTGGTACCAAGGCGAAGAACAGTGCCTCCAAAGAGGTTAAACTGAACAGTCATTTTCGTTGCTGTGCTTGCATCAGCAATGGCTGTCATTTCATGTGCAGTAAAAATGCGACGCGGATCACTGCAGAAATCGAGTACAGAAATGTGTTTCCTATCACAAATCTCCTTTAGTCGAGTCAATGCCAGCTCACGTTCGGCATCCAGAGCAATGTTATAGCGTGGCACAAACAGCGGCTCACCAAGCAGTTTTCGCATCACCTGCCTCTGATCATGATTGTCATGGTCAATAAGTTCCATCATTTTAGAAATGTCAAAAGACACTGAACCCCACTTACTGCGCAGCTGTTCTAGACTTGGTCTGCATGAAGCATCACTGAAAAACCTGACGTCTTGCTTCTGATCCATGAACGATGATAAAACAATATAACGATGAAATATGGCCAAACAGTGTCTGGGCTTTCTAATGCACTGAACTGCTGCTGAAGCTTTGGACAATGCCATGATCTATCTGCAACAAAAACAAAATTATTTAAAACTGTTATAGATCTGGCAGGGTTAAAGTCTTCGAATTTCCTACAGTCCTAATGGCTTACAAACAGTGGATTGAAACTACAACAGAAACAGTAAATAGTAATGTTGTAAAACAACAACAAAAATTCTGACAAATTTACAGTAATGTGCATGGTCAAATGTACACTTTTGTAAGGTACTGCTCCCGCACCAAATTGTCATTAAATTGTTATAAAATTATCACTAACATTATTATCATCAAAACTGCTGTGCCTGTTGATGATTTTTAGTTAGACCCTATAGACCATAGGGTCTATAGAACAACACGTGCACGTGGGTCCCATAGACCATAGGGACCCGCCTCGGTACCAGCCTATATAAGCCGGGCGTCAGAAGCCCGGTCGTTCGCGCCTTTATTCTTACAATTCTGAAAGTGTGATTGCGTGATGTTGAGTAGCGAAAGCACGTGTAGTTCTACAGCAATTACCGTATCGTTGCGGATTTATCGTCGTCAGCTTCACTGGAATATTTGTCGTCGTTCTTCGTGGATTTCTGTCTCGTTTCTTGTGGATTATTCTTGTTTCTCATTTCTCGTGGATTACTGCCGTTCTTGTGGATTACTGTTCTCGTCTTCGTCGCTGCTGTTACTGTGCTACTGTTGCTGACATCGTTGCTGTGGATATCGCTGTCGTATTCGAGTTCAAGAATTGCCGTGTTTGGTGCGTTTCTCTATTTTCCGGGGATTTATCAGTTTGGAGCGGGTTAGGTCCGGGTTTCAGCCGTCCCTGTCCAGTGCGGTGGCTCGCCAGCCCTTGTCCAAGCCGTGGCCGGTCGGCAGTTGTCTTCCATAAGGCTGCGGGGTTCCCCGTCTCTCTCGCTAGGTGGGTTAGGCCCCTTCCTGGGTCCCTGAGGGTTAATTAGTCGGGTTCGTAGTCTTCCAGCAGTCCTTAGTAGAAATTGGGTACCCGTCCAGTGTCCCTTCTGCAAAGTTGGCCTACTCCGGATTCATAGACTCCCACTATACCGTTCCTGTACACTCGGGTTCCAAATTAAGCGTACCCCCAGTCCTGGATAATTAGGCTCTAAAACTTTGCACTTTAATTAAACTTTTGCATATAGGCCTAATAATTTATGTAAACATGAACATGCTGATTGCATGGTCTGTATTTAGCTTATCTTAGAACACCAGGCGGAAAATAGCTAAATTTTGCCACTATTTTCTGTCCTTGTGGACAGAAAATAGCATGTGAATGCGTAAGTACTATCCATCCACACAGACGGAAAACAGCGGATATTTGCACTTAATTTCCATTCACGTGGACGGAAAATAACACCGACCAGGGCACTAAGTATAAGATGTGACAATGGTGAAAAGTGGAATACTGCTGGGGAATGTAACCATAAGGGTTAAGATTATGGTTACATTCTTCAACAATATTCCACATTTTACATGTATCCACCAATGGCAGTGCCTAGACAATCGGTCTCCCCTGGGCATCTGCCCCTATATCTAAGGTTGGGGTAAGGTTTAAGGCTAGTGAGAGGTTTAGGACTACGGGCTAGGGGTAGTCGTGCGATGGGGCTTTGTTCAGCGACCGAAACGGGATGGTAAAGGAAAAATATTCTATACCAAAATCAGTTCTCACATTTAACTAGATATGAACTATAGGATCATAAGTATATACTAAAAAGTAGATGACAAACGGTATAACAACCAAATTATGCCAAAAAATGCTCCACTGCAAAGTTAAACATCCATGAATGAACTTCGGTCTTATTTATTTACCTACCTGAACTGGGAGAGGTCAGAGGTCAAGCAACTATGAAGTAGGTATCAAGCAACAGGCTACTTTGTTGAACAGATTGTCGACTCGACACAAATGAAGAAAATCGTTAAAAACGGGACATTCTTAAAATTTCCAGCTGTACAGTAACTACATTGCAACGGTTTTGCACAGATCAAGCAGTCAACAGTCTGAACGATCAGACAAACTCGCCTGGGAAAGTAGCCATCATGATCATTGAGTTTTCATTCTCAACTTCTCAGTGTTTTGTCAGTGCTGGTTGGGTCATCTGGGATGATTTGACCTGTACAAACCGTCCCCAAAATAACCCATAATGTGTCGAGTGCAACGTTAAGCCTTTACTCATTATCTCGCTATACAGAATGACTATCATTATGTAATTGTACTGGAATTTGTGACGTTTTGTTTGAAAGCATACTCGTATGTGGCAGGTTTGTTTGGCTCGCCTGATCTATGTCTGTACAGTTGCAGTGCGCCTATTCTGAATTGAAACGACGGTTAAGCAGATATCATACCTCAAGAATTCAATGCTGTGATACTACAATGCTGATCCTGTCTCTTCTGTTGAAGTACGATAACTTAGTGAATAGAAGACACATTATGAAGTGAGTTTCTTGCATATCTCAAACCCTTAAATTGTTAAGTAACTCGATTTCCTGCAGTATTCATAAGTTAATTATGCTCTATCCAAAGCTGGATTTAGCAGGCAGTAGGCTCAATGCCCTTCGAAATCTGGCCCTGCTCTATCCCTCATATATATCCACCTTCCTAGACAAGCAGTGGATTCTATTCAAAGCCAATAAGTACTACGTCACTTGTCACGATCCTTAGAACAGAACAAGACAACTGAATCACTTAACAAATCCACAACTCTAATCAACTCCAGCTCCAGAAACTCGCTACAGTTCTTTAGTTTGATACGTACTAGTTTTCAGTAGCTGCTGTTAACATGTACTCTAATTTTATACCACATAATGCCAAACACAACAGCAAAATCATTCAAACACCAGATAAAGTGTGTAACTCATGTTTGTTGAATAATCATCTTTAAATGTACATTTATGCAATATATGTACACAGCAACCATAATGTTATCTTCAAACACCTCCAATAATAATTTCTATTTTTAACAGTAAGTTATCAGTAATAGTACAACTTATGAAGCAAAAACAACTCCAGTCCATGGTCTACACATGATAGCCAACAATCCAGTAAGTCAAATCTACGTGAATAGACAATCTACCACAAAAAATTGGTGGACTGGAAATAAAACTAAATCATGACTAAATATACGAATAACACCACTTTCACATGCACATTCTTTACATCATAACTGTATGCAAGATATTCATGTACTAAAATGACAACATCTAATCAAGTTCAATAATAGTGGAATACCTCAGTGACAGCACAGTTTAACAATAGAAAAAGGGTGTAAAATGGCACATGTACAGGAAATAAACTACTTGTCTAAACTGACAACATCGCTAAACATTAAACTCTGACGTTACGGTAAGTGATTACGTACAGAAAAAAATGACGTGCGATATGCTAAATGGGATACTTTTGTAACAATCAGACAGCAGGCCTAACATAGCAAACATATGCTCATTGCACACTGCATAGACCACACTATAAACATCTTCCCATGTTGTGGTTTTCATCAAATAACAACTCTGCAAACCATAAGCAACAACTGAATGCTGACAGCAAAACCCCAAAACTGATGCAGAAAGTATAAAACATGAAGTCAGTCAGCTTACATTACAGGTAAAGAACTGTAATTAAATGAAGTTACTAACAGGATATATGCAGCGGACATTATACACTAAACAGCAACAATCACAGCCAAAATGGCATGTAAACAGAGAAGGCATCAGATTCACCTTTTCCTATACACCAGCACAAAAATGAAGATTCAAAGAATCCCAGATAAACAATTATGCACCGATTCAAATCAACTGGCCATCACACTGTAGCACGTTTAAGGCATGACAGCATTCCTTTCTACAAAATGTTATTTGCAGTGAGGCACCAGGCACTAAACAGATATATCATGATACTAATTAGACCTAAATGCTTGCTTTTCTGTAAGATTCTAACACGAAACATATTCTACAATATTATACAGATCACAGGCAACAGATACTGCACATCAAACTTCTATAAACAACTTCATTATATTACTGAAGCATGCAATTAACATTACTAGAGAACATACATCATTCATAATTAACTAATTTATCAATAACAAACAAAATTTGAATTTTCCCCAAAATACTATCTTACAAATTTTATCTGCTATTCAGAATTACTGGGCGACAGAAAACCATTCGGCAACAAACAATCAAAGCAGTATCATGATCTCAAATGTTAAACTCTTAACCAAACAGCAACAAGTTGACATTTTAAATAATGTTAAGTCAACAAACTACATTTCCTGACTAAAAGAAGCAATTACAGATTCATACTGGTCGCAGACCGGTCCCAGGCCAAAGGCCTGGCCGGCTGCGGCCATAGTAAAATCGCGCATGTGTGTGCGTACTATTTTTATTGTATGTGCTTGGCCCTGCTGACTAGTGTGTAGATTTTATCCGTAACGAAAATCTGACTGTCACGAAGTACTAAGTGACCCGTCACGAAAGTCTGCCTGTCACGAAGTACTGAGTGACCCATTATATCAGACAATTGTTACAATGGTAAAAAAATACTTTATTCTGGTGTTTTAGGTAGATAAATAACAAATATGCTGTAACATGTGCCTAAACATTAGATCTGTGCTCACATTTTAATAAAAATGTTACAGGTACATAATATATTACTACAGATGTGTAACTTATCTAATAGTCTACAAACAGCGTACATAACAGT
>Ga0126335_1002900_pt1 | contig 10462 bp, 7 predicted proteins | sample OlaspJWI45metaG_FD_108409 | JGI IMG/M metagenome (GOLD analysis project Ga0126335, IMG submission 108409) | Marine gutless worms symbiont microbial communities from Oahu, Hawaii - Olavius sp. 1 OAHU.JWI-45 metaG | ecosystem: Host-associated > Annelida > Digestive system > Unclassified | place... | reverse complement strand
AACACTGGTGACTTAACTGATGTAAATAATTATAGAGCTATAGCTGTATCTAACACTGTGTCCAAAATTCTGGAGTCTGTTCTTGGTGAATTTATTGTAACACGACACTATAGACAACTATCAGTTTGGGTTCAGAAAAAAATCACTCAACTGCCTTGTGTACTCATGTTTTTAAACAGACAATTGATTATTATACACAACGTGGTAGTCACGTTTTTGCCTGTTTTGTTGATTTTAACAAAGCATTCAATAACGTTGATTATTGGCTGCTGTTTTGTAAGTTGCTTGATACCACAACTGCGGGATGCATGGCAACGCGATTGCTCTCGTACTGGTATTCTCACCAGCACGTGTATGTGCGATGGCAATATGCAACGTCCGTCTCATTCAGTATTCAAAATGGTGTTTGGCAATGCAGTATTTTGTCTTCTTTTTTATTTAGGTTCTATATTCGTGACTTAATTAAATGCTTACATAGTACCGGAATTGGTTGCAATCTGCGTGGCATGTTTGTCAATTTGCTGGCATATGCAGATGATATGGTTTTTTGTAGCACCGTCGTGGATGGCGTTACAGTGTATGTTGAACACACTGCAGTCTGCTGCTCACATAATATGTCATTTAATACTAGAAAACTGTGTGCATGATGTTCAAACCTAAATACAAGCGTCTTGTGATCAGTGAGTCTTTTCCAGTTTTCGTGTTAGATGATCAGGAGTTAACATTTGTCAGCAAGTACTTAGGTCACATTATCGATAATTCATTAAATGATGACTTAGACATATCAAGAGAAATAAAATGTCTTTTCACTAGGACAAACATACTAATTAGAAGATACGGTAAATGTTCTGTGGATTTCAAAAAGAAGTTATTCAGAATTTTCTGTTTGTGCTTCTATGACGTAGCTCTGTGGTGTAATTTTACTGTATTTTGTTTTAACAGGTTTGCATCCTGTTACTATAAATGTATGAAATCATTTTTTGGGTATAGGAAATATAGCAGTGTCACTGGTATGTTGTTGGATTTAAGCTTGCCTAGCTTCAACACGGTTATATGCAATGCTAGAACAAAGTTTAACCTGTGCTAATGTCATGAATAGGGTTATTCAGGCAGTCATTGTATAAAGGTGCTAGGCTATGCTGTTATGTGTGGACATTAATATTATGTGTAGTTTCTTTCTGTAGTTTGTATAGTTCTGTAGTTTTTCCGTCTTTTATTACTGTCAGTTTTTTTCTATGGGCCTAGTTGCCTGAAATAAACTTGATTGATTGAATAATTATAATGTTTTTGTATACAAAATTGTCTGCACCATGTTTAAAAAAGTATAATGCACTTCTGAAACGGTGAAGATATTTCTATTGCGGACCAGTATAATTTTTTGTTGGCTGTTTATGTCTTTGTTGGTAAGCAATATAAATGTTTTTTTACTTTTTACAGGATGTGTTTAATTCAAAGATAGGTAATTGGATTTCACGGTGTTTTGTTGCAGTACTGGATATATGGCCATTTTTGTATCGATTATGCACAGTGGTTCTGAACAGTAACTATAATGCTTTGAACAATGCAGGCTACATTTCTGCTGTGTTGCCACTGTTGCAATGTTTTATGCATTCCGTTGATGCAGAGAACTTCTCAAGACCAAATCTGTTGCTAAAGCCTTATGCAGCTCTTTTGGTTTTGTGAACACATTAAATGGCAACACGTCAATTTCATCATTCTGCTTAACACTGTGGCCATGTCTTTGTTCTTCAGGTATTTAACATCTGGATCTGAGATTGACACTTCACATATGCCACAGGTGAAGTTCTATTTGATTGTGACCCTGACTCACTACACAAATTGTCACCTCTTGTTTTGAACTTTGAGAAACATTTGAAATTCCATGTATTGAAGACTTCATTGCACAGCATGGCAGTTGATAAGAAGCATTTTTTGAGACAGCTTGTGTTGTTTAAAGCTAGGGCCTGCACTGCAGAATTATGCAATTATGTGATTTTTTGCATAACTTGGCAGCTTTTGCCTCATGTTACAAATATTGCATCATTTCACTTTTTCATTATGATGCCAAAAATTGTCATTTTTTGCTGCTAAACATTACAAAAAGAGCAATGTTGATTAGGATGGTTTCTGTCGCCAAATGTATCCACTTCATATTTTACTTCAGTTGATATCGAATTTCATTTATTGTTGCATGGGAATAGGCCTACAGTAGCGAGTGTTTATGCCTATGCATACAAATCTAAGCAGCTACTTTTATTTCAGTTTCCTAAGGCAAAACGATAAGATTTGAGACATTTTTTATTTATTTTGCATGTATAATGAATCTATATAATTTTGATTTAATTTCTGGTTGCAGAATTTACAATTTAGATTTTGAGAAAACGTTGCATAATTCTGCAGGCCTTACAGTATTATACAAGTAATGTACTTTACCTACTTACTTACTTCAGCATTCTGGCACGTTTGATTTTGCAGATTGTTCTGCACTGTTCATGCAGTTTTACCATGTTAAGTCTTAGGAATTTTGTATTTGTTGTGATTTTCATGCAAATAGTGTGTCTGTATCTTTGTTTAGTTCGTCATTTTCTGTAGGATCATATTACAACATAAGGTGTGATTCAGCTTACTTGTCTAGACTGATATAGTGCTAATCAGCCCGGTCAGAATTGCCTGACTGAGGGACACCAAGTACTGTGAGTAGTGGATCATCGCCAGCTCAGCATCAAGTTGTTGTTGCTGTTGAGTTCTGACTGCTGCTTAAAACAGTCTGGTCCAGTTACTTGAAAAATAAAAAATTACTGTTGGCTCTCTAGTGTAGCTGATCTGTACAAAAACCACACACATGAACGTTCCCATTTTGTCCATCTGTCGTATGAATGTACTTATTTATTTGCTCATGTCATCAACATTTAACAGACAATATATGAACACCACAAGAGCGTGACAAGGTTTAGAAAACCAACAATAACAGTAGTGGAATATAGAATTGCATGTGCAATTCTGACAGTAATCAAATCATGCAGTCTTGTAGTAGTAAACTTTGAGCATGGATAAGGCTGTGTGTTAATGTCGTTGGTGTTCTGTGTTGTCTTGTGTGTCAGGCTTGTGTAGGTCATTTTTATATAGGATATTCTGGAATTCTGCAGTCTTATGTTAGAGCATTAGATGCCATACACCTCTATGGCAAAGTCCACAAAAACCACACTGATAGACTGACAGCAGCTGCATGATACTGTTTAGGCCTACGTTGTTCAACAAGATTAATTCAGGCAGGTTTTGGAATGTGCATTTAGGCTACTCATTTAGGCCACTGTTGTGTTGATAATAGGATTTTTATTAGGATGCATAATAACTGATTGACTAATAACTTGACTCATAACTGTTGTTGAGTCTTCCACAGTTCTGTTGCAGATGTTTTGATTGGTTTACTGTGCCACTTTCTATCGGTGTGAATTACTGTCATTCATTAGAACCACTTTAATGTGTTATATTTTAGATCATGATGCATGAAATTATTATTTACTACATTGCAGTATGTTTAAAACTTATGCCATAAAGGACACTGCTTAAACATAGCATATTATAATATAGTTATAATATCTGGTGCAGAATGATTAGTCACTACATTTCATTGACATTATCTGATTACGTACAGTCTCATAATATTATAATATAATTCAATACAACTTAAAAATAACACAGTAATACACATAAACTGTGAATTAATTTACATTGTATTGAATTATAAATTAATTGAAATGAAACTGTCGTGTGTCCATATCTGTTCTGTTTTGAATAAAAAATACTCTTTGGAGCAATAACCGATGTTCATTGTTATAAAAAAATGCATCAAGAAATCATGAGCAGATGGGAGTCAACTTGTACCCGGTCAGTTCGTCCCTGACAAAACTCGTTAGGGTTTAGATTAGGGTTAGTGTTAGGATTAGGGCAAGTAGTAGAGGAGTTAGGATCAGGGCTTAGGCTTAGGGCCCAGTTGACTTGGGGATGCAAAATTTCCTTGGTATGTCCAAAAATTGATAACATCTGACAGAACTATCGCAAATACACAAAAGGTTAGCATGAGGCCTGTTAAAAATATTAAATTACATTTCACACAAATCAGTCCCCCACACACACTGCATCTATATCTAAGACATGACTGAGTTAGTTAGGAAGATGTTTTAACAGTAACATCTCCAGATGTAGCATTTCTCTTTGCCGTAATGACATGTTGAGAAATAAGAAAGTCATAGATCTTGCGTGTTTTGTTGACGTCAATTCTGACGAGCGCACGTGCTTGTTTAAGTGACAGATATCCAAATTTATTGCACTCATTAACGAGCGTATTCTTGAATTCAAGGTATGACTCTGGAACCAGGCGTACTTGAGTGCACAACTGCAAACAAATGCACAAGTTACGAGAAACAAGAATAATGATAATAACAAGAATATAGTTGCTATCTTGTCATGAGGTCACAGTGATCCCAGGCCACATCAGTTGCAATACATTACTTTACGACATTTATTCGTTCATAGACACTGTACAATAAGAATCAATGAAATGTACAGCAGAACAGAAGAGAAAAGTACAGTGTGCTGTGAAAACTGCCGAAATAACTGAAGTATTGAACATTAAGTATTTTATAGTGCCCTAAGTATACACACGCTAGGCTACTGAGCATGTCTCTGATGCCTACAGTAAAAAGTCCTTCCCAAGCTACATGCGCCTACTGGGCGACGCTGATCTCCATTTCCATAGCCCTCAGCAAGTCACCAGCCTACAGTGCCTATGGTACTACTATATAATTAAAGTTAAAAAAGTAAATCAAAGTTAATCAAAATTATTTATCATTATAAAATTATACACCGGCCAAATACAGCAAGCTGGTGTCTTAATTTTACATCATCAAGGAGGAAAGACAAGGCACTCTTGCTCCTGTGCACAGTACGCTACACCACATGTTAAGATGAAGCTCAGTCATTGATGGGAAAAGCCTATTCTTATTGGTATCCATGATTCTCAGAAAATCTAGTCTATACTTTCTGTGCACTGGACTGATGATCACCAAATTACCTGTTTCTCAGCATCTGTCAAGCGCTCGTAGCCAGGTAGGCCGACAATGTCTAGAGGCTGGATTGAACGACGAACTGCAACACAACCATATGTACCTTTGCTTGTATGTCTTATGGCTAGTTTGTTAATGTAATAATTTTTTGTATTTCTTTCCCATAATGTGACCTTAATATCATTGACAGAATATACACCGTGTTCCAAAAAAACGTCCCACTTTATCATTCGCTGCAACTTCAACGTGCCTGCATCAAAACTGACAAAATTTGGCACATAAAAAGAAGAAACTCATAGCTATAAAATGCACATAGTCGTCCTCAAATATTATTCGATTTAATTATTTAACTTTACTAACAATCCTACGTGTATGCAAAGGCACTGTGTTTTCTTCTGAAAGCTTTGGGTGGCTCTGAAAAGAGCCGGTTTGCTACAGCAGGTACTCGAAATGACGTCCCTTTGCCTTCACACATGCTGAATCTGAGGCTTGTCTTCTTGGCTCACAATCAGATCATCAACAAGATCATGTTCAAGCACTGCGTGGCCTGCCACTGCCGACACGTCTGTCAACACTACCAGTTTCTTTGAGCTTCTGAAACAACCTGTTGATGCTACGTTTCGTCCATCCTTTGTCAGGAAATTCTGCAAGCAACCTGCTAGCATTGTATCCTTTCGACAGATGCAAACTTTTAAATAATATCTTCTCTTCATCGCCGAACGTCATTGTTTACAAGAACTGCAGTGACATGTGAATGACGTAATATCAGCATATCAGATTTATACCTAAAATTAAATAAGTAAAAGTAAAAGTGAAACAACTTGAGGATGGCTATGTGCGTTTTGTAGCTATGAGTTTCTTCTTTTTATGTGCCAAGTTTTGTCCGTTTTGATGAGGCATGTTAGAGTTACAGCAAATGATAAAGTGGGACGTCAGCAAGTTCATAGTGTTAGGGCCAGGGATAGGTTAGCGTTAGGGACAAGCTGACTGCAAACCATCCACAGAATCATTTGAGAAAAATGCACTGAAATTCAAAAAGGCAGTAAACAGTTGTGGCACATGAAGTCGCAGCCGGATGGGAGAACATACAGATGGACACTGTTCCCAAATCCCCATCCGGTTAGAGGCAGGGACAACTACTCTGTACATAAAACTGAGTTAAGTGCAAAAACATCAACAAACACAACGTACCTGGAGCAGGATGACTGACATTAATGCTCTTAGACAATTTGTCATAAACCATTTTCCGTTGAACCCACGGCCGGCACTGGTAACTGTCCTGTTACAAGCATCAGTTTTACTCTAGGATTCATCAGTGTATATATGCATATGTCAAATGTGATACTACTCTTTTTGTAACTAAATTTCAGCACTTTTCCAGGACATTCCATGATCACTGCTATAACTTCTAGGACGTATCAACCCAACATTGATTCTAATATTCAGGCAATGCTTCATTTGTATACAACAACTTCCAAGTGTTACAAGTGACACAATTAACTGGTTTCACTACTAACCATGAGTACCAAACTGGTGATGTCATCAGGTCACTTTGATCTAGCTTCAGCCAAGATTGCTGCCTAACTAAGTCTTTTGTCACCAAACTTAGCCTTAGTTGCATGTGACTACTGCTGCAGCAAGCATGTGGACAACAATTTCAAAATCTATGCAACACAAGTAGAGGAGGTTTAATGTTCTTGAAAATGTTTTACATCAAGTTAAACAAAAGTAACTGCTAAAGTTGAAACTTAAACAAAGCACTGATTTCTAATTTAACCCAAAATTCAGTCTTATTCTTCACATTTAGCCTTCCTACCAGCATATCAAAGTTTAGCACAGAAAACAGATAAACACTTGAATATAATGAAGCACATCATTCAACAAATGTGGCCGGACAGCTTGTTGTGTGGCAGCCATTTTATCATATAGCTTCGCTGACCGCAGCCACTGCAAACCAGCTTGCCTGTACTTCTGTAATTCAGTAATTCGCTGACGTAATGCTGCTTCCACTGCAACCATGTACAGCATTCACACTACACTATCAAAACTGAGAACTTTCAACGACAACAACTGAATTTACAATTTTCAAAGCTCAAAGTATCACAAACATGTCCGGCACATTGCATATTTTACTGTTCATTTCTGCATATTGTGCAAATAAATGATGATGATGATGATGTACTGTTATAAACAAGTATGGTTTAAATATGCACCTCTGACAATTTCAGCAAGAATAAATCCTTTATAAGCAAGAACATAACAAAGACACAACAAGACACTAATAACAAAAATAAAGAATTACAGTGCACTGACAAATAAGCATTTACCAGGATAAAACACAACTCAGTGCACACAGTATAAAAGATGCAGTCACAAACTGTCAGTAACTGGTTCAGGTACCTTTAAATATCAAATGCAACGTTTTATGGTTATTAAAGTAAACTGCTCATCATCTGTCTTTAATTATAATCAAACCCATTTGAATATTGAGGAAAGTCAATAAATGAGCAAACTGTCATAAAAGCATCTAAAAGAGCACTCCCGAAGATTTGTTTACATTTTGTAAGTGATGATGTCATACCAGGAAAACAAGCAAAACATTCTTGTCTGTTGACTTTTCAGAAACATATGGGGAGCCTCAATAGGTCTCATGTAAACCATCGTTCAAACATATATCTTGTTCTGTTTAGGCACATATGACTTGAAATTAATAGTTTGATCAAAGAGAACAGTAATGCAAACTTACAAGCCAGCGCTTCAATGACAAAATCCCAAAATAGTGGCCGTTTTACAAAAAGACCACTCAAACGACATAGACTCTCAACTGTCTTCAAGCCCAAAACTTTCTCATACCGACGCATGTAAGCTGTGCACAAAACATTACCAGAAATAAAAAGACATGAATGTTGTCACAATAAATAATTTCCAACTCCACGAGCAGTTGAAATGTATTTACTGTAAAAGATTAGTCCCAACTCTACCAACAAACCAAACAGCTTATCAGATAACACACAGATCAAAACACATAATTGAATAACATAAGTTATGCTGCTCTCTATTTTGAATGCATCACATCATATTATTTTTTATGTTCACCAGCACAAAGCCTGTGGGCAGAAATATTGAAGCTAAACAAAGACTAAAAACAAACACCGGCATTTCACTCGGGGATCATGGTATTTTGAAAGGAGACTGTATTGCCTCTTTGTACAGCCATGAACAGGTGCTAGAACAGTTGTTTCCCTGGAGTCCTTAGTGACGCTAGTGATGCGCCTGCCAATCTCCTGTGTATTATTATTATTATTATTGTTGTTGTAGTTAAAAACATAAAAGCAGGTTGGAATGGCTACATGTCTGTGTCATCCTCATCTAAGAAAGTTTCTCGGAATAAAATGGAATTGAAATGTGTACCAGCACACTAAATCTTTGGAAGAGAAACTGGGTCTCTAATGGTTTGCCTGAACGGTCTGTGATTGTGCAGTCCAGTTCTTCAAGAAAAGAAGCCGTGGTGTCGCTCAGTGGCCCATGTGGCTCAACTGCCACTGGCTGAAACTCACGAGTGGAAGACAGTTCAGTGTATTTTGAACATTTCCTAAATGTTGTCCCCCGTGCCACGGAATAAGACTACAGCCATTTTTCTTCCACCCCTGGTAGTAAAGATCCCAGGGGTTAAAAACAATAAAACTAGTAAAAGCAGTTGAAATGGCTAGAGGTCCAGATCATCGTGCAAAATAAATGTATCATGAAACAGGGCCACACTGAATCTTTGGATACTGATAGGCAGCTTTTGAAATAAAAATGAAACTTCTCAGCTGTTGCCAAACTCATATGCCGAGTCATTGATTGGGCCCAGAGTCTACACGGCGATTGAAGGGAACATGTACATCATAGAGAGCTCTGAATATTTCTGGCATTTCCTGGTGGCTGCCATTTCCACCACCTCACCTCATCCACGAGCTGTGGCAATGACGTAGGACTCTGGTGCCGACAACTGTCATTTCCCAGATAAGCAGTTTACCCGAGCGCCAAGAAATCTCAGTCATTCCATCTGTGCGTTTATTATTATTTTTTAATTATTACAGCTAATGCAACAAAACAATAAATGTCATCAATACAAATGTCCAACTTCACATACTTTAGCAAAGGAAAAATCAAAATGTCATTTAACAAAGACTTCTTACCCAGGTGTGTTGTGACATCAGTAAGTCCAAACTGTCGCACAATGCTGTATCAGAAAACAAAGTTTTTATCTTAAAACTGCAAATAGAACTTGTACATTATTCCTTGAATTACAACAAATGCACACAGTTAGGAGACAATGAGTGCTATTAATGCTTGTTATACTACATATTTAATTATATTACATTTTATTAAGAACCATACAATACACATTAATGGAAATACACCAACACCAACGACAAGCAGAAGCAAAAATTGCAATATAAAAAAACACTTATGAATAAATAAATGCTTAAAACATTAAGGGTACAGTGTGATGCAACACAGCTTCAGTAGAATAACAACTGACTGAGAAGTCTGATCCAGTCCTATCACTCAAGCAAACAGCAATTTTCAGGAAGAACAGCACATAGTTTTTAATGATACTCAGTTTTGTAACATTTCTTAATGACAAGTTTTAAAGTTCTGTAGCATTAACATAATCACTGCTCACCAATAATGAATTATTCTACAGTGTGGGCCACAAAAACCCGACCCTTCAGATTATGCTGTTTATACTGCACATGTACATGTTTAGCCATATAACCAATACAGCATTTCAATTGTAGTTTCTTTCTACACAAGATGAAACCAAAACTTGATAAATGTGTTAAGATTTTAAACAGAAATATTACGATATAATCGAAGCACCCCAGAATCATTTTTGCACCATGGGAAATAGCGATGACAGCTTCTTGCAGCACCGGAACTGAGAGATATCGCTGTCAGGTTTATCATTTCTCTTCAACTTCTGCTACATCCTGTGTTGCCTTCTAGACTGCATATTAGCTAAGTCACATGCCTGTAATTCTGTTCTGATCTGGCAGTCTGTGGTCGTTCCACATCAGTCTTCCATTCAATCGAGTTCGTCTTCTGCATCTTGCACTGATCTTCAACAGAGCTGACAGCCCACTACTTGATTGAGAACTCTTTTCTTCGCATGTGAACAGCATGTTTGTCAAGAAATTGGTAAAAAAACTCAACAAAAGGAATAAAAATCTTCAATTTTCACAAAAAATAATGCCAACAGACAAAGCTAATGCCATGAAAGTTTCATGGAGATCACAACATAACAGGGTCAACTTATCTTCCACGAGACTTTCATGAAAGATAACACCAAGCAAAATTAACATCATGATGATGTAAAGCAATGCTAAAACTAAACTCCATTGTGTTTT
>Ga0126335_1002899_pt1 | contig 10463 bp, 6 predicted proteins | sample OlaspJWI45metaG_FD_108409 | JGI IMG/M metagenome (GOLD analysis project Ga0126335, IMG submission 108409) | Marine gutless worms symbiont microbial communities from Oahu, Hawaii - Olavius sp. 1 OAHU.JWI-45 metaG | ecosystem: Host-associated > Annelida > Digestive system > Unclassified | place... | reverse complement strand
TAAGAAGAAGAAGAAGAGGCCTGCGGCCTTAGGGGCCATAAAGGAGGAGCTCATTCCTTTTCTTTGACCTTCGAGCCGACGCTGGCTATTCACCTTGTTAAGCCAGTATTGATGACTCGTAGAGCCAGAACACTGGCAGTCCTAGACATAAGACTTGTCGTAGAACACTCCGTTTCTGCCGTGGATGTGACTACTGCTAGTACTCGTTTTACTGTCTCACGGGGGTGGAAGGCCGAGTCGACCTAGTTGGCTGGTTACATACCTAGATGGTTTACCCGCCGATGACGGTCACCCATCCAAGTACTAACCGGCCCCGACGTTGATTAACTTCGTTGATCCGACCAACGTTGTTAGCCATTGCGCCACGCCGCCGGGCAGCTGGGATGGTAATCACGGGTTAGCCTGCATATACTTTATTGCTATTTTGCTTTATTTCCCTCCATCAGGCATCATTTGAGAATAAGATTGAACATTATCACAACTGTCTTGTGGCCACAGTTGTGCAAAATGGTGGACAATTCATACGAAGAGTACTTAATGTGAAACTTACCACGTCCATAGTTGAATTTTTTTTGTTTCTTAAATTCAACAATTGTTGGTTTCATTTTTTACGATGTGCGTTTTTCGTAAGTGCAGTACGGTCAGCTTGAGGTAGATGTATTGAAATTGCTTGTTTATCACTTTTGTAAGTTTCTTCATCAGCACCGGTGTAACTGATTGCCTGTGAACGTTTAACATACTTTGTACGGCTTGTGTTGTCTGATTGCAGCGTGAACACAGTCTGTTCGGTACAGTAATATCGGCCTTGTCGCTCACCCGTGCAGCATCAGTCGTAGCCGACAGCTCCTACTCACCAGCCGCCGCCATGCTTGCTGTCGATGCAGCCGGCGGTCCCTCCAGCAAACTCTCGCCGACTAACTCCCTCAACTGTCCGCGTCCCGTCAAGAGTCCCGTCGCCCAGAACTCTATCTCCGTACGCGACCTCTTTCCCGCTGCCTACGCCCGCTCCACGGGTACCTCCAGCAAGCCGGAACTGACCGCGAACGACGGGACAGAACCGGCGACGGCAGCTAACCACGTCCCGGCAACAAGGCCTACCGCCTTGCCCATGCCCCAGATCATTTGCAACTCACCGTCAAATTACTCGCCTGTCTCATCATCCAATAAATCTACCGGGACCGCAAGTCCGGAGAGGTAAAAAAAAGTAGTGGTGTTGTGACAAACGATTAAATAAAATTTAAACACTTTATCAGGCTAACGAACCTACATCGTGTTCTAAAAACGCTCACTTTATTTATTTCGCTGTAGTTTTTACAAACATTGACCTGAGGTATACTGAGTAGAGCTACTGTATACTGAGGTAAGTTGCAACACAGCAGTTATTCATTTGCTCACTGCAGCTGCATACTGTTGCTAACACTACCTTGGAAAAATTTGAATCGCACATTGATGACTTCATTAACAAATGTTAAATATTGCGGTTGCACATACTGAAAAATACCCAGTTTTTTTCGATATAAGTTAAATATTGTCTAACAGAGCTCAAATATTACAAATAACGTTCTCTTTTATCCACACAGGCCTAATTGGAGGTCATAAGCCTGGACCAGTAAACTTAAAAGTTTCACGTTGCAGTAACTCAATTGTCTGGTGCGCACATCAGTGTGCTGGCAAACTGCCTTGCTGGAAGATGTCAGCGTAGTACTGGCACAAGTACAAATGAAGCATCTCTTGCACCAGCGTTCAGCTCAGCATCATGGTAATAATATGCAGCAGTAAAAATCTCTCATTGGTCATATTTTATCGTCACGTTTCGGAGTCATTGGAACAGCCCTGTTGATGGAACAAATCATAAAAATGATTTTTAAAAAAAATTAATATTTCCGAAGGTAGTCCGGCAACAGTACGCCGGTGAGGTGGACATGTCAATAATTGTTGTGTTGCAAATTACTTCAGTATACACAGGCGTTCCTACATGAACGCCGTTGCTATAGACATTGTTTGTAAAAAGTTGTAATACATTGTTAGGTTTGGTGAACAACGTTGATTATATATGATATTTTGTTTATACTCCTGCACCAAGTGTCAACTACTGTGATGGACTTGGTCGTTGTTTTCGCCTTGTTTGTATTTGTGCCTGCGCTGCTGTGTTTTTTGATGCTACCGTATGTTCGGTGAATAAAGAAATATATTGTTTAGTTTAGATACCGCTTTCATATGGGAAGACCACTCCATATGCAAGCACATGTTGCTTGAGATAGGCTCCATGGGTCTCAACTGGTGGCCTCTTCTCGGACCGGCTGGGAGGGTGGACAGCCCCAGGTTCGCTTACCAGCGGTGGTGTATCATTTTAGTACCGACTATACTACTCCCTATACAGCTGTTTATGTACTAACAGCACAAAAACGTAAATGTGGCTTGCAGTGGCCGTGCGGCGGAACTGATGGTTAACTCAATCAGCTCGCAGGTGTCGCCACGTGTCGACACTTCACCGACCAACACAAGCGCCCATCGACTTTCCCAGTCGCCGACACACGACGCCTCGCCGGCAGGGACCCCGGCGTCAGACCCAGGCCGAACTACTAACCAACAACAGTCGCCGCAGACTCCGCCGTTTGTGTATCGAGAGTAAGTCACCTTGAATTTCCATCAGGTTTTACCGGGCGACGTTAGGCCTATTTTTAAGAACTAGTTAAAACACGTTTTAAAAACACATTTTAAAGTCAGCGTTTGATATTTTGCAAACAGTCTATTATTGATCAATTTTGATTTCGTTGTTTCTGTGTATCCTATGCGTATTTTTGTTTCAGCTGTTTCATATTTTCACGGTTTTCTACGCTCTGGCGTATAGTTTGTAATGGGCGCATTATAAATGCTTGATTATGATGATTATGATGATTGCATATCGCAGTATGTGATATAGAAATTCTGCCTGTCTGTCCGTCTGTCTGTCTGTTACACTGGCAGTTTGTAGCACTTGTGTCGATACGCCCAAATACGCCATCAAACCGATTTTCTGAGATATAAGTGTGGCCACTGGCATGGCACGTGTTATATCGCTATCGCTGTGGTCTGTGCAGTGTGCATTCGATGCAGCCTTCGTCAAATTACTGTCCGTGTGCATTGCAATCAGTTTTGCAGAGTGTAAATTGCTACGACGGTATGTAGCCTGCCTCAAGAAGACTATGAGAATGAGGTGGAAGCAGCGTTGTCCAGTCATCGACCAACATCTCGACGCACAGCGGCCAGTCTACTTTCATGTCTTCGCAAACAGAAGAGCGACCAGGATCCGCTCATGAGACGAATTGCTGTGCCGCTCCGCATGGTTCAGGCCCAGGTCAGCCACACTGCTTGCACCTGATTAGACATTAAACCTAAATCAGTAAAACGATAGAACGATAACTTAAATTGCTAAATAGTCACAACACGGAGTATTATCGTTTCATGCGTTTGTACGTACAGTTATTGTAAGTTTGAATAAAATTTAAACCGAAAAATAATTGTAATAGTTGTAATAACAACATTAATAGCAGTAAAATATAATGTTATCGCTACCAATCAGTATAGGCCTATTTGCATTCGTTACGGATATTTTATTTATTTATTTTTTATAGTATATTTTCATCCACATAATCTACCGTTAATTTTTAGTAGACGATAGCCGTAAGTTAGATTAGCTATGTTTATATTTTGCCGTTATAAAGTTTGCATTTTGACAATTATTTAAAATGTTGTTTTTTTCAGTTTGCAATGTTCAGTTTGTGTAATGCGTTTGATTGCCGTTACAATTATACCTGTACAGTACAACTGAAACTTGACCAAGCTTCTTGGCCACGGGACTGTTCTGTGTCCCCGTTAGAAATCCTGGCTGTCAGGGGTTAAATTAGGAGTATTCCGCCGGATCTTAGATTCGGCATCCGGAACCTCTTATTTTAGATCCATTACCTTCAGTTTGAGATCTTCTTTGCTGTGCAGGTTAGAATTTATTGTCCTAAATGTCAATTACCAGCATCCGAAGACTCAGATTAGGTATGCTGTCGCTATTTAGGGCCTAAATGCCAGAAAGATTCTAACTGGGTATGTACATTGAATACATGAAAACCCTTGGGTGGTTGGGTGTCCATCCAGACCCTGCTGGGGGAGCTTACAGCAGATCCCTAGATGGTGGGAGGGGGCTCGCTACCCTGTGTGCTCTTTGGACCTCGAGCTTCAGCATTTTGGGTCTTGCACCTATAGGAATCGAGCACCTCTAGCTGAGCGTGGCTGTATGTTGGATGCATTCACGTCAAGCTAGACTAATAGTTACATTATCTGTCAATTATTATCTCATGTTTCTGATCAGGCTGAAGACGGTTATGTTGTGCGATATCGTGAAAACCATGAGAATAATGTGGTAAGAAACTATACGTCTTAATCACAATCGATCCAAATCCGCCACAATCCCACTTTGGTGCCTGTGATACTTTTCCAAGTAGCCTACACTATACCTTGTACCTTCTTCGTAATAGTAGTTTATTCTTGTTTGTCTGCAGTTTGTTTTCCGATTTTCCGGTATCTGTTTATTTCTGTATGTTACTGATGGATAAAAGTTTTTTACCAACCGCAAACGTGGTGTGTGGTAATATTTTCAGTCGCATCTGCCAATTTGTTTGTTTGTCGGTGTGTTTATTTTTTTCTATCTCTGACTCTTGAAAGCCTTAACATAGAAACTTTATATTTGGTATGCCGGTAACGCGAGGTATATCTTCAGAAGAGTTAGGTCACGTTGAGTAAGCTTATTATCATGAGGTTATAGGAGCAGTCACATTGAAAATCACAATTTTAAACCTACTCGCTAGGTGGCAGCAAGATACACGGTTGTGTAATGGCGCGGAATTAAATGCACGCAAGCGGATGGTAAGCCTTCGATTGAAAAGCTTTCTTGTTTCGTTTGTTTTTACGTGATTGTATTAATCTTGTAGATTTTCTTTACTTCATGCTTTTTAATTGTTGTAAGATTTTTTTGTTGACTCATAGGTGACAATATTAAAATTAGGATATTTTGTTGGTATTTTATTTTTAATCGACATGCCAGCTTGTAAGTTAGTACATCCTGTCCCAACAAACAATGTCCCCAAGTTCCCTTTATCACCGCATCTTTGTCAAGTCTTAACTCATATTTCCAACGTGAGTTGGAGGTCCGGTACTTTTGTCCTTTTGGGACATGATGTATTTTGAATGTCTTTATTTATATCAGTGTGCTGCATGCCTTTTCTGCTTTTCATACTGTGCTCTGCGTTATATGTTGTCTCTGAGAATGGATTTGCGGCGCTAGAATAATCTTTAATAAGTTCTCTTACGAACAGCAAGTATGTGCAATCAGTTGCATGACATTGCCTATTGCCTGTTTTCGCTCTCGGTCTAGTGATCAACAGTGCTGGCAGTCCGCATGGTCGACAGTGAAGCCGGTTGGACTATTTGTAGGTGATGGCGGTGGCTGGAATCAACGCCAATGGCCGACATAGGTCAGTGGATTTCCCACCGGTGCTTCGTACGCCTCCCGACTACACACATCGCGTCCGTGCTTCCTATCATACTCCAGGTACCAGTAACGTTATACCTGTAGCAGCTACAGTGTCTCCAGGAAAAAAGTAAACCAGCGTATACATTTTATAACTCCGGCAAACGACGTTTGATTTTAACCAAATTCTGCACCAGCAGTACGACATTTAATCGCAAACAAATCTCTAAATTTCAGTAAAATGTGTCAACGTGTACAAAAGTTACAGCAAGTTGAGCGAAGTCACCCGAAAACATGAAGTGTTGGCAACGTTTAGACATGCTACTGCGGAGTGCAAAAGTCAAACATATTTAAAGTTTGTTTTCAAAATATTCTCCACGTGCTCAAATGCAAGCTTGAAGACGTAAACGTCACTGCCAATATACTGATCATCTGGTTGAAATATTCCAACTCTTCGATCAAACGCGGCGCAGCTGGGCGACGTCATGAATCCAGTTGCCATGCGGTTCACACGCTCCTGCACTGCAGCTTCCCCCAGATCCGGTAGTCTACTGGGTTAAGGCAGGGATGTTGGCAGGCCAGAGAGTTGGAGCGATGAAGTCTGGTGTTTCGCGGGTTAACAGTCGCACTTTCTCATAATTATGCCATATGGACAGGAGCGTTGTCCTGTCGGTGACTAGCAGCCTGACTGCACTAATTAACGTGACGGAAACTCAGATATTTTGTCGTCTATATTTGAAGATTATTAACTCCACTGTTAACGAAATTTTGCAGTTTTTTTCAAAGATATATTCAAAATCCAGTACACATAATTTTGTTAGGATGCACTGAGACTTGGCGTTTCAGTTTCTATCAAATATTGTCTGTTATTTACTTTTTTCCCGGACACAGTGTATATAGTAGTAGACAAATTGAGGTCAAACTTGTTCGTTGGCAACAAACCTGAGAAGTGAGAACATTCCCTGTAAATTCTGATCAAGCTTTTAGATGACGCTTTAATATACAGCACACAGCTTTGGCTAGGCAATATTGCAAAGGTTTTGCTGTCTTTTGTATTTTATAGAATAAGTGTGCACTGCCAAGAGGCCAGCAATGGCAGAAGGATAGCATTCGATATAGTGATATCGCTATTAACAAAGATGCGGTTCATTTACTGAAAGTTACCGGTATATTATCGCCAGAATGCCGTGCGATAGAATTTTGTTGACTATACTGTTCGGCATTTAGTGCTCTGCTTCTTGTACCATTTGCGGTTTCTCGATCATTATATCAAAGAGTGTAGTGACGAGCGATGATTCTTGCTGCTGCAGCGCGACCGCTGATGCTGTCGCCGTGCCTAGCGACCAGCCCTACCGACGACTTCACCAGTTATCCACGCCAATACCCCGTGTCATCTCCCCTGCATTCCCCAACGTCGCTGGGCGGCGGCGTGACGGTGGTAGGTGACGGCAGACAAGGCTTCCTCTCACCGCTCAACTCGTCATCCGGCCGGCCGTGGCCTACCTCTCCCACCGAGCACCGGACAGGAGTCTTCCAGCTCGACACGTGGGTCCGCGGCAGCGCCGAAAGCCTTGTCGGACAGGTAAGCTTACGAAACCTATTTCTGTCCTTCGTCTCAGTCAGAAACTTCATGTATGTGACCAGTGTCGCAGCGCTTTTCTTCCTTCCTTCCTTACATGCGGGCTGACTGAGGCACCAACTAGGTTTGATATGCCACAGTCAACGCTGAGGCCTGCTTCTATAGTGACCCAGTGCGCAGCCCCTGGTGTGTGTGGTGAGTTGTGTGAGAAGGTGTTGCGCGGTTACTGTCACTCGAATATAGTGACAGTGCGTGTATGTGTAGTTAGTAATATATAAACTTTATTTCGCCAGAATGGCAGCACGATAAAAGAAAATACAAAATACAAAATATACGAAAAGTACAAGTTATACACATACAATAAAAAAAATTCAAATCCAAATGGAGAGGCTTTGTATATCTATCTGTGGTGCTCAGCTCGTAGTTGCAGCACTTAATAAATGTACTTACTTGCTTTTGTTCGGTTTGACTCAGTGTGTATCGGTGAATGAATGCTGCAGATGCTGGAGTCGGAGGGGATACGCCAGTACGTGGAGCCGGACACTGTCCAGCGAGAGTTGTCTGAGGTGACGGGACTCAGCGCAGATGAACTGGATCACGCCGCCCACGAGCTGATCCGTCGTACTGCCAGTGATCCCACGTCGTTCCCAGTCAGTAGCGGACCGCTTCGGACCGCGACCGCCTCGCCGCCTCTTCCAGACCACTCGCGGAGGCCGCCCTACTACGAACACCTTGGCGGCTACTCGTTTGACGAACTGCAGGACTATAACCGTCACTCTCCCGTTGAGGAGACGTCTCTAGTCCATCAGCAGCTTCCACCTCCGGTCGGAGCTTCTGCCTCGGCTGCTGGCGGCTGGGGAAGGAGTTCGACCGCTGCGGCGGCGGCGTTCCGGGCGGGAGCTTTAAGGACTCGAGCTTACCGCTCGGACGAGTTCTCGACCAATGATTACGACAGTGACTACGCGGGGCCCATCTACACGACCTCAGTATAGCACACGAGCTAGCCAGACAACAGTCTCTGGCTTCAGGTTTTTTACGTCAATTCTAAGTTCTCGATTTAGAAATTGGTCGACCACAAACATTATTCATGAAACGTCACGGTAAGAATTGGCATTCCCATGGCCCATAAGGAGAAATTACTCGGAACCTAGGTCTGCTTGTATCAAAAAATAATTTTTAAAATTTATGCCCGTGTGTTATGTTTTGGGGGATGTAATTTCATAAGACTTTTCAGCGGCCACGACACATGCTTACTTGCCCGTTAGTTAACTCCGCCCAGGTGCTTCCAGTGCAAAATTGAGCTTCTACAGTAAAACTGTAATTTCGTGGAATGGTACTGAGAATTGAGAAATATTGATCACGCTAAAAAACAACAACTTCAGTTCGCATGTCATTAGCGCGTGAGTAATAGCTCCGAAAGCGGAAGTAGTTAAGGCAAGTTGCGGCGACTGCGCATGCTCTGTGAACACGTGATAGTGTCGACAGCATAAGAAAATGTCCTTCCAGTACGTGTTGCTCAGTAGAATTACAATCCTGTATGTGAAGAACGTTCACGGCTGGCGATGACACAGCTTTGTATCGTCGGCATGTTAGATGATGGTGCTATTCAGACTGCTTAGTTACAAGTCTGCAAATGCTTGCATACAACTTGACATAAGGTCCCTGACGTATTCTTGACAAACCTGTTTGAGTTGTTGCGCTTGGCTGTATTGTTGTGTGTAGGAGAAAGTGAGATATCTGCTGTTGTTATTGTTGATTAGTGATCTCGGAAGTTTGTATTACTGAATGTGACTTCTGTCTGCTGCCATTTACTGGGAAACTACCCATACTGTGTCCAGCCAGTCTAACGAAACTAAAACCTAAAATAAACAAAAACTTTCTTTAAGAGCCGTGGCAGTGAAGGGTTTGACAAAATGGCAACTGCAACCACAGCTCTGCTGACGACCCTTTGGTGCTCTGCAGCATGCTGCTTTTTTGCTAAACGTATCGAAATGCACTGATGAAATAAACAAATATTCTGTAGCTATGCCTTGGACCCTACCCAGACTTTTCAAAGTTCTGAAACTCGTAGCTGACTTTCATTGTGTTTCTTTGTTATACCGGTCCTTGATCTGAGTATTGTGATGTCACGTGTGTGTGTGGTTGTTGTTCTCTGTTTACTGAAAAATTTGTTGCCTTGTTTAACTTGTTTTTTTTCTCTGCAGCTGCAGTAGCATATTGATGCAGGCCTAGTTATAGACGGTGAAACTTATTTTATGCTACTAGTTATATAACCCTCACGTTTCATCCTTATTGGCAAAACTGTTTTATGCGCCGTCAATCTCTTATCCACTCATTAGTGCAATTGCAGTTGTTTCGTGTATTGTCGCTTACTTTCTTAGTAAGTCATGATATGGTGACCTGGCACATAAGTATTATAGCTTAGTCTGAGAGGTACACAACTTTTTCAAGCGTGTGAGTTGCACTTTTCTATCGCGCCACCAGAGCAGGAGCTCAGTTGTATGTTACGAATTTCTGGATCCGATTTCAGATGAAATTGGTTCTGGTGTCTTTGATCAAAAGTAGTCCATTAGCTTGTTTGTCTATTGTGCCTTGTACTCGTAAGGTTGTGAAGATGTCAGTTTGTCTCGTTGGCTCAATGACGCTGTCTCGTGTCAGATGATAGCGTTATGTGTAGACTTGGTTGTAGTCAGTCAATGTCAGTCAGCGTTTGAATGTGATCGACTGGTTATGATTTAATGATTAGATTTTTGATGCGTACGTTTGACACGTAACGAGTAAAGAAAAGTTAAAAAATAAGCGATACAAAAGTTGAAAAGTCACGTGTTGTTGATTCCGAACTGTTTAACCTTTATTTAGGCTTATTGCCAAGCAGTGAGTGCTGTATAATGATTATTCATAATGACGCTACAACAACAAAATATACTATGCAATTGCGATTGCCAATGTAGCGATAACTGGGCTAATATGAACCGTTACATCAAAGACGCTTTATAACTATATTTATTTCTTTTTGTTTAAAGGCCTAACATGTCATGTTCCAAGGCATCTCTACGGCAAATTAGGGCTTGCTACGGAGTGTCCACTGTCCTTGTGATCTAAACGCCATCAAAAACAAATGCAGTGGGTGACTCGATCTTGGCTATTTTGTCTAATGTGGTTTTTTTGCATATTCTATGTTTTTGGCCTTCAAATTTACAGGGTTTGGTTAAAGTTAGGGTTACGGTTACAGTTAAAACAGAATATGCAAAAAAGCCACGTTAGACAAGAAAGCCAAGATCTTCAAGATTATACGAAAACTTTGCGATTGTAATGTAATGTAATGATATTTTTATAGTGGCCTAAATAACTGGATACTTCTAGGAAAACTAGAGTGTCATAGGT
>Ga0126335_1002898_pt1 | contig 10463 bp, 3 predicted proteins | sample OlaspJWI45metaG_FD_108409 | JGI IMG/M metagenome (GOLD analysis project Ga0126335, IMG submission 108409) | Marine gutless worms symbiont microbial communities from Oahu, Hawaii - Olavius sp. 1 OAHU.JWI-45 metaG | ecosystem: Host-associated > Annelida > Digestive system > Unclassified | place... | reverse complement strand
CAATATACGCTGACGTTCAGCGTGTCTTGATAAAAACCTGTGCTGGCATATTCCATCGGGATGAAAGTCTCACAGTAGTGCCCACCAGGGTCAAAGTCCCTAGTCAAACCCTTCCGAAACTGAAGCTGAAGCATTGTTGTGTCAGCATTGGCATATAATTTTAATTTGGCGGTGTAAAGAAATATAAGCATATAGCATAACTGTTATTTGTGGAAAGTCCTTGACAAATATAATCCAGTTATTCAGTTACCATAAAATAGTAATAATAATAATAATAATAATAGGCCTAATATGAAAATGCAACTCATTGAGGCCCTTAGTGGTTGCTCCTTGCTTCAGACGCTACAAATCAGTTTAACTTTAGAATGTTGAATTGAATTGTCATTCTTTCTGTAAAACAGACAATGTATTTCTGAACTGACCTAACTAGTCAACATTCTGACAGTTATCAGTTGTTTGTTTGAATTTTTAGGCTACATCGGATGCATGAGATGCAGTCTATTCTTACTGATGTACGCGTCGTCTGGCTGTCAGTCTGTCTGTCTGTCACGCAGCTCATCTCGGCTTCACTGTGCAAAAATGGCTGAACAGATCAAGATGCTGTTTGGGGTGAATACTCCTGGGAATCCGCGGAACATTGTATTAAAAGTGGTTCCTGATCCCCCACAGAGAAGGGGAGGGGGCCCAGTTTTAAACTTTGGGACTCCTATCTTCGGAACGGCTGAAGCCAGAGACTTGACTTTTTGTGCACATAGAGAGGTGGGGGCCCTAACGACAACGATGCAAAAGTAGGCCATAGGGGTTGGGGGCGGGGCTCCCGAACCTAATTCTGAATTTTGAGATCCCCTCGTATCTCCAGAACGTCTGAAGATACAGAATTGAAATTTCGTGTGCCTATAGGTGGCTGGGGCCCTAACGGCAACTATACAAAGAATGTCCCCTAACTAGTGCCAGCTACATTGATGCGTGCTTTTGATCTCGAATGAAATACTTTATGATCACAACAAACGAAATTAAGTAGCCTACGGTATAGGCTACATTCGTGTGCAGTGTATAATAATAAAGCGAGACGCCTGTAGCCGTGCTTCGTAGACAAATCCAGATATACAACTTGACGTAACCACTGTTGATTACATGTAATTATTTGAAAAATTAATAACTGTTGCACACGAGCTACAATCTGTACAGTAACTCAGTGTAAGTGTAGCCCGTTTTCAGTACATTAATTAACGTGTTTGCCGAGAACGTTGCTATGCACAGTGAGCTGAAAAGTGAAAACGGCTGTATCGTAGCCAAGATGCAATAAGTCAGTTGATTTCGAACGTGGTTGACAAGGCAGCCGGTCCTGATCCGGCGTTGTTGAACGGTATAATACGGAACATGTAGGTGCCCGGCTCGAGGTTGTCTGTTTCGTAGTGACACTGTTGATCTGACATCGGTCTCACAGTGTCTAGGTATTGCCAGTGCTCGTTGTCGCTCTTCAGTATCTCGACTGAGTACGTCTCGACCGGTACAGGAATGCGCCAGATAGGACCGTCCCACTCCACGCGCAGGGCATGCTCGTCGTCTGGCTGGCGACATAAACGGACGTTGGACGGGCGCGCCGGAGGTCCTGCGATAGAGTAGACAGCACATTAGGCCAACGTAAGTAAGTAAGTAAAACGTCGATCTATATAGCGCATTGTCGTATAAAATTTCTAATGCGCTGACCACACTAATATTGTCTGAAAAGCGATGTTTTCAGTGACAGCCGGAAATTGTTTTCAGTCTCTTCTCTAAGCACGTCTGGAAGCGAAATCCAGACGTTGGTCCAGCGACAGAGAACGCCCGACGACCGAGTGTTGTTCGTCGATAGCGCGGTACATCCAGCTGGCGACGGTGTGCTGAGCGCAGTCACTGACGACCAGCGATATCCGAGACAGCGACACAACAGACTGTCAGGTACTTTGGCGCTTTATTGTGGAGACACCGGTGGACTGTGGCGGCGAGCTTGTACCGAACTCGATCTACCACATCGTCTGGCCCACGTCTACGCCCACAGTCTCGCTAAACTAGCCTATACACGCTGTCGAATTTTATAACGACATACGGCTAAGGTATCGGCATAAATAATAGCAAATGGCCACAGTAATTTAGCGACGGCCGCATCGAGTCCGTGGGGAAAATCGGTACTGCCGTCTTTTAACAATGTTCACTGAGCCACAAGAGTCTCCACTCCGAGCAGGACCCCGATCCGCTCAGCCGTATTTGCACAGCGAAGCCGCGTGGCAGGTGCCCAGGATCATCGATCGAAATAGTCCGCATCTCATGCATTCGATGTAGCCTAACAATATAAACTTTTTAATTCACTTCATCAACCTCTTGAGATTTAGTTGCCCTCGGTTCTCGTCTCAATTTTCAATGCATATGACTGGGCTTAGACTATTTATTTACAATGGCTGTCGCTTACCATTGTTTATTTCTTTCACTAGTCGTTTCACGATGATTTTCTCTCTTTTCAACTCTTTCAGCAGCGACTGTCTGTGGCAGTCACAACAGTTCAGTATCGTAGCGCAACAAAAAACGTTTACGTAGTCTACACGACACAGCGCTCGCAATCGCCTGCAGCCTGCGCGACGCAACGCGCAGCGGCGACGTCAGTGGGAACAGATTTGGAATTCTCGAGACTTTTGAGGTTTTGAGGCCTTTGAATCCAGTCACAGCTTGGTCTTGAAGCTCATAATCAAGTAGGCCTAGGTTACAAGTACGAGTAACTTTACTGCTTCAACAGCAAATCATACATTAAATTCCATGCACTGCCTGTCAACTGACGGCAGTACAGGCCTATGAGCCTCTGATCAAATCAATGCTCATGGACCATACCTTACGAGTACAATTAAGTAAGTATGTAAGTAAAACGTGAATTTATATAGCGCATATCATTTTAAAAAACCTCTAATGCGCAATTATGACCAATCCTTTGCCAGGTTCATGCACGGTGTTATGGACGGTAGACCACACCTCTTCCGTAACTTGCCGTTACCTTCCCGGTTTTACACCGGTAGTCATTTTTCCTACCCAGAAGGGATAAGCAGGCTGAGTTGGCCGTGGCTGATTAAATACCGAGAGACTGCGAACGCGATTCGAACTCGCGACTGTTACCCATCCGAGTAGCCGGGCTCATCGTATGTGTATCTAGGATAACGACGTTGATCGAGACCGTCGCGTTATCGCTACAACAAACCACCACCAATAAGTCTGAGTGGCAACGATCCTCATGCAGGCGACTATGTAGTCTGACGAGCTTATCGTCTTCGTCTACTCTACGGGCTTGTTATACCTAGCTTGGACCTTGAAAACGTTACAAGGTCAAAAATATTCTTAGGGGAATTTTAAAATCCGAATTTCAATTTGAAAAAATCCTCGACGCATTCGACTTCGTCAGGTGTGTGGCAGGCAATGCTAACCGCTGACGGTTGACATTTTCCTGCCTAGCTTTGTTCATTGAAACGTCGACAGACGTCTGTTATAAAAGACAATTTTACACTACACAGTATTCATCGAATGCTATGTGCTGATGTCCTACCCGTCTGCCGGCGTTGCCGACGCTGTCTTGTCCGAAAGACGCTTCTTCTCTAAGTAGTACCGTATAGACAACATTGCATATATACATCACCTGTATTGGCGTATTAAGTGTTAACTAGCCTTCTACACAAATGTATAAAAGTAGGCCGATGTTATATGCAGGACGATCCTGCGACTAAATGTCATATTGACTGTTCGCAGGACCGTCCTGAGACTAGCCAATACCCACATTTGACGCAGCCAGAAACCATCCAAGCTTAAAACCAGAAACTACTCTATAAGCTATTTGCAAAACTGCCCTGTAAAATTGCTAAAATGGATATGTGCAGGACTACTGCATAGCCATAAAACCAGCTTTTTGCAGGGCATCAATAAAGTTATTCTTGCACTTGTACATGGCATGAATGTTTTACAGCACTAGAAGCAGTTAAACTCTTTGTGCAATATGTTTCTATTGCATTAAAGCGCTAAAGACGAGAACTACGAGATGGTCCAAAAAACTGCACATTGCCATTTGCTTGATGTTAAATTGATATAGCTTTGTGAAATCTTAACCGAATTTTATAATTTTTGGCAGACTTACACCTAATAGATTCCCAACAAAACAGCACCTATTGCGCGTTTCTACACTACGATGTAAAAATAATATTGTCCGTTTTCTTGGAAATGTGCAGTTTTTTGGGCCACCCTGTAGATCATAACACAGATTGCAATGCATGTCACAATGTCATATGCACAAAGCTTGTGTGAACAAACACATGATTAGGCATGCTCAAGTGACTGTTCCTTTTTTCTATACCAATGCTTAAGGCCAACAGCTCTAGTCAGGGCAGGCTGTATCGGTATCCTGCATTTGAATCAATAAAAATATATAGGACCTAGTATACCATGATAGGCCTACCATACGCTACACGGGTGACAAGCAACATAATGCCGGTAGGGTTATTATCTTGTTTGACCTGCAACGGAAAGCTGATTTTATGGACATTATGGGGACATCCAGTACAGTCCTGAACATAGCATTTTTACAACAGCACGGTCCTGCATGTATAAGGTGGTTTTGACTGTTCTCAGGACGGTCCTGCGATACCGGTAAAATATATAGGTATATATAATTGCCGTTATGTACCGTACAGTGTGTAGCCTACTGCATATAGACTCAATGACCCCTGCAAAATTTTTCATATGTTCTTTGGTACTCGTAGATGTTGTAGGCTAAGTAAACTTTATATCGCTTCGATCGTAACTTAAACTTTTAAATTTTGAAACGTATACTACATAATTTTTAAAGTTGTCGACTCCGTTTCTGGCCCACCTTGTGTATCATGTGTAGGTCTATGTACGAGACACTCATTTTTGATCTTTTAACCTCTAACGTAAGCTTACATCATGATCGAAGTTAAGCTTGAACGTTGTAATCACCTTTAGACCTTACTTACGCTGCGTTCTCAACGAAATGTAACTGAAAAACTCTGGACAGCGGTAATATTTTATTTCTTGCCTTACAACTTCAGTTACAGTCTGTTAATGAATTTAGAGACCTTTCATGAGAACGTGCCATCGTGCGTATTCTGTCTCGAAGCCGTCCGCGTTTACTGGAACTGATTCGTCGTAATCCGAGAAGTTGAACCTGCAGTGCCGAAAGCGTCAACACGACATTATAGGCTGTATGCAAATTATCCCAGTAGGCTAAACCCTGTGGCAAATATTATTGAAGTCAGTCGGGATTTGTAGAAACTACAATAGAACAAGTGGCCAAAGTAATTTGGCGAAGGCCGCATCGAATCTGTGCGGGAAATCGGGATTTCCATCTGATACAACACTTCTTGGATCCCAAAGTCCCCATCGAAACAAGACGTCGATCAGTTCAGCCGTATTTGCACACAACTCCCGACAGACCCGCGAGATTATCGATCGCAGTAGTCCGCATCTTATGCATTCGATGCGGCCAAATAACAGAAGAAGGTAGACAACACAATACAGACCACTCCAAGCCCGAGCGGACGCTGTTAACACGTACACCTAGAGTTGAACTAGGAGCACTTGGTACGTCGCTAGTGGTCATAGTGTCGGCGTCCGGCTGAGCTGGTGACAATCTATCTCGTATGGTGGTCTCAGCAATGACCACCTCATCGCTACCCAGACTGGAGATGGTCACGGTCGACCTGTCGCTAAATGCAGCACTCAGAGACTGCGCTTCGTGTCTGGACACGTCTATGTTGTCTTCAGGGTGCTGTTGACGCGTACTAGGCTCATTGGCTTCTTTCTTCTCCGTATCAGTCTCGGTTTCATTGTTCCTCTCTGCTACACACAGTCGACATTTACGCTAATCTCTCACGCCCCGGCCTGTACTCTCAACACTCTGAAGTCTGCGCGTTAAATGCACCGCATGATGAATCGATGATACTTGGCTGCTGATATGTGTAAACTTTAAACTTAGCCTAGAACACATTTGCAAGAATAAGCAAATGTAACTCTGCGCATGCTCGGATAAGTGTAGCCTATTTTGCTACTGTGTCCTTCGACTTGATCCGATGACCCTGACATACTTGACTTGAAGTGTCTGAGGATGTACTTGTATGTTAAAAATAAACTTTTAAATCAAGACTTTTGAAAGTTATCGTCTCACATACGTACAAAGACACACATACGGCCACGGGCATGAGTTAAGTTCACGAGTCATGACTGCGCTCGCCCGCAGAGTTAATGCCTACACAGTGGTCCAAAAAGTGAGATCCGGTCACTTTTTTGCCTCTAACTTTGTCAAACCTTACCGATTTCTAATTTTCTTCACTGCTGGAAAGAGCCAGAAATTTCCAACAAAAATCACGTAACGCGTCCCGCCGTTCCTTAAATATGTTGCTGCACTACCTTGGGACGTGTTCGAAATCCCTTTTCAATCAATCAATGTATCATTTTTAGGCGGCATCGAATGCATGAGATGCAGACTATTGTTACTCATGTGTGCAGTGTCTGTCTGTCAGTCAGTCTGTCTGTCTGTCTGTCACGCGGCTCAACTCGGCTTCACTGTGCGTGGGTCATTGACTTTCAGCTATAGTTATTTATCAACACAGATACAATACAGTAAAAACAGTAGAGAGCAGAACTGTGTCAACGGGACAAAAAGGCTAAAATGGCACTTATAACTGCCCTGAAAGAGGCGGTAAATGTCAAGACGTACTGCAATAAAACAAAACATTAAAAACGACACATACATTGACTTTAGACGCGATATAAAAGCATTAACACTGCCGGCTGATATCACCTCTTCGGTAGTTTATTTCAAAGTTGGACAACACGAACAGAGAAGAAATGTTGACTAGCAGCAATAAGTAGGCCTAACTACTATGGTCATTTCACGTTGTATTACAAAAATGCTACTCAGAAGCACATCATGTTTCTTGAAAAATAAATGTTTTATATGGCTGAATAGATATGATACTTTTACGATAGTTGCTCAAAACGTCCTATTTATGCCGCAGACATGCTTAGAAATGCCAATGCCGCTCATCAATTGCACTGCCAATAATGCTTTAGTCAGTGCCACGCCATACACGCACTTCATTTCATTGATGTTATGCAACTGTGGCTGATAAACTCGCTGCTGGATGACGCCCCAAATTTTGCAATAGACCAGACTGAAGTATGAGAAGTTAGATTTGGTCGAGTGAAAGGGCGTTCTTTGCTTGCTCGAAAAGTCTAGTCCATGAGACAAACCGAATATGAGTACCAAAAAGCTGAACAGATCCAGTGTGCATTTTTAGTTAGACTGATGTCTGCAGTGTCCAAAACACCTACCCGGACATTCAGGATCGGTAGCTTAATACCCTTTAAAGATGGCCGCCATGCCCCCGTCATAAGGAACCGCAATCAGGAAAACTGGCATACCTCGCCACCAAGTCGTAAAGTGACGCATGATCAGTGTACAGGGGCGCAGCTGTCAATATTTAGGCCAGTTTAAATAAAATGTTTACTATTTCAAAGAATATTTATCAGGAACCAAAAATAAAGTAATAACTAAGTCAGCAATAAGTAACTAAGGATTTGGACACATTTGGCACATGCAAAATCAATACTTTTTGTTTTTATTTTTTCCATATTTGAACGTATCAGTAACATCACAAAGTAATGCAGCAACATATTTGCGGTGTTGCAGAATTGTTTAATATGACTGATGTTGGAAATTTCTTCCTCTTTCAAACAGTAAAAAATTTTTGAAAATCGGTTAACATTTGACTAAGTTAGAGGCAAAACAGTGACTATTTGGGCCATATGCTCAGTACAGACACATTTATTCACAGTTTGGCCGTAAAGAAAACAGAAAGCTGTTGCTATTCCCCAAGTTACAAAATGTCGACCATCCGAGCACATCAGGAAAGAAAGCTAATGATGCGGTGATGCACAACTGTTTTTTTCTTTTTATCCACCTGGTGGTCTAAATTTGAGTATTACTCACCCTCAGAAATCAGAATGCTCTTTAGCTTATCTCCTCCTGCATGTCTACAAATCTGTTAACTCTCAATACTTCTAAAACTGTTTTTTTCTCATAAGTTTTAAACAACAACTGACTAAACTCGATTCCATTCCACTTTCTACTACTCACTCTGCTCGTAACCTGGTTACATTTGTTTTTCTCCGATCAGATCCCATCCTTGTCCAAGTCATGTGACTCTCAAATCCGCTAACTCCGTAGTAGGCCTATCTGTCTTTATCTCGACCACGAAACAGCCTGTACCATCGCCACCTCTATTGTTTACTCAAAGCTTGATTACTGCAATTCTCTGTATATAACCTTTCCAACTCTCAAATAAATAGACTACATATATCCAGAATTCTCTCGCTCGTGTCGTCGTCAGAATCACATTACTCCTGTACTTAGATCCTTACATTGGCTCAAAATAAATAAACGAATACAATATACAATTCTGTCTTTCACATACGTGTACATAACTCTAAGAAGTTCTCAATACTCTTATCTGTGTGATTTGATTTCTGTTCAACCTCCTCGTAACACCCGGTCTTCATCCGTTATCACTTTTGACAGCCGTTGCTGAGGCAAGGCAAACATTTAGGCGAGTTGCTTTGTCACTGGCTATCGAAGAATCTTCGTCTCCGTGACATTAGATTAAAATTTAAAGGAAAGTAAATGTCTCACCACTAGCCGGTGGTTTATTTTCCATCAACGCGTTGCTTTACAGCTCTTCTCTGAGTTCTATGATACACTTCGTTTGTGTGATTCTCTCCGACTTTGTTCTACTTAATGACGTCACAGACGACGTCATGAATAGGCCTACATTTGTTATACCAGTAGCCGCAATCCCGCCGCACCGAACGCAGAAGATGCGAACTACTGCGACCGATATTCCCCTAGCGTGGTCCGTCTGTCTGTCTGTTACTTGCCTGCGCCCTGCAAAAACGGCTGAACGAATCGAGCTTCTATCACTGTCTGGGGTGGAAACTCTTGGGGCCAAGAAAGTCTGCGTTAGATCGGAGTCTGGTCCCCCTACGGCGAAGGGGAGGGGAAGCGAGAAAATGTAGCCCATTGTACCTTATATAAATACGACTGTTCCGGATCATTCGCATTCGCCAGATGGCGCCACATTCGATGCGGTCATCGCTAAATTACTTATTTTTATGATTATGATTATGAGTATAATTAGTTTATGATTATCAATCAATCAATCAATCAATCGATCAATCTTTATTTAAAGCAGGCAACGTGGTCCATAAGACAAACAGGAAACAGACATACATAGGCCTACAAGTATACAAAACATAAAAACCCAATACGACAAAGAAAAAGGAAAGAAAAAAGAGCACTGAAACACAAAGATTGACATGGCATAGGCTACATGCACGCAACATGGACACCATTGAGTAGCTGCAAGTCAGTCTCGCCGTCACGAACAGACAATGCGTAGTGCGTACTCTTGAAATTGCAGAGAGAACCGCATAAGCCTATCGACTCATTATGGCTGCTTGCAGTTTCTCATACACTTTACAGGCCTATATAGAAATATTCGTAATTACTTGCTTACTGATATGGTATCGGCGGTCGAAGCTATACAGTTTCTTTTTAAATACCTTATACAGCTACAGTGTAGGCCTACATTGAAGGCGAGCGTTGAAGCGAGTCGAGGGGGCTGCAGTACACGACTGGTTTGGTTGACAGAGCGAAAACACACACGGACCTGTCATGCACAATGCTGACGAAGTGCTGTGCCGTAGGGCGTGCACGATGACAGACTTGTTTGGTATAGTCGTCACGCACTCACGACTCACAGTCAACTGTAGCGTGTGTGTACAACTGATCACTGACCGGCCAACCGTTTGTGACGTAGGCTACACCAGTATAGGTTCACTGATATGCGTTGCGTCATCGTCAGCATCAGCAACAACTGATTGATTTCACCTGTGCTTAGGACAGGTAACTATTAGAAAAACTAAAATTGTATGTCGAGCCGTCACAGAGGCACAGACAGAAGCACAGGTCGATCAATATGTGCCTCTTCCGCTTATAGGCACGCAGACGCATAAAAAAGAAAACATTATTAGACAAGCAAGCACGCCTCAACACATGTGATTTCAAACACATGACGGGCTTCGGGCTGCCAGGAAAGCAAAATGCTCATCTAGGCTGGCTCTCTGTAATGCAGAAAATACGAAAATCACAAAATTATGATGAGGGCTCGCGTTTTACTGGTTTATGAGAATGCTTAAATATGAGAAATGACCGCATTGCTGTTTATGGGACGGAACCGATGCACATCGTCTACGGATGGGAAAAAAGACTCCGACAATTATGGTCAACTAAACAATTTACAACAATAAGCTTTTTGCCATGGTAAAATTGAACACAAAGATTTCTAGCAGCTAATAGTCGCTAGACTGTACTTATT
>Ga0126335_1002897_pt1 | contig 10465 bp, 7 predicted proteins | sample OlaspJWI45metaG_FD_108409 | JGI IMG/M metagenome (GOLD analysis project Ga0126335, IMG submission 108409) | Marine gutless worms symbiont microbial communities from Oahu, Hawaii - Olavius sp. 1 OAHU.JWI-45 metaG | ecosystem: Host-associated > Annelida > Digestive system > Unclassified | place... | reverse complement strand
TACATGCCTAGATGGTTTAACCACCTAAAAATGGTCACCCATCCAAGTACTAACCGGGCCCGACGTTGATTAACTTCGTTGATCCGACCAACGATGTTAACCATTACGCCAAGCCGCCAACAGAAACCCGATAGCAGTATCATCCAAATCCTACATTATACCAACAAATTTCAACAGCATGTCACATACAGCAGAGACTGACCATACTGATGAAAAATATATATAAATGTAAGCAATCAGAACCTTCGTAAACTTGTCATTTTCTGTTTCTTCGGCAATAAATTCTCGGGCAATGATCGTCATGTGGTTGTTGATCAGTATATCAAGCAGCTCTCTAATATGTGCCAAACATCTGCAAACATATCCAACACTTGCATCAGCTTCTGACTTGACTCGGGACTTACAGATCTAGACCACATAAATCTGTCAACTGCTTTGTCATCAAGCTGGTCACCAGTATCAAATAAAGATAGTACAGGTCCCAAACTGTCAATACAAAGCTGTATTGACAGTAACAAAGTGAGTTACAACCAAATTTATCATGTCGCACTGCACTGTCTTAGACCCGCAAACCCTAGCAAACACACCTGTATAACTGTTCAATCTAACACTTATTCCAAACATCAGTAAACAGCCTAATAATGAAACATCGAGAAGACAGTCACCAGGCACTACACTCACTTTTCCCACATCTCAGACTTCATGCTTGTAGCAATGTTTGGATTGTAGTCGAAGATTGCCGCTACGATCGCAAAGAGAATCTTGCAGTCGAGAGCTTCACCAAGGCCCGCATCAGCAGCGAGTTGACGTAGTTCGGTGATGGACTCAATGTGTCTACTGCGATCTGTTCCCTTCTTACCACGACCCGCAACCAGCTCATGCAGCTTGTCATCAACCTTCTTATGGTCAATCTTCTCGTCTTTGGCAAATAGCTTTGGTTTCTCTTGCTAAATAAGACACAAATTACAACACTGGCGCTGAAAATATCTATAGAGCTATTGATTTGCCATTAATGCCAACTCAAATGCTAGCAAAAACACCTATTCACTTGTTAAACCTAAATGTTCATTTCATCGCAATAAGTCACATGCAATTTAAAATGAACAACCAGTAACAGGCTGATCAAAACAGCACAATCAACAACTAAGACATGCCAACTGCAAAAATATTATTGGACAGGTACAAAAGTTGATACATAGTTTACGCTGAACACCACTGCCTACATAATCTTAATCAAAGAATGAACAGACTGTTGCCCAGTAATGCTGTGCTTTCATTCACTGGTACATTACACTATCTCATGGAAACGGGACTATATAACAATACATTGCTGTAAACTAGAATACCAAAAATCCTTGGATTAGGTTGCCAAAATCCCAGCATTTCGGGATTGGCAAAAAGCCAGAATTTCATGACGTTGTGATATGACATGACATGCCAAGTGACATGAGACTGCAGTACGGCTACTAATGCTGAGCACTGACTCACCACGACAGCGATGCCACCCTTGACGGCCTCCCATCCACCACCATCAGCATCATCATCACTGACATCACTCAGCTTCGTCACTCGACCTTTCTTTACCTTCTTGTCCTTCTCCTCGTCCTTCTTCTTCTTCTTCTGCTCAACCTCGCCTTCCGCCGTTACTCTAAATGGGAAGATAAAAATGTGAAAGTACAAAAACCACAACACTACCCTAGCCCTAACAATACCACTCCCTACCACTAACCCTTACCCAAACCAAAATCCTAACCATAATCTTACGTATTGATGTGTTTCACATGTTATGCATTAATTTTGCGCACTTTACAACTGGCCACTCTTAATGTCATCTACAGATTATAACGCTAAGTACCATCTTCAGATGTAGGCTACTATTTTAATCTATTTACATCAAAAAGATGTGATTTTATAATACTTTTTCAGAGTCTGCAATATCTAGCAGTTCCAGCTAATACAATATAAACTACCAGACATGGAGCCAAAATAGTACGAGAAGGGGCTGGGCACTCGAGAAATAATAAAAAATGGCAATTAGAGCACACTCAGAATGCAAAATTCAAAAACTGGCATTATTATTTAGAACCTATTATTCATACATTGTGTAGCTACTGCTAGCAATTAAAAAACAACAATGTTACGACTACAGTTAGATGAAATATAGACAACAGACATTACTGGGAAAACAATGACTTCCAAAAAGTAACAGTAGCTGATCAATACGACTGAACAACAATCAACAGACTTGTTCAAAGTACTGCAGATCAATACTTGAGTAAAAGTAAGTCTCAAAAAGTAAAAGTACTTTCTAAAAAAGTTACTTGAGTAACTGAAGTATAAAGTAACTTTTGCGAGAAATTTTTGTTCACTTACTGAAAACATTTCACCATTACTTACAAGTAACACAGCACAACGCTGTAAACCGTTTACTCATTAGGCATTTTACGAAACTGAGTCTTCGTAAACTCCATGGGCGATCACGATGCAACACATGGTAACCCTACATTACTACGGAGGCAAAATGGCAGATAAGTTGCACCAAATGATGGTGCAAATTGACACACTATCCATCATGATATCAATTTCAGGACTCTAGCATGACATGGCTTCTTGGAAAAATTACTTGTAACGATCGACATATAAGTAAAAGTCTAAGTAAATCGGGAAAAGTTACTCCAATACAAGTAAAAAGTACTTTTGCGTTGGAGTACTTCGTTACTTTAAAAAAGTAACTAAATGTTACTCAAGTATTGTAACACGTTGCTTTTACTCCATTACTGGACAAGTCTGCCAATGAACAAAATAATCATTGTACTTTTTGCGGAAAAAGTCGGCGGTAAGTGTTCCGAGGGGTCGGACTTCCTCATCAGAACTAGAAGACTCTGACTCACTGTAGCGTTCCCACATGTCGTCACTGTCACCCTCGGACTCCTGTACAAGTACACAACTGCCTGCATCAGTCTAACAACACAACATGCTTCTGCATTACTCCATATCCTTAGACCAAAAAAGTCGCTAAATGAGGACCAGATTCAGCTGGAAAGCCAAAGGCAGTTCATTCCATTCGTGGAACGATGTGGATGAATGCATGGGTAGCAGGTAAAACTTTGTGATCCTTTGAAAATGTGCCACACCTGAGTGCTTCTGCGATGAGGCTGCTTCATAAAGAGGCCCTCTATCAAGTGTGCCATACTTTTACCTTCATCTTTGAACACTGCAATACCATCACTCCATGTGCCACACGACTGTGTACTGTAAGGCAGCAAAGATCAAGACTGATAATCAAGAGGTTGTGGGTTAAACTCAAGTCAACTGGTGCTGCTGTATGCTGCACAACCACTACGGGCAAGCCGTTTTACAGTATAACTTGCCATGAGTAATGTAATTGCAAGCTGTCAACACATAATCACTTTTGGCTCTAAACCAACTTAGACATCAGACCCTGCAATGCACAGAGAACAACACACAACAGTGTTGACATGCATCATTAATACAACTGTCCAATGCACTCTCAGTAAATGCAACAGCTTCAAACCTCCTCCTTTTTGACAAACTTGCTGGTTACATCTTTTCGAGTCGGAGAAGTGGCTTCAACGTCACTCGGCTCTGATGCACTGGATTCTGCAATGATCACATCACTTGGCTGTAGTACGCAGCAAGTAAATTCTGCACACTAATATTCAGTGCATTACATATCAGCCAGCAAACTACAGACTACTGCCAAGTGCAATTCCAATGCATGCTTTGGGCTAGCTTACTAATTGTGAAGCTGGCAGCTTTGCCAGTCTTCAAAACTGATTTACTTTCCATACCTGCAGAATGACTGTGGAACCAGCTAGGCTTGATATGCCAGTCAGTGCTGAGGCCTGCTGCTATAGCTGGCCCAGTGCACTGCCCCTGGTATGTGCGGTGAGTTGTGTATGAGTAGGTGTTGCGCGGCTACTGTCACTATATCCTAGTGACACTGTGTCTGTGTAGTTAGTAATTGAGAGATTTTGTATCTGTATATTTAAGGTGCCCAGCTTGTAGCGACAGGTTTCTCTGAGACCTGCCCTGGCTGTGTGGCTACTTTCCAACCAGCCCTAGCCACATCTTATACTACATGCCTACCTAGCTAGGCAGTGCAGCATAGTGGGCATCAGGCCGGTGGCCCATGCAGTGAGGTATTTTCATCTGTTATCCTGCAGCCGGCACCCATTACAAGCTCAGGCACCACTAAACCTTAATTTTTACAGGCCAGATGACCCAACCAACAGCGTCAAAGCACTGAAGCCAGTTGGCCACTGAGATAGGCTTCAGTCCCACCAGAACCACTCCACTGTAAGGCAGCAAAGATCAAGACTGATAGTCAAGAGGTTGTGGGTTAAACTCAACTCAACTGGTGCTGCTGCATGCTGCACAACCACTACGGGCAAGCCGTTTTACAGTATAACTTGCCGTGAGTAATGTAATTGCAAGCTGTCAACACATAATCACTTTTGGCTCTAAACCAACAAACATAGACATCAGACCCCACAATGCACAGAGAACAACACACAACAGTGTTGACATGCATCATTAATACAACTGTCCAATGCACTCTCAGTAAATGCAACAGCTTCAAACCTGTCACAGCTTAATGAGGACCTGTCCGAGAATTTAATCTCGCAGCGTGCCCGCTAAGCCTAGGCTACATGAAAACCACGTGCCCTGGCTGGAACTGAACTCCTGCCCAGTGCGCTGCCAGCCAGCTAGGCTAGCAGGCACTGTGGCTCAGTCAGTGCATTTCAGCATTAAATCTCTATGCCACTGGGACCGGCTTCTTCAAAACTGATTTTCACTAGAGTAAAATATGACATTTGTGTCATAAAACACAGCCGCTACCAATTTAAATGCATCTTTATAATTTGTTACCAACTTCACAATTTGAAAACTACATAAAATACGCAAAGCATACTATTTAAACACTAAATTACTCCATTACTTAAAGCTGAGCATGCTGAAATATAATTAGATTAAAAATATAAATGAATAAAAAATAATAAACATCACAATGACTGACCATACTCATGTTGTTCCTGTTCGTCATCTTCATCATTCAACTCACCCTCAGCTCTCTTCTACACATTCATCATTTCCATTCATTTACACAGCATAACGGTTAGCAGCACTGGTCTGATCAACAAAGTTAATCAACATCATGCCCGGTTAGCATGTGGATATGTGACTGTCTTCGGGCAAGTAAAACATCTCTGTATGTAACCAGCCTACTAGATATGACTCAGCATTCAATCACTCTGAGGACCAGCTTCAAATGGGAAGTAAACAGACATACCACACGATGCAGACATGCATCCGTGGTCTTGCAGTATTAGCAGGTATCTGACCGAGGGCTACGGAAACAGAGTGGGCACCGGCACATGCGGCTTCAATGACTCGGAAAAGGACATGTACAAAATTCGGTTTGCCTCTTTTATTCTTGAACTGCTGTATGTTTGTTGTCAATGTTATATTATTCTTGGTTTACTCATATTTTAATTATTAGTTATAAGGACAAGATTCTGATTGTACTGCGAGACTTCTGTCAATACAAAGACAATCCACAGAATATATCAGAAGCACAGTATTACCATGCTAAATCAACAGCTTAAAAATCATTAAGAAATGGGAATTTTTCCTCACATAATATCAGAATCATGCACCAAATGCCACTTCTAGAATAAAAATAACTTCACATTATTTTAAAACTACAATTTAAGTATTCAGATAGTGTCAGGTTAAAACTCGCATAAAAGAACCATATCTATCCAAATCAACTAGGCTAAACACTTGCCACTACAAGTGCTGAATCTAATCACGAGTGACAAGTTCAACACACCAGTCTGTAATCGGCCAACTTTGTATCCAATTTATAATCACGAATATATTTCTTGCATCGCTGTTTCAGAGTTGTCAGGCCACGAGCATTGTTCTTGCTCAGAGCCTTACGGCCTTCCTGATCTGCCCAGCACTGCAACATTAGTATACAGAAAACACTTAGGTCAAACTGTGAAATAACAGACAAGTCTACATACCACATGGCATTGTGCAGTGCATACAAAAGATCAAAGTAATTTGGCAAAGGCTTCATCGAATGCACAGCACACACTGCAGCTGTGGCCATTCCTAAGATATGTAGGCAGTGGCAGAATTTAAAAGTAGGTCATGTGAACCCCCCTCCACCCCTATGACTTTTGTTTTTGTTACAGCCTGTCGTCCTTTATATGCACGCAAAATTTCAAGTCTCTAGCTTCAGCCATTCCAGAGACACGAGAAGATATGATATAAAATTTTAAAGTAGACCATCTCCATCTATGAGGGGATCAGGACCCCCGTGTAACACAACGTCCCATGGCCCCCAATAGTATTCACCCTAAACAGCATCTTTATCCGTTCAGCCATGTGACAGACTGGCGGACAAACACTGCGCACATCAGTAACAATATGCTGCATCGCATGCATTGCATGCATTCGATGCAGTCTAAAAACAATTTCACAATTACTTAACGACAAGGACTACTCATGATGATTTAGCCAATATACATTACATTCTGATAAATTAGCTGATAAGCAAAACAGTCTGATATCTATTTCAGAACCATAAAACAGCAAGAGAAACTTGACAACCAGCAAAAAGCAGCCAAAAAAACAGAAAAAGAAAACCAAAAAAATACAGCGTTGTCACATTCAATTAAATAACATGCACTGAGATTACCTCATTTACGAAATCGTCAACTTCTACAAGACATCTAATGAAGAACTGCGGAGGCCAGTCCTTTGGATCACCTTTGTCTGCCAACTTGTTTGCCTTGTCAAATGCCCGCTGCAGGTCTTCATAAGCTGGACATGCCAATTTAAACTCACAAAAACCAATGTCAACTTAACAACTGTATACTAGCTAGCTTTTCAAAAATCTGAAAATTGAATAAGCTAAATTAAAATTTGAAAATTAAACTCAGACGCAACAGGTTTCCAAAAATATCAGTATCACCTGTAAATGAATACAGAATACGACACGCCACATTAAAACTATGTAACTGAATGTAATAATAACTGTGGCTTCTTCTGCAACAACTAGAGTGTCACAAGTTATCAACCAAGGAAAAATAATACTTCCATCAAAAACAATGAACGATTTTTATTGGTGTGCTCCATTTTACCACACACTGGATGCAATGTGTCCATATGTATGTAAATGAAACAATAAAGCATTCACTTCGAGTGAAACTAACGTTTAATGTAACAATCAAAAACCTCGGCTTACTAGCTAAGAGTCCATCAACTTAATCACCTACACCCACTGAAAAACATTGTGTTTACAAACTTTACATCATGCATTGTTACTATAATAATCACTCACAATTTTTAACAATTTTTTTTCTCACAAGTGAGAACAAATGCCTACCATCACACATGCTAGACATGTCTTTGATCTTCTTGTAATTTCGCAAGTTCTTGATTATAGACTGCAGTTCCTCAAAGCTGCAACACAATTATAAAACTGTTGTCAGCTGCAGAGCACATCATCCTTTATCAACTGCAGCAACAGCACAGAGTGTAGTCAGTTTCCAGCTGCTGAGTGCTGAATCCCAAATTAGAAATGCTGGTAGTGAATATTATGCTAATCTGAACTCATTCAAAAAACCAAATTAAAATCAGACTTCACTACAATATCAGAAAACAACATTATACCCGGCGGTAAACAGAATAATCAGTAACGCACTGATAATCTGTCACTCGTTTATCGCAGCACTGCATTGGGTACTCTACCAAGCAGACAGCACTGTAATACAGTTGCAAGCAAGCTGCATTTCGTTCACTTTGCTTAACAAACAGTCCTGACACTTCCTTCATACAGTTTAATACATCACTCACTTGATTAGGTTTACAGTCAACTCGTCCGCAAATTGTATGCATGTCAACTCGTCCCTAAGTCAACTCGACCTAAACCCCAAAGCTAACCTAACCCTAGGCCTAACCCCATGCCTTAATCCAAAACCTAAGCCTAATTCATACTCTAACCATTGCCCTAATCCTAACCCCAACATTAACCTAAACTCAAACAAGTCGACTTGGGGACGAGTTGGCAGAGTACATGTTGACTTGACGGAGAGTTGACTGCCACCCCTTGATTATTACTAATCCAAAGCTATAGATCTGCAATACGATGATGATGATGATGATGATGAAATTGTGAATGGCTGCACGTGGTACTACTCAAGAGATTACGAGATAATCAACTGAGTACCGTTTGTCTCGGCTGCTTCTGACAACACGTTTGGTCTCTTCTTCATCATCGCTGAGCTGAAATGTCCTACAATTACACAGGCATCAGCATTGTAACTTGTACGGAATGTGCAAAACGTAAATCACAGATACACATGGCACTACTTATAACTTACAACTTAACAACAAAGGTGGCAATGTTACATGTCAATACTAACAATAACAGCAACCTTTCAATTAGTCAGTCTGGCCTTGCACAGCTGATTGCTGCAAGCAACATTCTAGTACTGCATGCCTCATAGCTAATGAAAAGTGGAACAAGAAGGCTGCTGCTGCATGGTCTGTCTTCAACACATACACAATACTGTTGGCCACATTTATTGTGAATGAAACCGATGTGACAGTGACTTGATTTGCTACTACAAAGATGAAGCCATAACAGTAAACAGATATACTTGGTAGCAACGACAGGCTTCTGTATAACTTCTTCATCGCTCTCCGATGACACACTTTCCGAATCTGACCCAGTTGCAAAGAAGCGCGACATTGCTGCAACCTGAAAACCTATGCACAAACAAGTTCACTGTATCTCTTAGAAGAATTTCAGTTGTCCATAGACTTACGGACCTAGAGCTGGGACGATATTGCCTTTGCTGATATCGATACTTACCAATATATCCGAGCGAAAAATGTCTGCGTTATCAATATCGATACTAGGGATGTTAAATTCGTTTATTTCTTAAATTCAACCTTTGTTTGTAAAAATTCAAATTAAATTCGAACTTTGTTTATGTGCCAGACAGGCGGACTCGTGACAAAAAGTAAAGCGTTCACACACAGTAGAGCTGCGCAGCGATGCCAGCGACAGGCACTATAGATCCTAGGCAGGGTGCTGTATGTTACGTAATTACCTAAGAGGGAGGGAGGTGGCGGTCAGATCAAAGGCGTCAGGTAAGCGAGCTGCTCCAGCGACGCACTTAGCAATGGAGTGGTTGGTGACCTTGTCAGTCTCCATGCTAGTATTGATACAAAGCTGGAGTTTGTGCGCTGCACAGTTGACATCTAGCCAGTTATTTCTGTTACCGGACGTCTCTGATGTTAGCTGTGCCATATGAAGAAATAACCAACCAACCAGAAAGCAGAAATTTTGACCTATACTAATTTACAAGCATTTTATAACCCGCAGTACAGTCTAGCTACTACAATGACAAATGTAAACAAACTGACATCATGTGTGCCACCGCCCAGCTGATACTCGACACAGTAATTGTGTGTCGAGTGTCGACCGACAAAATTGTGCCATAGACAGTGCTTCCATAAAAAAACATGCACTTTTGCTGTATTTCACATCTAGAAAAATTAACAAATTTGTTCAAAAAGTTAAGTGAATGTAGCTAAGTACATTCACACGTCAGCTACCTAAAATTATTAAATTTTTGCATAAACTTTCGGTCGTATTGAAAACGTTGTTATGACATCATGACCATTTCATCCTCCATTTTAATATAGACCTATTAGGGATGTTAAATTCGTTTATTTCTTAAATTTGACCTTCGTTTGTAAAAATTCGAATTAAATTCGAACTTCGTTATGTGCCAGACAGGCGGACTCATGTGACAAAAAGTAAAGTGTTCACACACAGTAGAGCTGCACGGCGATGCCAGCGACAAGCACTATAGAGCCAAGGCAGGGTGCTGTATGTTACGTAATTACCTAAGAGGGAGGGAGGTGGCGGTCAGATCAAAGGCGTCAGGTAAGCGAGCTGCTCCAGCGACGCACTTAGCAATGGGGTGGTTAGTGACCTTGTGAGTCCCCATGCTAGTATTGATACAGAGCTGGAGTTTGTGCGCTGCACAGTTAACATCTAGCCAGTTATTTCTGTCACCGGACGTCTCTGATGTTAGCTGTACCATTGTGTACACAGGCAATCACTTTTCTAGCAACGTTCCAGTCTTGTGCCGGAGACGGCGACAGTTGGAAACGGCGACGCTCTGGATGTAGTCGGAAAGATACCGTGGCGCCAGGCCATGCAGGCATCGGTAGGTGAGCACAGCTAACTTGAAATCGATGCGTTCCGGAGACCGTAGCCAGTGGTAGGTCTTGCAGCATTGGTGTGACGTGCTCATACCGAGAAGATCGATGTATCAGTCTGGCGGCGGCATTGAGAACCGACTGAAGTCGACTGAGCTGAGACGCAGGAAGTCCTGCGAGTGTTGCGTTG
>Ga0126335_1002896_pt1 | contig 10466 bp, 7 predicted proteins | sample OlaspJWI45metaG_FD_108409 | JGI IMG/M metagenome (GOLD analysis project Ga0126335, IMG submission 108409) | Marine gutless worms symbiont microbial communities from Oahu, Hawaii - Olavius sp. 1 OAHU.JWI-45 metaG | ecosystem: Host-associated > Annelida > Digestive system > Unclassified | place... | reverse complement strand
GTTTTATTTCGTATAGCAGCCAAAGGCTGGATTGGTACACGCAATGTTCAATATACATCCAATAGAATAGGCCTATACTCGGCGAACAATAGTAAAATTATCTGTGTAATGTAATATGATAGGGGCTGTTCTGGACTAAATTTTTGACGGTGAAAGTATTGTGCTTGTTCAGTAGAATTGCATTTTAATACAGTATTGCATGCGATATATGACTTATTTGTTGATAAGAGTGATTTGGTGCATAGAGTGTATTTCACAGGCTCACAGCTGATTGATCGTGATATAACAAAGCACAATAAGCCTTATACCTTGAGCATTATGCGGCGCTTTGGCAATATTTGACAACTGAGCGTCAACAAAACTGCATAATGTCTGTGACATCAGGCGTAATTTGTATATTGTAGCATGGGTATGTTGATGACAACAATATGATAATGTGAGGACTACATTGGTCATTGTTTAAGTCAAACTAATTATTAAAGCTTGGTTCTGAGGATGCCATGAGTACTTGGTTATATGGATGTTGAACAATAAATTAAAATTTTGATCATCGAAACAAGATGTAGATAATATATCTGTATAGTGCATTGCACACTTGTTGTGAAGGTATAGGCTATGCAACACATTGTGAGCTGTAGCTGTCTAAATGCTAGTTATTTGTCTGAGCAGCTGACGTAATTGCATAATTGACAAGATGTAATATCGTAAAGCCTTTTTAACTCATCAGAAGTTTAGTGAAAAATAGACATGATATGATATTTTGTTTGTGGATCGTTTTGCCACGGAGATATTTCTGAGTCGTTTTGCTGCTCTCATGTTATGCAGATAGCTTGTCTCTATGCTTAACAGACGTAAGAGGAATTCTCACGATGAAGCCACTCTGTTGCTGACAGCCATGTCAAACCACCGGTAACTGACCGTGGAACAACTTATTGCAGGGCCCTTATATGTATCATTGGAATTACCGTATGGTTTCATTAGTACAGTTGGCTAAGATAAAGCATGCAAAAATTGTTTTGTATATGTTTAGAAATCTGTTTGTGCCACATTTTTGTCCAACTGCATTTCATAATTGGTTTTCGTTTAATACCAGTATTACATTAAAATTAGTCATAATGCATTTACCTAACCTGTGCCAATCAGTCACCATACTGTCACTGGACAAATTAGCACGGAAATACGAAGTCCACCAATTGTTTAGATTACTGCAGCAGAATTTTTTTCACTGAGTTTTTTCCTACTTTCAGGGTCCTGTGAAAATACTACTCCAGTTATCTTAGAGGTTGCTGTGGAGATCTCAATGAGAGCAGTGAATCAGGCTCACCAGGATAATATTAAACTGGGTTCCCACTTACCTATGCACTCTGGAAATTTTACTAAAATTGTGGGATAATTTCACACATTATTTCACTGGATTTTCTGCATTTAATTTTTGTGTTTTGATACCATTTGATCATCAAATGGTATACTTACATAAATTTCTATTGTCATCTCCTACTTGGAGGAAAGGTTACTGTTCTCTCTGAAATATGACAGTGTTGCTGAGGGAGAGGATGGTCAATTGTTAGCATTTTTCTCACATTAGTGCCATAGATGGTCAGGGAACCTTCGTCGGTCATTGAAAGCCAGTATTTTATTTATTTCACTGAATAAGTGGGAACCCTTTGTAAACTTGAATATTAGTTATAAATGGTAGTGTGCAGCATTTGGCTTCATTGCTCTGATGGGTATTTGTCACCAGTAAGTGAAACATTTTGTAGGAGGTTGATGTGAAAGCAGGTGGTGGCCACATCATGACGATTGGTGAAGTTGCAACTCATTTCCTTACGAAGCTGGATTGGTACAGCACTCTGTTTCCACGAATTCCCGTTCCTATAGAGAAGCAGATTGAGCAGAATCTGTTGGCAAGGAAAGCTGCTCGTCTCCGGGCTGGTGGTGTAGTGGCTCAGGGTCGTGATGCAAACAGATCTGGTCAGCAGCAGGAAGACAGGTATGGTCATGTTAGTTGCTGACAAAAAATGGCATTCACAGTTTACACTTTAACAGTTATAATTGCTCCAAGTATTTAATGTTGCAGACCATCCTGAAGAGTATGATGTATTGAAAATAGCTAGATGCAAAAGGTAAATTGTCAATATGCTACGGATGCATCATGTATACAGAAATAGTACATTGTGTATGTCAGCATATAGATTTCTAACTGATATGTTATGGGCTTTTAACGTTTTTATAGATAATTTTTCACCAATGAGTTGATAAGCAAATGCTGACGTTTGATTAATGAATGGAAGTTGAATTATTATTATTGTCAGTTTGATATGTAAAATGTCAACTGTTTGTTGGTCATTGTTGTTCACATTAATGCAGAATGGTTTTATGTGATGTGCCTTGTTGCAGGCAGCCCAGTTATGAGCAGAGAAGCAGTCCAGTGTATAGTAGATATGACAATGATCAGTCGCATTCCCGTGTCAGCAGTAGTCATGCTGATGCCTCACAGTTCTCAGGTGACCGCGATGGTCGAGTGACAGAAGTTCGCAGGCGCTCAGTTGAGAGGGAGAGACGGCGTTCACGCTCTACAGAACGTCGTGTGCGGCCAGATGACTATCGTGGGTCTTCAAGCCACCGACGCCCAGAAGAACGAGACCGAGATCGGAGCAACCGGCCATCTGATCGTCGTCATGGAAGTCGGAGGACGCCAGATCGCCATTTGCATCGCGATCGTGAACGATCTCGGCACAGCAACCATGAAAGACGAAGCCATCGGTCACGCTCAACAGAACATCGTCATTCGCACAGCCAAAGCCGCCATAGCTCGCACTCGCGTAAAAACCGCGAAGATCAGTCAGCAAGAGATCGGCGGTCACCCATTACAGACACTCACCAGTCACGGTTACCGAAACTTGATGATCCATTTCAACAAGATCTTCAGAAAGAGTTAGATCGTGTTGGAAAGTCCAAGTCATTAGAACAGCAGAATGGCAGTCGTGACTGAATAACAGCTGACATATATTCAGTGTCCTTTCATTGTATTTTATGTTTCGGCAATTCACGGAATAACGTGACGCTGGCGTATGGTTTTGATATCTCTTTGTATGTAAATAGGTCATCTATTTCTGTTTGTCTTCAGTGCAGTTTTGTTTGCCAAAACCTGAGATAAAAGAAGCGACAAAATTTGTTATTGTAGCAATGTTAGCTGAGTTGTTTCATTCACTCAGCAGAAGTTTTTACTTAACATTGACTGCACCAGCAAGCCTAAACAAGTTTGTGCATGAGATACATGTAACTGCAAGCTTTGTTTGACTGTTGGGTCACATTTAGTGTTCTTACGGTACTGAGATTTTTTTGTCATTGAAATAGAGACTGCAGCATCTTTATTGGTAGGGAAAAAGTTGCTATGGCTTTATAATACTTCATTCATTCATTCCTTTGAACGTCACGTAAGTTTTTTTGAACTATTGTGTATAGTCTGTTGTACTTTTACTGTCAGCACTTAATTTGTTTGTGATGTTCATTCAGTGAGTTTACATTATGAATAATATTTGCAGCCAGACAAGCCATGATGGTATTGATTTCTTTAATAAAGATGTTTTGGAATATTAAACAGATGTATTCAATGACATTTTGTTTTTCACTGGTTTATGTACTTATGTAGGCTGCAATAATAAATTTTTGGTTTTAATACGATACTATGTTGCGTTAGGCATTTACTTTTTAAATTCAGGTCATTTTTGCTTTAGTGCAGGTCATGCATTGCTGAGAACACTGCAAAGAGACACACTACGGAATTAACAGGAAAAGACATTTTCCTTTTTCATTCCTTGTTAGTGATGTTGCACCGTTGCACGTGTGGGGCTAATGTGTATGGTATGCCGACATTACCAACATGTCAATGCAGTGTGCTGCAAATGCAGCTCTGAATTTATTATAAGTCTGTGACATACACCAGTGCAGCAATGAGGATGTTCCAATACAGGGCCAGCATCCCATTTTTAGGCTGCCTTGAATGCGTGAGATGCAATCTGTTCGGCGTCTGTTAAGCGGCTCATCTCGGCTTCACTGTGCAAAAAAAGGCTGAACAGATCAAGATGCTGTTTATGGTGAACACTCCTGGGGGCCCACGAAACGTTGTCTTAGGTGGGGGTGATGATCCCACCACAAAGTTAGAACCGGAAGTAGAATGCCGCCGCCAGCGGTCGTTTTTCGAATACCGTTTTGGGGGCATATCTCCGCTGCAGATCAAGATGTCGTCACCAGATTTCGTGTGTAAATAGATAATTGCGTCTCACAACGTGCGGAATGGCCAAATACGCTTTCCTCCATAATCCAAGATGGCGGACGGCGGCCATCTTGAATTATTTGAATCGCCGTAACTCGGCCGCCGATTGTTTTCGCTGAAATTTTGTATGATGACTCAACGAAGGTCCCTAAAACAGAGGTTGTCAAAAGTTTTAAACGGAAGTAAAATTCCGCCGCTAGTGGGCGTTTTTTTGAATTCCGTTTCGGTGGTATATCTCCGCCATGGATCAAAATATCTTCACCAGTTTGTTGTGTACGTAGATAATGGGGTCCCGCAACGCACGGAATGGTCCAAATACGCTTTCCTCCATAATCCAAGATGGAGGCCATCTTGAATTATTTGAATCGCCGTAATTCGGCTAGTTGACGTAATGAGTGGTTTATAGCCATAAATCACAGAACTGAACAGTTGTTTAAACGAGTTAATTGTTTGTGACCGCCTTACGCAGCAAATTGTGCTGTTCTCAACTTCCTCGTGTTATAGATTTCACGAGAAACCGTTCTGTACGGGATTAGGCATACGTCAGGGTCCTGCTGCCGGATATCCCAACGCTCACCGCTATGCGCCGTGCGCTTTTTGTCTCGTTCTCGGCACCTTCAATAGCCTTGGCTGCTTGTACTTGATATTCCTCGAACTGCAGTTGATACTACTGCACGATACTTTCCTTATGGGCATTGGGCAACCAGGTAGGCATTAACTACCCGCTAACGTACATTAAATTTTGTGTTGTTTTGACGTAAGCGGTTGGTGCCGTAAAGTAGCGCTACACACCGGCGTGGTAATTGAACTAGACAGCATGCGTGCGGTCTTCACCACTAATCATCCTCTGCTTGACAGGGACTTGAGATCGCAGGCCGGTCTCTGGTCGCAGTCAAGTGCCCGCTTTGACGAACGACAGACCGAAACCGCCAGTTCGGATAGGCCTACAGGTGCTCGCCAGTCGATAAACATCTCTCAACGCAAAGTCAGGTTAGGTGATTAAGTCCCGTCGACCAGAGCGGCTTGATTCGATGAGGAATTTGAAATATTGAAGATTATTGTCGTTATGTAAGCCTAGGCCTATGAGTTGGGCGTCATATCGATAGGTCAAACGTGTTGACAAACTTGGCAGCTTCTCATAAAATGATAACTTGCTTCGCTATATTTATACGAGGTGAGTGATTTTGCGGTTAATGACAAAGTCGGGCAAATAGCTGCGATTCCTGAAGCCGCTAACTGCCGCTGTGCACGCTGGACAATGCGCGCCGTTGTGACACACGTTCTCTTATTCGTTCTTTTGGTGATGACCTACAGCATCAACGCGACTTCGACAACGAGCGGCAGGGAAAAACTTGACGATAGTCAGAAGTCAAACCTTCATCGCGTCGTCAGTCAGATGATTGGCGTTAATGAGAATGATGTGGGTGATCGTCGGTGGTCACCTGTGTTTGGTGGAGGTCGTAGGTCTCGTCGGCTTCCTCCGAGGTATATCCGTCATCTCTACGAGCGATATCGCAACGGACACGTCGTACACGGCGCCGACACTGTGCGCAGCGTCAACGCTGAACTCGGTAACTGCACTCTACTGTGTGTCAAGTTGTTGCCTCTGATAAGATGGAACAATAGCTGCCCCGTTGCGCCATTTCTGTCTCAGTGGTCGAAGTGCCGACCGGAAACACCCAAAACGGCGGAACCGTACTTCCGATCGCGAATATGATGGCAGATTCTGAATCGGGAAGCCCGGATTCGTATTCGAGTTTCCTAGTAACCATGCATCTATCTCGCTTAGTTTCGGATCGAGATATTCGCGTGTGACAGACAGACGGACAGACAAAGTGGACCATTACTATAGCTGGCCCCAACATTGTAGCATGCCAGCTAATAATGCCCATGTATAGGGCGTTGTTGCATATTGATTAAGGCGTCGGTGTCGATCAACGAAGTTAATCAACGTCAGGTCTGGTTAGTACTTTAGTGGGTGACCGTCTGCGAGCGGATAAACCACCTGGTTATGTAACCTTCCAAGTCGACTCAGCCTTTCATCCTTCCGGGGGTCGGTAAACGAAGATCATCTTGAATTGAAAAGGCAATTAAACGTGGGTATATGGACAGTTTATTCCGTTCGTAGAAACATGTAGGTGTGTGCCAATAAAACTGTGAGATCCCTTCCCTTGACAACGCGTGCCATAGGTGAGCGCTTCTAGATGAAGTGAGTTTTTTTAGGAAGAGGCGCTATATCGATAAGTGTCCGTACCTTTACCTTTAGGCCTACATGTTTCTTTTTGTGTATGTAGGTCCTGTTTGACAAGACTTTTTAGGCTATCGAATGCTTGAAATGTAGACTATTGTTACCGATTATCGCGGTGTCTGTCCGTCAGTCTGTCTGTCACGCGGCTTAACTAGGTTTCACTTGCAAAAATGGCTAAACAGATCTAGATGCTGTTTGGGGTGAACACTCCTGGGGGCCTATGGAACATTGTGTTAGACATTGGTCCTGATCCCCCACAGAGAGAGGGATGGGGACCCACTTTTAAATTTCGGGACCCCTCGTATCTCCACAACGGCTGAAGCTAGAGACTTGAAAGTTTTGCGTGCACAGAGAGGGCCCTAACGAAAACTATGCAAATGTACGTCACAGGGGTCGTTGGCGGGGTCACGTGACCTACTTTTGACTTTTTGAACCCCTACATATCTCACGAACGGCTACAGCTAGAGTCCTGCACGTGCAGTATGTGCATTGTGCAGCCTTTGCCAAATTGCTTTGGCCTCATGTTATTTAGGTTACTGTATAGGACACTGTGAAGTAAATCGTTGTGCAGAATGGTTGTGAATATGTGCAGCGCTGGTGCAGAGCTCCATTCTGTACGTATTCGACTTGTCGCTTGTCGGTCTTGGGTCGGAGGATGTCGTATACAGTGAGATACACATCTACAAGAGACGCCGTTGGTCTCGCAGGTCCAACCGGTCGCCACGTTTCCCAGACGTCGACGTTGTAGTCAATGTCTTTGAGCTGACGCCGTCGTTACTGCTCCAGCACACCTCGCTAACGATCAACAAGCGATCACACCGATGGCAGACACTGAATGTCACAGACGTGGTCAGCGCATGCGTAGAACGCAGCACTCCGCCAAAGATGATAGCCGCCAGCTTTGCCGACATGGTTCGTATTTTTCCTCACGTAGAATTTCAACATTATGAATCATCTGCTAAAATCATCGACGCTTGTTTATGTCATCTAGGCACATTGTTGTCATTTACATAGTGTAGCGAGAGAATGATATTAGTCTAATACATAAGACGAAAATCACATCATGTTGCGGTATGTCTTGCAATTATTGTATAATAATTCTTTTATTGTATTAATTTCCATGTCTTGGTACACGCTGTGTTACAACGTATCTCGGCGTTTCGGTAATTATACACTAACATTAAACTTACAAAAACTCACCTTTGGTTCGTATTAACTATGTATTGGTGTTAATCGCAGTTGACGAATGGAGGTGACAGAGAACGTGCATCGAACATACGATTTTCCAGCTTCCGTCGTCGTTTTTCACGTCCGCTGCTCATCGTCTACTCGCGACAGAAACCTGCCTTCGACGATAACGACAACGACAAGGAGGAGGAAGAGGAGGAGCACGGAGACAAAATGCTACAGAATGTCGACGGTCCGGAAGACCCCCAAACCACAGGGGAAGAAACGGCCCGCAAAGATGCTGAGAATGTCCGCCAGAAGACTATCCATAGTGGACAAGTGTACATTTACTCTGACAGGAAGAAAAGTCGCGGTAAAACTGGCAGCATAATGGCGACGACAACGAAACAGCATTCGGTCGATGAATCCACAGAACAGGAAGTGACGTCATTGCACCAGCAAATTACCACAGAAAGTCAGACTAACTCTTCATTGTCGGGCGGCGTGGATCGGCGTCGCGTTGAACAAAACTTTGAACGACAGAAACAAGGCAATTCGTCGGCTGCAGCATCGAGCCCCAAGCACACTGAACAAAACCGAATGACAATAGTGGAAGTCGCTAACGCTCCCAGACGTCCGCGAAGGAGGAAGAGAGGTATTTTAGACAATGAGGTCGATCTACCAGATGATGACATGGAACAGTCAATCGGCGGTCCAGCACCACTCGCCGGCTACGTTAATTATCAACGCCCGAGTCCCAGCCTGCTACATGGTCCGACTAGTCAGCAGAGAGTAAGCCCAGCTTCTACTGCAGGATCTATTTACGTCAAGCACGAGGATACAGATCGGTTGCCTGATTCAGTCTTCAATGCCATCAGGCAGAAAGGCAACACGAGAGAGAAGCGACGGAACGGGCGCGTCAGAGGACGGAGACGCAAACAGTCGTCACTGATGACGCTGCTGAGACAACCGGATGAGTTCAACGACAGTCAGCAGTCAGCGGCTGCAGACGACACATGCAGGAGGAAACGACTGCGCGTCAACTTCGACGACATTGGATGGGGCGAATGGATCATTGCGCCAGAGTTCTTCGACGCATTCTACTGCGATGGATTCTGCAGCTTTCCTATGTCACGGGTTGGCCAGTAGCTGTGTACTGTGTTAGTGACCAACTAATTACACTGTATAAGTTAATATTTGTGTGGCCCCGTCGCCGCTAGTAGATATTTATCAGAGGCATTATGTTCTCGTGATTCTGTCGCAATGTTCTAGCTGCAGCGATGTTGACAATACAGGGTGGCCCAAAAAACTGCACATTTCCATTTGCTTGATGTTAAATTGATATAGCTTTGCGAAATCTCAACCGAATTTTATAATTTTTGGCAGACTTACACCTGAATAGATTCCCAACAAAACAATGCATATACTGTCCACAGCACCTATTGCGCGTTCCAACACTATCTTGTAGAAATAATAATGTCCGTTTTCTGTGCTGTCTCAAGATGACTCATGAATTATGTTGGCAAACAACTAAATAGTGTCAATCACACAAAATTGTACTGATCAGTTTACAAACAATGTTCAATATGTCTTCCTCTCAGCCAAAAAAATATAAAATTCGGCTGAGAGTTCACAAAGCTCTATCAATTTAACGCCAAACAAATGGAAATGTGCTGGTTATTTTGGGCCACCCGGTACACAGGCGATGATAGGCCCTGTTCGAAACAGTTCCGTATTAATAGGTCTATACTGATTTGCTTTTACCGGTTCTTATTTATTTAGTTTTGTGGTATTTTTTGATTTTTGAATGAACTTTTGAGTACACTCCAGTTAAACTTTTGTGTCCTTGCGATCAATACTCAATAATAAACATAATAATAATAAACAGATTTGTATAGCGCCGTAAGGTCGTAACTTCAGAGGCGCTAATAGGCCTAGTGTCTAGCTTTGATGTTGCATTATAAGCACCGTGCATAATAATTGGTATGCGCCAAAAAGCCATTTTGGGCGAAAAAATGTTATTAGGGATTTAAGGTCATTTGCACTAAAAACTTTCTGTGTCCGTGAAAGATTTACAGGCCTTAGGCCTATACATTATACTGTTGAGAATGAAAAGCCGCATACTGTTCCTGGCGGGTATTAAGTTGAACAGCAATAACTTGACGATGATTGACAGAAACGAAATTGAGAGTGACGTGTTGGACACTCGACGCCGTGTAAACATCGTTAGCAGTCAGCGGTTAGGCCTAATGTGAATGATGGAAACGCAGGGTGACTCGTCGGCTTTAGCTCGCAGTCTACCTGGCGCCTGGAACTGACAGCAGTTGAGCTGCGATGTGCGCGAGACGCCGATTTTGACACACTTACAAACTAAACGAAGGAAACTGTTTGTAAACGAACAGCAACTGCTTATATAGACCTTCTAGGACTACACACAGTAGAGTGGCAGATTCCAGATTGTCACTGTCGCTACCGATAGGCCTATGGCTAAGCATATTCTCCGTAGGATTTGAGAGGGCAACATTTATTAGCACTTTCGTAGAAACCTTCCAGCAGCCATCTAGTGACTTAGCTACTGCACATAAGCTTGAGAAAAGACAAACTTCTTCGTGGAATACTTTTCCTTTGTGAAACATAGTTAAGACCACAATGAATGCCATGATTGCGCGTTCGGGCGTATATTGCACAATGACACATGACGCCGACTGCAGTCCTATACAGAGCCAGTGGCGTAGCCAGGAATGTGAATTGGGGCCTCCCTCCCTTCCCTTGCCC
>Ga0126335_1002895_pt1 | contig 10466 bp, 8 predicted proteins | sample OlaspJWI45metaG_FD_108409 | JGI IMG/M metagenome (GOLD analysis project Ga0126335, IMG submission 108409) | Marine gutless worms symbiont microbial communities from Oahu, Hawaii - Olavius sp. 1 OAHU.JWI-45 metaG | ecosystem: Host-associated > Annelida > Digestive system > Unclassified | place... | reverse complement strand
CATTACTGCTTCATCATTTGGGCCTTGTGGCAGACCAGATCGGTTCGTCTGTTATTTTTAACCAGGTTGGGCCGTATCTTGTTGGTTTAATACTCCGCATCTAACTTTGCTTTCTCCTTGATGAAGTGGAGCCCAAACGAAAAGTTTTATCCACATTTTTATGCAACAGTTATGGAAATACTAATCGTTTAGTTGCAAAATTGCAGTTTTTACTTCAGACAGGTGTAACTTCTGTTTCCTACGGACTATATTAATGATATTTTCAGAATCTATAGTAGTGTCCATCGAATTTAAATGCTGCAAATCTCATTAATTTAAGTTTTATCTTTTTTGAGATATTTAATTTTTTAGGGGATTTTTTTATGCTGCACCCTGTATAAAGCATACAGTAATGCAGCGATTGGCTGCATCAAAGTGACACCATCTGGCGAATGAGTACGAACTGTCTCCCACATGACAGACTGACAGACGTGCACACTACCAGATTATCGATCGCAATAGTTCACATCTCATGCATTCACTGAGGCCTAATAATATTATTAAATGAATAAATTAATGAACAATATGTGCAGTATCTTAATTGCATTCTGATATTCAACTCTGCATTGATTGTGTGGATAGCCTATTGACGTTGTGTTAGTACTCTCTGTTTTGTTTCTCTAATCTGACATTTCGGAATTCAGCCGGATAAATTTGTACGAACATAGTGTATGTTACACTACCTCAGTTTGCTTAGCATTTCTATGAGTCAGACATAAATACGCGCATTCGTTGGCTATTAAGGCATAGAATGCAGACATACAGACACTCATGTAGACAGCTTTTATGATTATCTGCACGCCATCTATGCTGTAAGCAGGTATTGTTTATGGCGGCGTCTGTCTGTCTGTCTGTCTGTTCGCCCAAAGTCTCAAAATCTACTGGTCGAAAATTGATGTAACTTGGTAGGAATATGTCCCATGGTGAATGCTAGAAGTGGTTGATAGTTGGTGACATTTGAGTTTGGTCTTTGACCATGAGAGTTATTTTCATATTTTTTCATTTCATTTGTAGTATCTCATCCAGCTTTAGAAGTTTTGAATTCCTTAACGTAGCAACTTCGTTTTCGATGTGAAGGTAAATTTTTAAAATATCTAGGTCACCTTTAAGTTTCAAGGTCATAGGGTTAATATCAAGGTTATGAGGGCGAAAAAGCGGCTGTGCGCAGGTATGTGCTTCCCTCTGACACAGACTGTTTAATTACTTGCAAGCCAGGCTGATGATTCTGTGTACGGTATATGTTGATAGGAATGTGCAAACGATTCTCGCCAGCTCTCTGACCAGACACTCAGCTTCATCAAGTCTCATCCTCTGATGGACAGAGCTGTACCTGCCTTCTCAGGACAGCCACTACTTGTCCTGCCAAGTCTACAGTAAGTAATCAGCGTGGTGCAAATTCTTTGCATGCTTGTCTAACACGGCTCATTTAACTGACCTTTCAGGATGAAACAAACCGCCTGATAATGATGTTTGTCAGACTGAACCATTTCGATTTTGAACCACTACACTGTGACCGCTGAATTGTTGAGTTACTGAGTGGTTTTGCGGTTTAATAATCTGCACAAAAGTTGGTATATTGGTAGAGAGTGAGGTGCCTGACGAGTTAAGTATGTAAAATATGTTGCATACGCAGTGCAAGGCTTCAAGTGGCAATACAACAGTAATTGACACTTTTTCTAGTGTTGTTATTTGGTGCTGTTTAGTACATTTGTGCTTGAAAATTTTGATAAAATAAGTTAATATAAATAGACAGAGTGTTTTTTCTTCACATTGGTTCATGGCAACATTAGTACAGAAATGCTCACATAGCCACGTTAGTGTACGGGTATAAAAGAAAACACAAACCATGTACTTACTTACTCACTTGCTTACTTACTTAATGGGTGTGGATCATTTGCTGATTGTGTAGATACAGCCTTACACAAATAGCGGTCGACTGGGGGGTGAAGGCCGCTGATCACTTCCACTATGATATTCTCTTTATAGGCACAGGTGAGTGACAGAAGCTTTGATTTGATTTTAATTTGAAATTTAATTTTTAATTTAATTTTTACCATTCACGTAGTGGCATAGTTATGTGTTCAGTCTGTTAAGTCTGTTTCTCGTACAGTAACTTTCAATAGCCTTCACCGGGGCTGGAAATAACCTACAAAGTGGACCAAATTAAACGGAGTCACTCATTTCAGTAGCTCATAACTCTAGATATACTAATACTGGCACACATCAACATCATTCCATTCTTAATCAGTATCTCTCATTTTAAGCTATTAATTTAAGAAAATGCCACGGCACCATTTAGTGAATGAAAATGACCATGAAAACATTCTCTGCCCTTATTAAACCGTACAAAAAATCAAACGAACGTTCTTACTTACTTAAATTTTTGACACCAGTGATGGTAGTAATTAACTACCTCACAATGATGTCCGTCATTGTTGTTATTTGTTAAATTAACTGTGATTTTTGTTACTTTTTAGAGCTTTGATCGACATAATGAAAGACGATGGCCGGTCATTATTTATTACCATGCCTTTCATTCACCAGATGGAAGCCACTTCTTTGCATAATTAATATATGCAGATTATGTTGTCATGTTAAGAATTAAATGGCCTTGTCTTCTGCCAAAATAGTAAAGATTCGAGCAGCACTTCTGAAGTTATCAGCTGAAATGCATGGCTCTGTTTAATCTGGCCAACCCTGTAGTTTTCTTAAGGAAAAGTTTAAGGTTTTGTGTTTTTTAGGTTCAATATGTTTTTAAGGTACAGATTGATGCCAGTGATAACAGAGAACATTCTACTTTGATCCATGTAAAATACTAAGACGATACAAGTGAGAAATGATTGTCACAAATTACAAATTTGAATATTACTTTTTATATGAAATTACACGATGAATAACCAACCTAAACACTAAAATTGTACTTTTCTTTTTAAAAACTTGTATATGTTTGTGTCGTAGATCACGGGCATGTGTTGAAGATGCTGAACGCTGGCCGAGTAGATGGACACGTAGACCCAGTCATTATTGAGGACATTCCTGTGTTTGGTAGCACACGTCCCGTGATAGGAATCAGGATGATTGACAACAACAGCATGGGTGGGCGTAGGTTAATTGTTATGTCACGTGATGAACTGCGCTCCATCCCGCTTCATCGCTGTGGCCACAAAGCCACCTGCTCGTAAGTTCTCGCTACTTACTTAGGCCTACTTACTTACTTACTTATTGTCCTTAGCGTCTGAGACCATGAGCAATTCCTGGGACTTGGAAGACCTGAACTTCAAGATAGCAGTCCAATTAGTAAACATGCAAACGTCAAAACAGTGAGTCGCTTTTCACTTTTTAAGTAGGATAAAATGTTGAAATCTGAGTGACAGTGTAAACATCTGACTGAGTCAGAATGTGTTCTTGGAGATCGCAAACCTGATGATTTAATAACTTTTGAAAGTGGACGTAGATTAGTGTATAGTTTAGTGTGATTGTGTGAGCTTCGACTGATTGATTGACTGATTGATGTGACTGATGCTATTGCAGGGAGTGTGTTGCTCTAAGAGATCCGTACTGTTCGTGGGTGAAAGATCGCTGTATTCATTCCTCTGAGTCTTCTCTGGGGTATAGCTCATGCTGACTCTCAATTCTTAAACTCTTTCGTTGGCTGTTCAGTTTTTATCGTGTGGTTCTATGCTTCAAGGAACTAGACAGCTGAATTCTGGTGAGTTTTTTTGTTTAGCATGCCATTGAATGCCAACTTAGTCTGCCACACGACGTCTGAATAGAAATTATTGAAAGGCATTATTTATTGGCCAGTATTGACATGAGTAGAAGTAGGCGTATATCAAATACTAAACGTAGTAACAGTTTCTGGTTTATGTGAAGGTTCCAAAGCATAGAGACGGGAAGACATGCAAAGTGCAGCAAGGCATCTGTTGTTGTCATAGCAACGTCAGAAACTTCACCAGAACAAAGTCAGTTTTCACACATTTTTAGTAGACATATATAACTACCCAACATCGGCTGCTTTGGCCTGGGTCAAGAGGAACAACTGCAGCTACTTCTGATACATACCTCCTAGCCCTGGAACCTGCATCTACTTTTCCCTGTTATGACTGTTATGAAAAATTCCTATGTAGATTTGTGTGTGAGCGGTGTGATATTCAAAGCAGTATTTAAGTAACTTAATCAAAGTGGTCAGAACTCTGAGGACAGTGCCAGAATCACAGAAACGTTGCAATGGCACCATATGGTGTTGATCACTCTCCCTAAACTCCGGGCGCAAGCCCGTGAGCAAAGCTCATTAGAAGCGCCTCATTAGAGCTCGTATTCGATGCGGTTATCTTAAAAGTACTTTGGCATCTTGTATCTCGTTGCTTCTATATGTCGATTTGTGTTTTTTCTACGATAAGGTTGAAGTGACTCGTACAATCGAATGCGTTGTAATGTGTCAAAACGTTTATCGACAGTCACCAGATGAGTTTTTAAATGTTATGTTGGCTGTTTGTAGAATATTAGATAAGTTACACATCTTTAGTAATATATTATGTAGCTGTAGCATTTTTATTAAAATGTGAGCACAGGTCTAATCTTTAGGCATGTGTTACACCTTATTTGTTATTTATCTATCTAAAACACCTGAATAAAGTATTTTTTGCCATTATAACTCGGTACTTTCGTAACAAGATTTTGTCTCGGTACATTTCGTTACGGCCAAATTTGCAGACTAGTCAGCAAGGCAACCACATACAATACAAATAGTACGCGCGGCCTACTACGGGCTTGCGCCCGGTATAACTTTTAAGATAATTTTTTAAATTCTCAAGTATTTAACATTCGTAATTGTTATGAGTCTTAAATGTTAATTTTGATGCATATCAAACATGTGACAGCCACACCACTCAACATCTGGATCTGCACTCCATACAGTAAATGCATTAATATGTGTATCAGGAGTGTCATCCGGTGCCAACCAGCCATGGAGCAAATCTGCTGGCCGAGCAGGTTCTCCATGTGTCTGTAAAAAAGCACCACAGTCGTCATGGCGACAGCTTCCCATTGCTTCGGCCGTCATCTGTACGTTGTTTGTAAAAGTGATATTGATAGTGATACTGTTCAATAGTTGTTGAAAGTGTCCACCGTTTGTTCGCGCACATGCTTCTGGGTGTCAGCACCACTCGTCAAATGCATCTGCAGTGATTCTCTGGCCCGTGCTGCTTTCGTAATTAAACTGTAATTAAAATACAACTGAAATTGTATCTTTTTTCTACAACCTGTAGCCTGCTGAGCAAAGCGAAGCACTAGCACCCACCTGGTATGTGGATTCATAGTGTTAGTAGGAGACTGGCTATAGAGAGTTTTGCTATTAGGCCTATATATTATCTCTGCAATGTGTTGCTGATTTTTAAACCGTTGGTAACAAACAAACAACTGGCTTCTGTGTGTTTGGCTGTGGGAAGTCTCAAAAGCAACTGGTAATAGCATATCGTGCATTTGCATATTTGTCATATTTGGCACTCTCCCGGAGAGCGGAGCTCATTGTAAGCGACGTAGAGATGAGAGGACACATGAATCAACGCACTGGAGAGGGGTGGAAGGCTATGGTTGTATTTCGTGTCATTCAGGTGGTTGACTCTTGGGCATAAAAGAGCATTGCAGGTTCCAAAAAGTCCAGTTCGTCTGTTTTCTGGACGGAAGAGGTGGCCGCCATTTGCCATGCCGTCTTACTGGAGCTGGCCGGTCAGCCCAGTCTCAGCAATGACGTGGCGTGGCGATAGAAGCAAGCATAGGCCGTTTGTCAGCTAAATCCTGTCCTGTTTTGCATAATCTATTTTTAGCTTGACCAATCACATCGCTATAGTGCTTCCGCCGTTTTTGTTGCCCCCTTTTAGATACAGCCGTCTGTTTCACTAACCTTCGGCAGCATCTAACTCTGTCCATCCTGGCTCATTTTCAAAATGGAGACCAGCAAAAGACGTCAAATACCGACGACAAACGCGTATCCAAATTTCAGCTTCAGAGGCCTTCGCAAACTCGCACAACATCGATTTTTGTGTTAATTTCGTTACGCTTTTTCGTGACGGTTTTTCGGGACGCATTTTCGTGACGCACTTTCGTCACTCTTATAAATTGCGCACTAGTCAGTGGCAATCCAGTACGCGCACACACGGTCGAGTTTACTATGGCCGCAGCCGGCCGGGCCTCCGGCCCATCCCGGGCTGCGCCCGGTATAAATAATAAATAGGTACTGAAAATCTGTACAATGAAAAAAGTGATAATGATAAATTGATGATTGTGTTATATAGCGGAGACAGAGTCGTCGAGTTATGTAGAAGCTGGTGAGGACATCTCGTTACCTGGACATGTTCCTATAATCGGTTCGTCTGTTTCTATTATTTTCGTAATCGCTAAACACCTCCAATGCACTGTAATTCGAACTTGAAAACAGATGTGTCTTGAGATGATTTTTATATGTGCAGATGCAGATTATTGCTGTTGATTCTACTTAGCGTGGTGTGTCTGTTAGTCTGTCTGTCTGTCATACGCCTGCACACTGCAAATAAAGGCTGAACGGGATCGATGTCCTGTTTGGGATGCTGAGGATGGAGACTGTTAGGGCCTCAGAAGCACTGTATTAAATTCCCATATGGCGAGGGGGAGGAGGAATGGGGGGGGGAATTTTTGCCAGTATAAGTATGTACACTGCGTCTAGGAAAAAGTAAACCATAGACAATATTGGATAGAAGTGCCAAATGTCAACACATCTTAACAGAATAAGGTGTATTGGAATCTGAATGTATCTCTGAAAGAACCACAAAATCTCATCGTAAAAATATTCTTTACAGTGGAGTTATTAATCTTCAAATATCGACGACAAAAAAACCTCAGTTTCTGTTATGCCAGTTAGTGCATTTACTTGTTGGGAAGTGAGGTTTGCTGACAGGACAACACTCCTGCCCATAGAGCGCGTGAAAACCGTGGAACTGTTAACCCAGTGAAATACCGGACTTCATCGCTCTAACTCTCTGGCCAGCCAACAGTGCTGACCTCAACCCGGTAGACTAGGCCTACCGGATGTGGGGGAAGCTATAGCAGCGCGTGTACTGCAGCCGGATTCATGACGTCGCCAAACTGAAGTCATGCCTGGTTGAAGAGTGGGAACATTTCAACCAGATGATTGATGAAGCAGTCAGGCGGTGGCATTCACGTCTTCGATTTTACTGAAATTTTTGGTAATTTGTATGCAATTAGATGTTAGATTGTTAGTGCAGAATTTGGTTAAAATGCGGCATTGTTTGCCAGCGTTATGAAAATGTATACACTGGTTTATTTTTTCCATACACACTGCAGATATGGTAGTTCTGACTTGTTTACGTTCACCATATTAAATGCGGCTATCACCAAGTTACTTTAGCGACTTGTTGAAAATATCTGTAGCATCGATGCAGCTCACTGCTGGACATTTGTCTGTAAGTTGTTGTACGTAATGCGTTATCGGTGGCGATGGTGTACAGATCCGTGTTATGATCAGTCGTTGGAAAGTGCCGAGCTTGCCGGTCTCTACACATCCGGTACTGTAGCTGCCATAGTCATTCTCTGCGTTATCATCTCTCTAGCAGTCGGCTTTCTCGTCGGACTGTGTCTCGGCTCGCGACGTCAGCTGCGATGCCTCTATGCCCGCGTCGACCACTTCTGGTCTGGCGTCGCAACGCTGTCCAAGCGGCCCGACATTGGTCGCCAGTCGCCGAAGCATGCTGTTCAGAACACGTACGATGTCGTGCCAGGACGACGGCGGATGTCCGGCGGCCACTACGACGCTCTACCTACGACCACTGCACTGCTGCCGCCACGGCCGCTAAAAGACTGCAATCGGCAGAAGTGTGCGGTCGTGCTAGAACCGAAACTGAACAATCTGTATGTCGCAGGACAAACCGGTCTGTTAGAAGTAACTCCACAGCCACCGCCGCGACGGCATAGACCTTCCAAGCGGTAGCACAACAGTGTCCGGCGTTCTAGTTGACGTCGATGTTTAATATATTCCTCCAGTCAGTCCAGAGATGTGCAGCCAGTGTCAGTGTCTCCCTCGGGCTTAGGCAGAGAGACATGCTACGTATGCATATGCCAAAGTCCGGTAGTGGACATAGGCGTCAACGCCGCAGGGTTGCATGGGTCGCGACCCCCCCCCCTCCAATATTTCTCCAGCATAATTACTGAATTACTGATTTATTTACTGATTTTTCGCAACTTGTAGTGCGATTAACACCAACTCATATCAGTACGATCTCATAATAACCAGAAACTGGTTAATTTACTGACGGTAAATATATACAAAGTTTGTGGAGACATGGATTTGCCAGTCTGTATCATTCGTTAGGCACAAACTGGTACTTCTATAAAGTTTATCATATAACTACAATCCATGGGACACATGAATCTTAAAAACAGCACACCCAGAATGCACCATATCACACCATTTTGAGATGAAAAATTCATAAATTTTCTGGGAAGTAGCACAGCCCCTCCCCAGACCCCACTCCCCTCGCCGCCTATGGCGCATCGATTCTCGCATCTTCGGCACTCGACCTGCGACCCCCCCAATGTTCCAGTGGCGTTGACGCCCATGGGAGTCGAGTCCAGTTTTGGAGTCGAAGTCAAAGAGTCTTGCAGAAAATCAGGACTTATCCTTGGTCCAGTCATCATTGAGGTGGCATGATTGATGACGTGTCAAAATCAAATGTAGTATAGAGTGTTGCTTGGCTCAGGCTGAGACCCAGCAGTGTGGTATCTGATGATGGCGATGTTGTGTTCCCACATTCTAGAATGCATTTCATGGTGACTCCATCTTTATGTAGAGGCGTGGTCATGCATTCGGTCGCATCTGTCTGTCAGGGTGTCCTGTAGTGTATGCGCTCAGGGCCAAGGCTAGTCTCTTCATTTGGGACCTTCACATGTAGTATGCCTCGGTCACATTTTAGTATCATGGTGATATGGCCAACGCTAAGGTCCGTGTCTGGCAGCCAAAAATCATGCATTGAAAGACCATCTTGTTTCAGTATTTTTCAGCAAGACACTACTGTTCTTTTCTCCATATCCACTTGCTTGCTCCAAGTTCCAGCTGATCCAGATCACGCCATATCAGAACTGGATCAGTCATGAATGTGTAGGCAGCAGCGTCTATCAGTGTGTAGCTGCAGATTTTGTGTGATGCGTGTTGTCCTGGTAGGGTATAAAATGTTTTCATACCCTCCCTGATGTGCCAGCTTCATCTAAAAGAAGATTGTCTGGTTCATCTTAGCGATTGGCATGTCAGTTCCGTTTCGTTTTAAACAAATCTTGTGCATTTTGTCGATGCTCTTTCTGCCTATGAATTTTGACTGTCAAAAATTCCAGATTGATTCAAAATAACCCCATAGCTTCTACGGAACCTCCAGACCATGGATAAGTTAACCATTAAGACAATGTTAGTTTTATTTCTTAAGCTAATCGGGTACTGGTCCCCCTATGGTACTTCGGCTTCCAACAAAACGATGCCTTTTATACGAATAAACGCCATTACTGCTTTGGTCTCAGTGTTGTCCAGAAACGACTATTTTGCATTGCCTGAACTTTTGAGTAGCCTATACACCTGTCATTGACATTACAGAGGTGGTAGGGCTGCTGGTGATACTGCTGTAATGCGAAAAGGGTTAATTTATTTATTATGCGTGTTGTTAAATCAGGTCAACTGTTGATGTCATCGAGCTCCCATGTGTGTGGCAGTACGTATTTGTTGGATGATCGTGCTATGCGTTGTTCTCGTTCATTCGTGTTTTAGCTGCGTTCATGTTGTTTTTATGCTTTGCGAGTGTTAGCTGTACTTACCGATGTCACACTATCTGTACTGTATGTGTATATCGTTTTTGCCGACAATAATGTAGGGTCGTCTTTAACCCATGTTAAGCTCAAAGAGGGCGACCGTCACTTTCACAAGCCATTTGCCACGGATTTAATTTTGAGTCGTGCTGATTGATGAACTGGATTATACTTTGCAATAAATTTATGAACGAAAATTAAGAAACCTATCGATTATGTTTAATTGCTGATTTTTCTTTCAGTGCAAGATGAAACGACTATTTTGCATTGCCTGAACTTTTGAGTAGCCTATACACCTGTCATTGACATTACAGAGGTGGTAGGCCTGCTGGTGATACTGCTGTAATGCGAAAAGGGTTATTTTAACGGGAAATTTTAGGCTTAAATTAATACACAAATGCTTCATATTTCTGGGGAACTTTGTTTCCAAGATACCCTGGTGGCTTTGACCCTGGGCAACTTCTGTCTTCCAAATACCATGTTATTCTCTTGGGTATTAATAAGTTCACTTGGACGGCCTTGCTTTTTGTCTAACGTATGTGGACGTCAAATGCAGTGGTGGATCCAGACCGCCTATTTCACCGTTT
>Ga0126335_1002894_pt1 | contig 10470 bp, 1 predicted proteins | sample OlaspJWI45metaG_FD_108409 | JGI IMG/M metagenome (GOLD analysis project Ga0126335, IMG submission 108409) | Marine gutless worms symbiont microbial communities from Oahu, Hawaii - Olavius sp. 1 OAHU.JWI-45 metaG | ecosystem: Host-associated > Annelida > Digestive system > Unclassified | place... | reverse complement strand
TGGCCAACTGGCTTCCTTCAGTGCTTTGACGCTGTTGGTTGGGTCATCTGGCCTGTAAAAATCGTCCCCGAAATGACCTATAAAGTGTCCAGTGGGACGTTAAACCTCTGCTCACTCACTCACCCACATGAAAAATTTGGTGGGGGTAGCTCTACGTGGGTGGTCTGGGCAAATAGGCAGTTTGTCGCATCTCCGACTTTCTATTCTTTTTTTGCTGTCTTCGTCACGCCTACAGGTCGTATTTCTCGACTGACTTCGATGATCTGTATAGGCCTACCAAAACGCGTGTTTCCGTGCAAGGATGTGCTTTTGGGGGGTCTCGACAAAAATGGATATCCCTTCCCCTAGCCCCCAAAATTTCACAATTTTGCATTACAGAAGCCGTTTTTTGCTCTAAACACGCGCAAAACTTGACGTAAGCGGTGCCAAACTTCGTTCTCAAATAGGAACTCAACCATGCAGATTTCAGATTTTGTAATAAAAATTAGACCGGAAGTAGGAAATACTAGGAATATGCCACAAATGGGCCAGGACGCCTTTCAAGGTCATTCAACGTCAACGATTTTGCTACCAATTGAAAGCCAATATGCGACTTCCTGTTAGTGATTAATAGGCCTACTAACATACATCGTATCTTGGACCGTTTCCGAGATATCGCAGATTATTTGTCAAATTTCACTGCTAACAGGTTCGGTACACCTGTTTAACTCATTTGTTTGTGGTGAACCCCGTGACCCTAACGTTAACTCTAGCACTAACCCTCATCTGCAAGCTTAGCTTATACAGTTACAGCAGACACTGAATGACGTAACTGCCCAAGCTGGCGCACGTGATTCGTTATATCATAAAATCACATTTTTCATTTTTGCGGTTTTAGAACGATGCTTATGTACATGTAGTAAAACTGAGTGCAGTTTTGTCTATTTAATACAGACTGTCTAATGTCTATTGAAATTTCTGTTACTGATCAACCCAGCTGTTGCTCAATATTGCTAATGTTGCTAGTGTTAGACTACCGTGATAGGTAGTCTGTCGTGTGCCCAGCTGACAAAAAGTGACAGCCTCAGTCTGGTGAGTGGTCCCGGTGGCATTGAGGTAGGTCTCTGACTACTCTATGGCTTTTTCAGTGCTTTGACACTGTTGGTTGGGTTATCTGACATGTAAAAACTGTCCCCGAATTATAACCTGTCGAGTGCGTCATTAAGCCTTAACGCACTCGCTCAGCCTGCCGCATTCAATGGTGATACAACGCCAAAGACCAGAACATGAAGTGGGCATAACTTATGTAACCAGCCAACTAGGTCGACTCAGCCTTTCATCCATCCGGGGTCGGTAAAACGAATACCAGCTTTAGCTGGGAAGGCAAAGGGGTGGTTCATACCGTTCGCGGATAAACGCGTGGTAACATTGTGAGAGACACTGCAACGCGTGGCATAGGCCTACTTCATGCAGCGCTTCTGTGATGAGGTTGCGTTGTATTTCAAGTATCCCTTACCTTTACCTTCTACCTTTGAAAGAGAAAGAAAGCTACGGAGGAAAAGAGTGAGTTTTGAGGTGACTTTTAAGACGGTGGAAGATACCCTGTGAGACAGCTAAACAGCCGATTCAGTATTCATAGGAGGGTTGTGTGGTGTATCTGATGGACAACCAATGCGCATTGAACCTACTACACATTTATTCTACTGGTAAGGTGCTTCACGGTGAAAAGAACGGTTTGTGATTCTGAGACTGGACTGGTTTTGATGAAAGAGGGTGATCGAGGATGATAAAGTAGACCGCTGGTAGTCGGAATTTTTGACGTAGGCCTAACTTACCGTACATGAAAATGCGGTAAGCAAGTGCCGTTATATATACCGCATTACCGCTGGAGTGGAAATAGCCTGGTGTTAAGCATCAGTAAGCCTCTGCATGCAAGATTACAAGTCTCTATATCTACTGTCCAGAGGTTAAGGTTTCCGTCACCCTGGTTAACAAACCCACATACACACAGACGCCGTTTGAATAGCTTATATGATTCGCTGAGCTAAAACTGACCCCGCTAACTGCTAACTGTCGAACGTGACGAAACTATTCGTTGTGACGTGACAGCTACACGGACATGCTAGGGCAGCTGAGTTGCCCCACTAAACCGTCATTCATTGTCGACGATTGCGAGCACTACACAACGCCGCGAACGCACACAATAGTTACCGGTATACGTGTGACTGACAACTGCGTGCGATCAGCGATCACGTTTCAATTACTGGCCAGAGGGCTAGAGCGACCAATGTCGCATTGTTGTCGTAGTTCAACTGACAGACGGAACAATATTCTCAGATTCCATCACAACGTCACGCCACGCAGCGGCACGCGCCCTGACAGTTCGCTATAAAACAGAGTCGCGAATCGGCGTCGCGTCATCGTCAACGACTCAAAGTTACGACGTAACGGTTGCTCCTACTGCTGCTGAGACAATGAAGGTGTTTGCTGTGCTGTTGTTGGTCGCACTGGCCGTCAGCGCCGCCGTAGCCAGCTACGACGGATCCTACTATGATGGCTACTATGGATACGGCTATGGGTCTGCGCCGTACTACGGCGGAGGCTACGCTCCGTACGGTTACGGATACGGTCGCCCATACGGCGGATATGCCGGATACGGATACGGATACAGATATCCGTACCACTGAACGCGCGTGCTGTATGTATGCCGGCCTTGTTAGTTGTTACTGTTACGATATACTATAGTATTCTCTCCTTATTTTTATAAAGTATAGGCGATAAACTACATAAAGCTAGACGGGATGCGTGTGCTTTCTCCTGTACCCACTAAGTTTTCAGCAAGTTTGCATCACAGTACATTCTCGATTGCGTCGAATAACTGCCAGATTAAGAAACTGTAATCGAACGTGTCTGGCCGGTTTATAAATTGTTCAAATTTAATGAGTATGTACCTTCTATCATGCAGATCGAAGTAATTCTTCCCTACTGCATTTGAACTCAAGTCAGTGCTTACTGATATGTTATCGGCTACTGGTTATGGTAGTATTAGTACTTCAGTACGCACAGCAACACAGGATATTTATTCGAGTGTCTGTCCGTGAGTCCGTCCGCTGTCTGTCTGTCGTAAGTTTGCTTTCGTTTGGCTGGCCCAGCGGCGGCGGTGCCCCGCTGGGCCAGCGGGTAACGCCACCTAGTGAATGCAATTAAAACGTACTGCCATCACAAACAGCAACCGTCCTTCATGTTAGGCCCTATAATGCTTTAAGTTTTTCTTGATTTAAAAAGTATCTGCAAATAATCAAAATAAGCCACTTTACGAGAGGTTTATACGTGTATACTTCACACTGAGGCCACAGTTTCGGGCCAAAGTTTTTTTTAAAGTCTAAAGTTCCTGTCACTTTTTGAAGCCAAACCTACAGCATAGTTTCTTCGTCAGTATGAGGTCGCGCAGACTATATTTGCAGGTGTAGTTGTGGTCAGCTTTACCTGCCGTTTAGTTTACCTGACTGTACGTGAATGCGTGGTTGTTCTGCAGGTATCGGCGAGTTAGATGAGACCAGTTAATCGGACAACTCTGTCGTAGCTATCTGTCTCGACTATCTGCACCCATGTCGACTGCATCACTACTTCCATCATCACTACCTACCTGCTGACACTGTCTGCTGACTAAATAGACCACCCAGTAGCGGCTTACTGCCCTCAGTTGTCCACGACACCTGCTCTTCTTCGCTGTCCTACTGTGTTCCGCATATCGACAGTCTCCATATGCTGCTTCATTTGAACATTCACAGTTAATCAATAGACACTATGGCTGTGGACGTTTGAGTTTTACCAGCAAAATAAAGCATTCTTTGTATCGATTTTGTTGCCGTTTTGAGTATTTTGTGTTAACAGTTTAAACTCTGCGACACAGCATGCTAAATGGATAGGATCCAAACGGAGACAAAGCTGGTAAACCACACAAAGTTAAATATTTACCAAATGCAAACAGAAACCATTTCTGCTGATATCTGTAAATGAAAATAAAAAGTCTTTTAGCCTACACCAACCTAGTTGCGCTGATGAACCCGTGGCGTGGTGTACGTCAGCCCGTCTGTCTGTGACTCGGCTGCGCTATGCGAAAACGGCTGAGCGGATCGAGGTCCTGTTGGAGTGAAGACTCTTGGGGACTCAAGGCACATTGTATTAGACGGGGTCCCGATCCCCGTGCGGCGAGGAAAGGGGGGAAATTTTACCCATCTCAAGTAGAACATTGCTGGCTGGAATTACTTTGTCCTGATATTTATACCGGGTGCAGCCCGGTCTGGGCCGAAGGCGCGTCCGGCTGCGGCCATAGTAAGATCGCGCGCGTGTGCGTATTGAATTGGCTGTTGCCGCTGCTGACTGGTGTATAGTTTCTGACAGTGACGGAAGTAGTTTTCAGAGTGACGGAAGTACTCACGAAAACTACGAAAAGCGTGAAATTTTTCTTTTTTTGAGAAGGCCTCTGAAGCTGAAATTTGCACACGCGTTCGTCGTCGGTATTTGACGTCTTTTGCTGGTCTCCATTTTGAAAATTAGCAAGGATTGACAGAGTTAGATACTGCCGAAGATCGGCAAAACAGCCAATTGTGTGTATCTAAAACTCCGCAACAGCGGAAACAAAACAGCCAATTCGCGACGAAGGAATAATTGGGCGTGGGTTATTGTCGTATCACAACAGTAATTAGTGCACTGCAGAATCGACAGGTAAGTAGTAGACAAATTGAATGTATTGTTCTATAATGTTCTATAATGTGAACTTTGTAATAATAATACTAGTCAAATTCTTCTTTTTTAGTGTTAGAAATCTGAAATAAAAGTGTGGTTTGAGCGAAGTAATAGTTAAAAATGGCAGCGGGAGGATGTTGGAGCAGCCGCTTCTAATGAGCTGCGCTCTCCGGGCTAGCGCCCGGAGTTTAGGTTTCCTAATGGGTTATACGAAGAAATTTTACTGAAACAACGTGTCGACGTTGCGCTAAAACTGTGTCTCAGCAGACTAAAAGTGGCGCCGGCCCGCCTACTAAGTCAGTTGATATAGTACATGTCGGAGTCGTAGCGCTGGGCTGAGGGCGTCGGTTGGATCCAGGCGAAACACAAGTAGCCGACTGCGCCGCCGACTGTGACAGCAAGGCAGAGATAGACGTTGAACGTCATAAAGACGAGCATCAGACAGAGACTGATAAACAGCTGGATGAAGTGTAGCAGCGTCTGCAGCCAGTGTGCCGGACGCAGTATACCCAGACGACTGCACACCACAAATGCAATATATACAGTATACCGTCACATTTCTCATTTAGTCATTTCTCACGCACCTGCTGTTGTCATTGTCATTACCAGACGCAATTCTCACATGTGCTGGATGGTAATATCTTCAGTCGCGTCCATCTGTCTGTGCGTCTGTCTGTCTGTTTGGACTGAAGCTTTTGAATGCCACAATCCACGAAATTCATCTTTCATTCAGTGATTTACAGCAATACGAGCCTATACGAGTCCTAAATTTTACAACCAGATGCGGCATTATCCGTCCACCTACATGTAAATAATAGCTAAATAATCAATCAGTCGATCAATCAAACACAGTGCCAGGCTTTCGTGGAGCCAGACAGGCTTGACAATACAAAATAACATATACATGTAGGCCTATACATATTAAAAGTTAAGATAAATTGGAGCTAAAACGTAAAGTGCCAAGAAACAAACTGCAGTTATTAACATTATGCGCTGTCTTTGTTAATTTGTAGCCTACCTTCACGCACATATTTCATTTACATGTATGCCTACTTTTGTGCGAATGTTGCCTACTCGGCCCAGCTCGTCATATGCCGGTAACCCGGCACTAATAACTTAAAACAAATTTTTAATCTGCACTGCACTGAAATGACGAAATCAGATTCAATCGAGACAGAAGGCAGAAGTTCTCAGACCGCCTGAAGCCGAGCACATCGTGATGAGGTGTTGTGACAGTCGTTTTGGAGCCTTCGGTTGACGGTGTATGACAGCCACTGTCGTCTGTCTTGCGACGAATGTCGACGATGTCCTGTACCTTCATCAGCTTCATGTCGACAAACTCACGCAACACTTTGAGACCTTCGTACAGCATCGCCAGCACAGCAACGCCCACGCACGACCCCAACATTTCTGCACAACCGCATTTCTTCCTTGAACAGACTTCTACGGACAATATTGCAGAAATAAAAAAATCAGTCAATTTCGATGCCATTAGCAGTCAATCAATGATGTCTTGCAATGACAGTTCAGACTCTGTCCCGTTTTTTCTGAGGTCACTTGTAGAGGTAACAGCACAGAAAATGCGCATTGTGACAGCGAAACGATGCCCTGAGAGTGAATACAATTTCAGCGCAATGGTCTATTTTTATTAACATTTCAGAGTGCACTTACCGGCCCACGTTGTCGTCTGCCATGCGCTGAAGAGTATCGTTTCCTGTACTGAGAGATGAAAGTGATTCGTCATTGTGAACGCGTTAGGCTGCTGCTGCTGCTGCTCCGTTGTCGTCCTGCACGTCCACTGCACACAATAGGCCTACAATCCACGGCAAAGCCCAAGGTTGTACACAGAGCGTGTGCATGGATTCGGATGGGGGTCTGAAAAGGATGCAGTAGACCTAGCTTTTTTACGCTTATGGGTGTTTGGAGCAACTCGATTTCGAAGTATGCCAACACCAGTCCTAGCGTCGAGGCATGTGGTCTGTTCACAAAATAGCAACAGCAATCACAAAGCCATAGCGCATTAATGTCGATATAAAACCTCTAATGCGCTGCATGAGTCAGTGTGATGCAAATTTCAAGCAGAAACGTTTCAGATGTTGTTTGGCAGTATCTGTGCTGACAAACGGGTCTTTCACGCGGTCCGGTAGCGAGTTCTATGCGGCACTGGGTCTGCAACAGAGGAAGCAAATGAACTGGACCGGTAGCATAGATACGTGGTAGGCGTACATCGTTGAGTCGTCGGCAGGCGGATCGGGCACCAAGCTAGACGACGGAAGTCCGTCAAGTATACTATGGCGCATGAGCGTGCAGACGCCATGAACGTCATGAAGCCATGAACGTCATGACTCGTTCAGGTACGTTGAGCCAGTATAGCTCCGTATGTAGAAACCGCGACAAGTCTCGGCCAAACTATCTGTGCTGCTGACCACATACCCACTGACTCGAAACATCTGCCACGGATCTGATCTTTCAAAGTGCAGCAAGCGACGTACAGCAATAACAGCGACGTCACTCTGATGACGTCATTACTTATCGTTGACTTTCAGGCAGGCACGAGCTTGGCTGTTAGGCTTTTGAGTTCCAAGTTCCAACCATAAATAACGCAGACGCAGATCTAGTCAGTCGACGTGCGGAAAATATTTACTTAAAAAACAAAAAGTTCTCACACGTAGTTGAGGCGCATACGTCGTCTAGCGTTACTAACACAGCTGCTATAATGACGAGCATGTAGTCGAGGACGGCAACATTGGCTGGGCTGAGTGGGCACGTATATACGAAGAACGCAGCAATTACGAGTCTGTCTCGTCCTCAACACGCGGTCAACGTCGACATACCATCGTCATTGGACGTCCGAGCTATACGCTACACGCGCATAGTCGACACTCGGTGACGCGAGCACCTGCTGTAGCGGCTGCTGTTACGTCACAAACAACTAACTGATGTCGCCTATACCTAACGCATAGGACATTCCGTTACATTTATAGACTCATCATCAGCGAATAACTCTTGTGTTTGCAGTCATCCCATTTCGACAGATAATGGCCAGTCAAACTGTACGGTGGACAATTCAGATGCTACTCTGTTAGCTGAAAAATGTCGACGGCAAATGTTTACGTCAAGTCTCGTGGCCCATAAACGACGTTTAGAACTCCAAATTGCGGAGATAATTGTCCAAGCAAATACAAAGATAATTCTAGAAAATATACTTACATTGTCGTGACACAATTTCGTACAGCATTACGTTTCATAGTGTCGATGGCCGGCCTTATAACTCAGTCTCATTTCATGGCACTTATCATAGGTCAACACAAGAGCTCCGCTATCGCCAAGATAGCGCGAGTCTTCTTGGTCAATCCCGATCACGGCATGTCGAAAACCCCATCATAGACGCAAACAATGTGGATTGTTATAGTACTACGATGTTGTGGTGCCCTAGTATGGTATGGTACCCAACCATAAATCCAAAGTGAAACGTTATGGCACCCTTCCCAGGCGTTTAATTCATGGTTGGTAGCAAAACGTCCTACTACTGGTTTCACACCAAGGCACCATAACGTCGTACTCAGTACCACAACAATCCTCAAGTATCAGTGAGTCGTGTGGTGTAAGTACCTGGACCGTGTGACAGACGGACGGAATTGCGATGGCAATAGCGGCGTCTAACGCGTTGAACATGCGTCAAAAAATCTTCGAAAGTCTGGGTCATCAGGCCTCACAAAGCTTAGACATGACATGTCCCACAAGTCACGTAAATTAAATTTAACCACATACACTCTTTAGATTTCAAATTTAGCAGGCATGTTACTCAGCGAATTTCCAGGAATTACATTTAGCAAATATTGTACAGCAAAAGTCTATATAAAACCAAGGTCACGTGATCACGTAACTGTGATCTTAAATCACACGTTCGTAATTCAAAACAGAAAAGAAAACGGAACGTTTAACTTTAACGGTAAATATATAACGCCTCTTTATGGGCCAATCTCATGCAAAAACGCTCAGGTATGGCACATGGCACGCATTGTCAAGGGACCACATATTTTTAGCTGCCATCCACGCGTTTATCCAAGAACGGAATGAATGAATCATTCCTGTTTTTGCCTTTTCTGCAGCCAAAACTGGTCCTCATATGAAACTCATATCTAAAAACGCACTCTGAGCTTATAAGGTCACGCGACGCTCAGTATGAAAAATGCGCTATGAGTATAAGTACTTATACATGTAGTTATAGGCCTAGTGAGAGCAAATTGGCGTAATCTTGAAACTACAACTTATCGGACATCATGGCCGTATGCATTATGATCTTGTTAATTTGTTCAGTAAACACAACAACAATCCAACAGTCCAAGTCATAGTCGTCACAGTGCATGACTGTTCCTGAAACGCGATGTAGCCTAAGCTTGACAGAAACTACAAAGGAAAATAGGTTTCAAGACTCTTAAGGCCTATTTCCTTAGTTAAGACATCGCAAAACGGTGCATTTGTTAAAAGAAGAAATTATTATATGCACGTCACTCAGGAAGCAGACGAAATATGAATTTCGCGTAGCTCGTTATGACTTCCTAGCATTATGCAGACTGGTGATGGGTAATTATACATTCTCGATATATCGCGTCGATATCGATACACCGATATCGCATTCTATTATTATTTTAACTTTCAATATTGAAAATTTTAGACACATCCAACTAAAAACATATTATTTTAAAACCACACAGATTGTTTCTAAAATTGGAGAAAAACGATCGTAGTGAATATTGCGTGGAAAACGACGCGTGTAAACGGCAAACTATTGAGCATTTCTTTGCAATCAACTTTTGACTAGGTCTGCGCTATACCGCTTAGTGTATCAGCACATTATCTCATTATTTAGCAAAGAAATAAGACAATTTTTGCAATGCGCAGCTATACCTGTGATGGGAGTCCGAATTAAAGGGTGTATGCGGTCTGCCCACCGTTTTCAGGCACTTACACTGTTGAATCGCCGCAGTAACTCGGAACCTCTCTTGTTAAACATTTGCGCTGTCTGTCTCAACATACAGTATGTCTTACGAGGCAACGTATCGTATTGCGATATATTGAGACTCATATCGATGTCGTGTATCTAGATTGAAAGTGTGAAATCAGCTCATCTCTAGCGTAGACATTCCGAGACAGCAGTCGCTAAAGGCTCGTCGCGTCGTTCGGGTGTCCTTCGCGGTATGTTTTACGGTCGAGGGCGTGGGCCACTGCAGGCCAGCGTCCAGGTGGCGACAGCTGCTCTTCCGTTCGACGGACGCCGGCAATTGTTTAAATGCCTCAGCGCGACTGGGCGTGCCGACGTACAAGCAGTTTGAAGACGTCGTCCGGTCGGTCCGTGCATTCTGTGTAGTGAACGACGACGAGCGAGGACGATGTTGTCGTCGACGTTATGGATACTGCTGACGATCGTCGCCGTCGTCATCGCTGACGCCGAGAAGACCACACACGACGCGGCCGTCCTCGACGATGACGACAAGGACGAACGAATGTCTCTCAAAGCCGGATACGGATACGGCAAAGGACATGGACATGGTGGCGGCTATGGTTACGGAAAGGGTCACGGCGGGGGTGGATACGGGGGTGGAAAAGGCCACGGCGGTGGCGGTTATGGCTATGGAGGTGGTGGAAAAGGTCATGGTGGGGGCGGCTATGGGTACGGTGGTCACGGTGGTGGTGGGTATGGTGGTGGTGGTCATGGGGGTGGCGGCTATGGTTATGGAG
>Ga0126335_1002893_pt1 | contig 10471 bp, 9 predicted proteins | sample OlaspJWI45metaG_FD_108409 | JGI IMG/M metagenome (GOLD analysis project Ga0126335, IMG submission 108409) | Marine gutless worms symbiont microbial communities from Oahu, Hawaii - Olavius sp. 1 OAHU.JWI-45 metaG | ecosystem: Host-associated > Annelida > Digestive system > Unclassified | place... | reverse complement strand
TCGCCACAGCTTGTATACAAGCCACCAACTAGAGGAGCGCCCGCGAGTAGAATTGGAGGTGGAACACGTGGAATAAGTGATGATTTACCAGAATTATTCGTATTGGCACCGAACCATACGGGCCTTACCTCGAAGGCGAACCCTGCTATATATTGGTACATGTCAAAACCAGTCACGGCCCATCTTGAGCTGACGGTGATTCATGATGAAGCAATTGATCCTGTGTTTGAAGGGGAGGTGGGTGCTAGTAATAAGAATGACATTCAAGGCTTTAGTTTTTCCCGTAACAATATTTCTCTGGAACCAGGAATTGAGTATCAATGGTTTGTTTCTTTCTCTCCTGACCCTCAGAATCGTTCTCGTGACATTATTGCTGGTGGAACTATTAAGCGTATAGAGTTATCTCCAGATGTAAAAAAACAAATGGAAAGCGCTACTGAGCAGCAGCTTGCTATCCTTGCATCACAGGGGATTTGGTACGATACAGTTGACCTGCTATCTAAGATGATTAGCAAGAACCCAGAAAATGAGAAATTAAAGGAACAGCGCGCGGCGCTCTTGAAGCAAGTAGGTTTGCCAGATTTCTAATGCTCAAAATAGCAATTGTAATGCTTTGATAGAGGGATAGGGAGCTATCTTTCGTTACCAGGTAATTTTACCAAGCAGATACATAGAGAGATTATTTGATCGAGCTACTTCCGATAAGTGGTGCCGAGGAGAGGACTTGAACCTCCACGGGGTTGCCCCCACATGCACCTGAAGCATGCGTGTCTACCAATTTCACCACCTCGGCTCGAAGTGCGAAGGCCGGGCAATTTACCGACCCGCTGCCTTAAAGTCAATGTTTCCTACAGCTGCACCCTGACTCCGGTATGATGCGCGCCATGTCTAAGAAAAAATCACCTAAAGATCCCCACGCTAAGCGAGAAGCTCGAAAATACGATCAGCCAATTGTTTCGAGAGAGTTCCTGCTCGAGTGTTTTGAAGAATCCAGTGGACCCCTGTTGTTCGAGCAGTTGACCTACTTATTGAATTATCAGGAAGAGGATGCACAAGTTGCCTTGCAGCGGTGTCTCAATGCGATGGTTCGAGATGGACAGCTGTTTCGCAACCGCAAAGGAGAATTTGCGGTTGTATCACAGGTGGACCTGATTCCGGGCTCGGTAATTGCGCATGCGGCTGGTTTCGGTTTTCTAGTACCTGATGCAGGTGGGGATGATCTGTTCCTGGCTCCCAAGCAAATGGTGACGCTGTTGCATGGAGACCGGGCATTAGTCAGGGAGTCGGGACTTGATCGTCGAGGGCGGCGAGAAGGTAAGTTGGTTGAAATCCTGGAGCGAGGTCTGAAAGAAGTTTCGGGGCAGTATCATTGTGAAGGCAAGCTGGGGTTTGTTACGCCGCAGAATCGTCGTCTTTTTCAGGATATCTTGATTCCACCGGCTGAGGAGGGTAAGGCTAAACCCGGTGATTTCGTCGTGGTGAGTATTGAGGAATACCCCACCAAACGAGCGCATGCCATTGGCCGGGTAAAAGAAATTCTGGGTAATGAACTCAAACCATCCATTCATATAGAACTCGCTATTCGTAATTTTGGGCTACCGCATACCTGGAATGATGAAGTCAACAAGGAAACAGCGGGTCTTGATGAAAACATCGACGATAAGCAGATAACAGGTCGATTTGATGTTAGAGATTTACCATTGGTGACGATTGATGGTGAAGACGCACGTGATTTTGATGATGCTGTCTATTGTGTGAGCCGACAAAAAATGGTTGGCGGCTTCTTGTCGCCATTGCTGATGTTTCAGCGTATGTGAAGTCAGGCACCGCACTGGATGCCGAGGCATATGCCAGAAGTACATCAACTTACTTCCCAGACCGTGTGGTACCGATGTTGCCAGAAATATTATCCAATGGGCTATGCTCGATAAACCCGGATGTCGATCGCCTCTGTATGCTGTGCGAAATGGAGATTAGCCGAAAGGGTAAGCTGGGCCGTACCCGTTTTCATGAAGCCGTGATGCGTTCACATGCACGCCTGACCTACAACAAAGTTGCTGCCATATTGGTTGATGGCAATAAGACTTTACATAAACAATATAAAACAATAGTGCCGCACCTGGAAAATCTACGTAACCTGTACAAGGTGTTGGCAAAGGCGCGACGCCGTCGTGGCGCGATTGATTTTGAAACAACAGAGACCAAATTTGAATTTGATGATAATGGTGTGGTGAAGGGTATAGTCCCCATCGTTAGAAATGAAGCCCACAAGTTGATTGAAGAGTGCATGATTACGGCAAATATTGCCGCTGCAAGATTTCTGGAAAAACATAAGATGCCGGCGCTATATCGGGTACATAATGGGCCAGCGGGTGATAAGCTGGAGGCACTTCGGATGTTTCTGGCGGATCTTGGTTTATCATTAGGTGGAGAAGAAGATCCTTCGCCGAAAGATTATGCAAAGCTATTAAAAGATGCACGTGAACGCCCTGATGCTCATGTAATACAAACCGTCATGTTGCGATCATTAAAGCAGGCAGTGTACCAGCCTGATAATGAAGGGCACTTTGGGCTGTCGCTAAAGCAATACGCACACTTTACCTCGCCTATTCGACGATATCCTGACTTGATGGCGCATCGTGCCATACGCCATGTATTGCGTGGTGGTAAAGCAAGATCATATGAATACAGTACTACGGATATGGAAAAGCATGGTCATCATTGCTCGAATAATGAGCGTCGCGCGGATGAGGCCAGCTGGGATGTGATTGAAGCTTTGAAATGTGAATACCTGCGTGATCATGTTGAAGATGAATTTGATGGGGTGATCGGTGGTGTGAACAGCTTTGGTTTGTTTGTTGAGCTCGATGGTTTTGATATTTCAGGGTTGGTTCATGTAACCACACTGGGTCATGACTATTTTCATCATGATGCCATTCATCATCGTTTGATTGGTGAGAATACCGGGGTTACTTTTCGTATTGCTGAGGTTATTTCTGTTCGCGTGATTCGTGTCAATGTTGATGATCGTAAAATCGACCTGGAACCCGTTAATTTACCAGGTAAGTTAAAAAATATTTCGCCATATAAGAAAAAAGGTAAAAAGAAAGCTAAAGGCTTGCGCAGGCGCAGTCGTCGATGAGTAAGTTAACGGTTATATGTGGACTGCATGCGGTAAAGTCAGCCATCGATGCATCGCCGGACCAGGCCGTAACGCTATGGCTGGATCGCAAGCGGAAAGATAAACGCATGCAGGGAATTATTGATACGGCTAAAAGATTTGGTATCTCATTTGAATATGTTAATCGAACAACACTGGATGAGAAGGCTGAAGGGCAGGTGCATCAGGGTGTACTGTTAATGACCCGTGCCAGCGGGTTACTGCATGAGCAGGATATCGAAGGTTTGTTGGAAAATATGGATCACCAGCCACTGGTACTGGTGCTGGATGGTGTCACTGATCCCCATAACCTGGGAGCCTGTTTACGAACCGCAGATGCGGCTGGTGTTGATTTCGTAATTGTACCGAAGGACCGGGCCGTAGGTTTGAATGCCACAGTAAGAAAATCAGCAAGCGGCGCTGCAGATAGATTACCTTTTATCCAGGTAACGAATCTGGCGCGTACGCTTAAGCAACTTCAGGATGCCGGTTTATGGATAACCGGAACAGCGATGGAGGGTGCGGCATTATATGAGACGGATTTGACCGGGCCAAGAGTCATTGTCATGGGGAGCGAGGGTAAGGGAATGCGTAGACTGACCCGGGAACACTGTGATCAGCTGGTTAATATCCCAATGTCGGGCACTGTAGAAAGCCTCAATGTGTCGGTCGCCACTGGTGTGGTGTTATATGAGGTAGTTAGACAAAGATGTTCAGGAGGAACAGCATGAACCATGAGTTGGATATAACGAGTAGTGAACGTACTTATGCAACATGGATGCATCTGGCCGGTCTAAGTAGTTATATTGGTATTCCATTTGGGCATGTGTTGATCCCGTTAATCATGTGGGCAATGAAGCACAGGGAGTCTGCTTATATTAACCGGCAGGGAAGGGAGATACTGAATTTTCAGCTAACCATTAGTTTCTATTTAATATTTAGTTATATTCTGGTTTTTATTCTGATCGGCTTTTTATTTGTTGGCCTTGTAGTTCTATTGCATATCATTGCAACGATCATGGCAGCGGTGAAGACTTATGAAGGCGAGGAATTTCGTTACCCAGTGACGTTTCGAGTCATACGTCCGGACTAGTTATCTTACTGACAGTTTTTTAAGGCATCGATAACCGATGCACAGTCCTGGTAACGATCTTCGGGGTTTTTTCCAGTAATTGTCGTACAACATTACCGACGCAGCCCTGGCCTTTGGTCATGGGTGGCATGGGTGTACTGACGTGTGCTCGCATCGTGTCCTGAATGCTTGCGCCGACAAAAGGTCGCCTGCCCTCCAGCATTTCATACATGATGATGCCTAACGAATAAAGATCACTGCGCGCATCTAATGATTGTCCTTTAGCTTGCTCAGGGCTTATGTAATCTGGTTTGCCTATTGTCAGGCCTTCTTTGGTCAGTTCATTGTCACCCGCGATCATGGTTTTTGAGATACCAAAGTCGGCAAGCGCCAATGACCCGTCTTTACGGAAAAGTATGTCGCTGGGTTTGAGTGCACGATGGATAATATTCTGTGCGTGAGCTGCCTGTAAGCCAGTTGCAATTTGTAGCGCGTATTCGATAGCACGCTCAGGTTTGATGGGTTGACGTAATCGTGATTTCAGGTCGCTTTTTGGAAAATATTCCATAACCACATATAGCCAGTCTTTGTACTCTCCCGGCGCATATATTTTTGCAATATTAGGATGCTTGGCGTTGGCAAGTAGCTGGTAGCCACGATTGAAACGTAATTTACAGGCTTCATCAGCATTAGTTGGGCTAAAAAGTTTAAGTGCCAGGGTATCGGTGTTGTCTTTTTGTTTTGCTTTGAAGACAGAAGAAGAGCGACCCATTGATACGAATTCATATACCTGAAAATCACCGAGCCATGCCTCACCTTTTTCAATCTCTTCGGGAGTAAAAGGCCAGCCATAGCCAAAACCCGAACCAGAAGAAACCTTCTGTTCTCCATCGGTGGGATGATCCTGGCTTTCGAGTATCGACATTAATCCGGAAGTGACAAAGGAGGCCTCTGCCATTCCAGAATGATCACTATTCAATTTTGGTTTTGTCTCTTTCTTTTCTTTTTTCTCCTCACCAAGAATAGATAAGAGGCCCGAGGTCAGGAAAGATGGATCAGGCATACTTGAGCTATCCTCATTATCCTGTGCGGTCACGCCAGGGTTCCTGTTTAATATGGATGTTAGCCCTGAAGTAACAAAAGACGGGTCGGCCAGGCTGGCGCTATCCTCTTCTTCATCTGGTTGTGCGGGTTTACTGTTATTTGATGAATCGTTAATAGAAGTATCGGATGATGGTTCTCGATCCAGAATCGACATTAATGCAGAAGTGACAAACGAAGGGTCGGCCAGGCTCGAACTTTCATCGCCATCATCAGACAGGCTCTGTGAAACAGTTGATAAGTCCTCGAAGCCACCACTTTCCTCATCATCGTATTCGTCATCGAGCGTATCTGGTGTATCCGGGATATCTGGAATTTCAGCCAATTTACCGGCGGGGGTAGTTTCTTGTTCTTTCTCGGCGGCTGCTATCAGGTCATTGGCCTTCGCTAATATGTCCTTCGGTGCTGACGGCTTGCTCTCGGCGGGCTGAGAAGGGGTAGGTTGACTAGCCGTTGTCTGTGCTGGCTCTTTGACAGGTTTTGAGGGCGTCGAAAGAGTTTCATGTTTATCTTCCTTCGTGAGTTGTGTGCTAGTGATGCCAGCCACCTGTGCCTGCCTTGCATGAATCAGTGCCCGTTGTATGCGCTGCACATTGGGGGTACTGAACGACAAATAATCAATGACGCCTAATCGGTAAAAATCACCTGCATCGTCGATAGTGGCGTCCCAGTTAATGATGATAACTGGAGGTAACTTGATGAGTTCCTTGATTTTTCTCAGCCAGGATTTTATTGCAGGAGCAATTTCACTGGCATCGATAATGAGCAAATCATAGACTGGCCAGTCAAAACCTGGTCCCGGATAAGCCTGCCTGGAAACGTCGCAACCAGCGAGTCTGGCGTCCTTCGTGCAGCGATTCAGGGCGGCAGCAATAGTTTTGCGGTGCGGGGCAATGCTGCCGATAATTAATATGCGCTTGAAATTCGGATTAGCCATCTAGCGTCCCATCCATATTTATAATTCTTAGACCGCAACCTGCCTTCTGGTTCTATTTCCGGATAACGGTTATAGAAACATGAATATTAGCAGGGAATAAGTTCTCAGACTGTATGTTTTCCTGCATTGCTTAAATTGGGTTCATGCAGTAGAATCCGCGCCCGTTTGAGGGTTTAAGGCCCAATTTTTACAACTCCTTGCTTCACCGGCGATTTTTAACGTGCGGGAGGCAGCTAACCGTAGGGAGAAACAATGAGACACTACGAGATCGTGTTTCTGGTCCACCCTGACCAGAGTGAACAGGTTCCAGCCATGATTGAGCGCTACCGCGCTTTAATTGAAGCCGATGAAGGTATTGTCCATCGCCTCGAGGACTGGGGACGCCGTCAGTTAGCCTATCCGATTCAGGATATCCATAAAGCGCATTATGTACTGATGAATATTGAGTGTGGTCAGGGTCCGATTGATGAGCTGGAAAATACCTTTCGTTTCAACGATGCCGTTATTCGCAACATGATTATTCGTGTTAAAAAAGCCTACTCTGATGTCTCGCCACTTGCCAAGAGTGACGAGAAAGATAGCCGTCCTGCCAGGGATGACAGCGCTGAATCAAATGACAGCGATGATGCTGTTGATTCAGCACAGGCGTAATATTTAGCGATTATCGGAGGAATTTAAAATGAGCCGTTTTTTTAGACGTAAAAGATATTGTCGTCTCAGTGCAGAAGGCGCTGCAGAGATTGATTATAAGACCTGGACATGCTGAAAGAATATGTCACGGAGACTGGAAAAATTGTACCCAGTCGTATTACTGGTACTAGTGCAAAATACCAGCGCCAGTTAGCAACAGCCGTTAAGCGTGCGCGTTATATCGCCTTGTTGCCATATACTGACGCGCACAAATAGGTAACCCTAAGCCTTAACCAAGGTTTTAAGCCGCTTATAGTAGGCGTATGCGCGCGTTAGCGGCATGGGTAATGGCCAGACGAAGTAACAGTCTGGTTGCAACGAGCGGCTTTGCCGCATCGGGAGTAATATTCCCATCGTTGTTAGTGATGAGTCTTGCTTGTGTAGGATTGGTCACCATGCGACGGGGTGCGAAAGAAGGTTTAATTATCGTACTGGCTTGTGTTGCGTTATTTGGCCTGGTAGCCATGCTTGTAACACAGACGATCAGGGCAGACCTGATCATTCTGGCGGTGTTATGGTTAATGACGTGGGTTATAGCCATTGTGTATCGGCAGATGTCGGCAGCAGCATGGATGATCAATGCTGCGGGTGTGATTGGCTTGTTATGCGTAGCTGGAATTTATCTGGTTATTGCTGACCCGGCTGCACTCTGGTTATCCATGCTGGAGCAGCATTTAAAGCCGTTGTTTGTTCAGCAGCAATTGCTACCAAGCGATGCTGAATTGGACAAGTTTATGATGACGCTGGCCAAAGTGTTGACTGGTGGCATGGCGGCATTAATCAGCGTTGTCCTGATTGTCAGTATGCTGTTGGCGCGTTGGTGGCAGGCGATGTTATATAACCCTGGTGGTTTCAGGCAGGAGTTTCATGCCTTGCGTCTGGGGCGTGTGACCACCGTGGTTATGATTTTATTGATCGTCATATCGTTGGTTGGGAAGTATGCAATAACGGCTGATATGGCGACTGTGGTATGGCTATTGTTCTTTTTTCAGGGCATGGCTGTAATACACAGTTTGATTGGTATGACAGGTATGGGTGTCGGCTGGCTGGTTAGTCTTTACTTACTGCTGGCGGTTGTGCCCAATTATGCCAGCCCGGTAATATCCGGACTGGGTTTGGTTGATACATGGTTTGATTTTCGTCGACGAGTACCTCGAAAATCTAAACCGGATAATTCAGATAATGTAGAGTGAGATGGTGACGTTATGGACGTTATATTGATGGAAAAAGTAGAAAACCTGGGTGACCTTGGTGAGAAGGTTAGCGTTAAACCCGGGTTTGCGAGAAATTACCTTGTGCCGGCTGGTAAGGCGAAATTTGCGACGGCTGCTAACCTGGCTGAATTTGAAGCCAGGCGCGCTGAACTGGAAAAGAATGCAGCCGAAGCAATGGCCGCAGCACAGGAGAGGAAGTCGAAGGCTGAAGGTTTGAAGGTTGTCATCACCGGAAAGGCGGGCACTGAGGGTAAGCTGTTTGGTTCGATTGGGCCTCGCGAGATCGCTGAGGCGGTTACGCAGGCAGGGCTGGAAGTTGAGAAGAAGGAAATCAGAATGCCTGAAGGACCCATTCGTACGGTAGGTGAGTTTGAAATTGGTTTGCATTTGCACACCGATATCGATGTGACTATCACGGTTACCATCGAAGCCGAAGAATAAAAATATCTAAAATAATTTAAGGCCGTATAGCTTGCTGTACGGCCTTTTTTTATGCCTAACCACTATGTATGTCGCCAATATTAGCGGCCCGTGATTCAGTTCCGATGAGTAAAGCCATACAATATCGCCAAGACAGATAGACCGCTTTTATTTCATGAATGATCCTCAGATAGCCCAGCTTGAATACCCGGATGATGAGCCACGTTCACTGCGCGTGCCACCACATTCGATAGAGGCAGAACAATCTGTACTCGGTGGGTTAATGCTTGATAACCAGGCCTGGGACAAGATTGGCGATAAAATCACCGAGCAGGATTTTTACCGGGCGGATCATCGGCATATCTTTAGCGTTATTGCTGATCTTGCTGATACGGGTAAACCATTTGACGTGGTTACTTTGTCTGAACGACTGGATAGCCTGGGCGAACTGGAAAATGTCGGCAGCCTGGCATATCTGGCCACACTGGCTAATGAGACACCCAGCTCAGCCAATATTGATGCCTATGCCGATATTGTTCGAGAGCGTTCAATTTTGCGTCAGCTGATTCGTGTAGGCACTGACATAGCCAACGATGGTTATCAATCCGAAGGTCGTGATAGTCGTGAACTGCTTGATCGCGCGGAACAGAATGTTTTTCATATCGCGGATCAAAGTAGTCGTGGTCGGCAGGGTTTCACTGCACTGCCCAGCCTGTTAACCAAGGTCGTTGACCGCATTGATTTACTGTACAACCAGGGTAGCTCAATCACCGGTGTACCAACGGGTTTTGATGATTTTGATGAGCGTACCTCTGGTCTGCAGCCAGGCGAGCTGGTGATCGTTGCTGGTCGCCCATCGATGGGTAAAACATCCTTTGCGATGAATATGGCAGAGAACGTTGCGATTAAAACCAAAAAAACAGTGGCTATCTTTAGTATGGAAATGCCCGGTGATGCGCTGGCGCTGCGTATGGTGGCCTCGTTTGGTCGTATTGAAATGCAAAAAATACGTACCGGTAAGCTTAGCGAAGAAGATTGGCCGCGGGTGACATCAGCGGTTTCCATTCTTGCCGAGGCGCCGATTTATATTGACGATGCATCAGCATTGAGCCCGACAGAAATTCGGGCACGCGCAAGGCGCATTAAACGCGAGCATGGTCTGGGAATGATTGTGATTGATTATCTTCAGCTAATGCAGGTACATGGTTCCAGTGAAAACCGGGCAACTGAGATATCCGAAATATCTCGATCATTGAAGGCACTGGCCAAAGAACTGGAAGTACCAGTTGTTGCATTATCGCAGTTAAACCGTTCACTAGAGCAACGCCCGAACAAGCGGCCCATTATGTCGGACCTGCGTGAATCAGGTGCTATCGAACAGGATGCCGACGTTATTGTATTTATCTATCGTGATGAGGTTTATAACGAAGACAGTCCTGATAAGGGCGTGGCAGAGATTATTACCGGTAAGCAGCGTAATGGTCCAATCGGTGTTGATCGGCTGACTTTTCTTGGACAATACACACGTTTTGAAAACTTTATTCCAGAAATTTATGCTGGTGATAGTGGAGAAACCTTTTGAGTGAGCAGGCATTGGCCTGCATTGATATTCAGGCCCTGCAACATAATCTTCAGCAAGTCAGGCAATACGCCCCCGAACAAAAAGTTCTCGCCGTCATTAAGGCAAATGCTTATGGGCATGGCATAGAAACCGCCGCCAAGGCGTTATCCAGTGCTGATGCCTTTGCAGTGGGTACACTGGAAGAGGCCGAGCAACTCCGGACGATCACAGCAGACCACGAAATTGTTGTGCTGCAGGGCATCTCTCATGTGCAAGATATTCAACGCTGTATAGACAACCATCTGCAGATGGTTGT
>Ga0126335_1002892_pt1 | contig 10471 bp, 2 predicted proteins | sample OlaspJWI45metaG_FD_108409 | JGI IMG/M metagenome (GOLD analysis project Ga0126335, IMG submission 108409) | Marine gutless worms symbiont microbial communities from Oahu, Hawaii - Olavius sp. 1 OAHU.JWI-45 metaG | ecosystem: Host-associated > Annelida > Digestive system > Unclassified | place... | reverse complement strand
CTAAAGCAGAAACACGTCGTGAATTTAAAATTCAGTGGATAAAAGGGCAGAATTTTCATACTGCCACGTGCAGGTATGTTTTACGTATTTCAGTGCGTGACCGAGGCTCCATGAAATAGCCAACAGTGATGGAAATTATCTGCATTGTCTGTCGCTTCAGGTGAGGTGACCCGTCACCGAACTGAGCGCTACTTCGACCTCAGCGGTCAAACACAGCGACCTGTTGAAACTTCAGCAGGAAGAGTTAAGCTGTCCCAGTTGCAAGACACCGGTATGACACAGGCTGCTTGCTGGCTAGTTCGCCGGCTTAGAACTGTAAAATGTTTCAAAATCAACTATGAAACTGAAAAATACTTAAACTTAGATATAAAGATACTATTAACTTACGCGTCGCAATATTTTTTGGTTTATAACGTTTGTTATTAATTTTCTGGATTAATGATCACTTAGACCACAACTTTTTGTAATAATAAAGGAAGCTGTCTGGCGATTTGTTTATTACGTCATTCGCAATCTATAGTCAACAACAGTCAAAAAATTTAATTTGCCTACTGTGCAATTGAAATGTGAAAATAATAATTCCCTTTCACTGCAGAGATCTGTACGTTGATACATTGTTTAATTTTTTTCTGAAATTTTTAAACAAAAATGCTGAAAAAATGAAAATAAATAACATCGGCGACTTTTGCTACTAACCAAAGCATGGAAATTTTATCTTTAACTTTAAATCTTTTGGTCAAACTAGCAACGGCAATGTAATGAATGCGTACAGCGGGTGTACTGCTGCGTTGTTTGATGTTGTAGCACTGGTGCTGGAGACGGCACAAGAACGTCACGTAGTTGTCACGCAAGAGGTCATAAAACCTCAAGAAATCAAGCTACAAGTATCAACGGCAAAGATCGCTCAACCCAAGGCCTGGCGAGTCCAGCCTACTCATGAGAGCGTCACGGATGAAGTGGTAACAGGACGAATCTGGCCGTTCGACGACCGTGGAGAGACGGCAGTAGAAAAGACCATTCCAGACGACGACATGCCTGCTCTGGCTAAGGTTACCGGTCGCCGACTGTCGTTCTCCATAGAACAAATGCGTGGAGCATCGCTGGAAACAGTTACCGGAGAACTGGGCAAGTTGACGAAGCAACACGCCAGTATGGAAGATATACCGCAGCATCTCCGTGCGCAGAAGATGCTGCCGAAGCCTCAGAGAACCGTTGTCCAGAGATCCGTTCAGACGACAACTGACGCCGTGTCTGATCACCTGGTAACTCGGAGTACTGAGGAGTTGGCACCGGAGGATGTGGCAGCCCCGGCCGTACACATGGCAAATGTCAAACTTCCGCAGCCCACTCGCGCCTACGTACAGGCCGTCGAACTCCGACCGGAACTCATTTCAGAGGGCATTTCGAAAGCTTCAGAGGAAAAACCGACAACAGGAGAAGTTATGTTCCAGCCGCTAGTTGCCACCGTGAAACCACCTAAGCCGTCGAGGGTGCCTGTTCAGGCTGTTACTGAGCTAGCTCCGGAAGCTGTGACGGAAGGTTTGACTCCTGCTAAACCCGATGTGGCTTCAAGTCACGACGTCGAGGGAGATCACATAGGCTTTGCTGTAGCTCAGCAGCCGGAGTTGAGCGGTGTAGCTGCAATGGCAGAACGCATAAGTCCGGATGTGGAACCTCGTGATCTTTCGCCGACGTCGTCTGTGGCTGTATTCCCGCTCGATGTGTCAACCGAAGTCGAGATTTCCAGTGCCAGTTTTCAGCCGAAGCAGCTAGTTTTGACCACCACACAGATTCCCACCGGCCAGTTGGAGATGACCGAGGAAGGGTTGGTCAGCGAGGCGGGAATCCTAGTCCAGCCGGCTGAAGTGACGATCGATATGGGCGTATCACCTTCCGTCAAGCTCCCTCAGGCGTCCAGAGTCAGCCTGCAGCGTTTTGAAGCCCAACCAGACACCATCAGCGAAGGGATCTTGGCTCCGACCGGGCAGACGACGGTCCCGGCAGAAATCCAGTTCGAAATAGCTCATGCGCAGGCTGTTGATCGGAAGACGACTCGAGCGATTGAGCAGAAAGAGCTTATGCAACCGGAAACATTCACCACTGGCGTGACAACAATCCCAACGGCAGAGGAAGCACGCCCTTCCGAGGTTCAGTTTGAGATATCAACAGCACAGATGGTCTCCCAGCAGGCACCAACAGTGGTGGAATTGCAGCCATTTGTCGAGAAGCATCACTCAGTAGTTTCTGAAATGATGCTTTCGGTTGGCGAGGCAGTCAAGCCGTCGGAAGTTGAATTCGAAATTTCGACTGCTGGTGTAGAGGAAAAAACTGTCATGCTGACTGAACAGGTTGGCTTTGAGCGCCGAGAATCGGTCATATCCGAACTCCAGGTTGCGTTTGGAGAGGAAGTCAAACCTGTAGAAGTGGTGCCGGTAGTTAGTACTGCATCTTTCGAAACACAAACCGTCATGCAGCTGATGGAACAGGAAGCCGAAGTTAAGCCTGAAACGATGATCTCAGAATTCGCCATGCCCATGGAAGAGGAGGTACGACCAGCTGAAGTTCACATGGAAATATCAACAGCAGAGATTGTTCAGCAGCAGGAAATGCAGATTTCTGAACAAATCGTGGATGCTCGACGACAGTCGGTTATCTCAGAGCTTCGTGTGAGTTTCGGCGAAGAGATCAAGCCTACCGAAATTCAAATGGAAATGCCCAGTGCTGCTGTCGAAGAACAAGCAACTGTACAGATATCTGAGCAGATCTTCGAGGTGAAACCAGAGTCGGTTTTGTCAAAAGTTGTTATTCCTACCGGTGAAGAAATCAAACCGGCCGATGTAACTTTAGAAATTTCAACAGCTGAAGTGGCTGGACAGATGGAAACGCAGATAACGGAACAGACTTTTGAAGCAAGACGGCAGTCGGTGGTTTCGGAATTTCAGATAAGTATTGGCGAAGAAGTAAAACCTACAGAGGTCCAGCTTGAGAGTCGAACCGCTGATGTGGAAGGCCAGAAGCTTATTCGCATTGACGAGCTAGTGGAAAAGGTCAGTCCAGAATCGGTAATGACGGAAGTGGTAATCCCAACTGGCGAAGCTGTGAGACCCACAGAAGTGACGGTCGACGTTACCAGTGCATCAGTGGAAAGTAAGATGGTTACACAAACCCTGGAGCAAATATCCGAGATGAAGACTGAGCCAATTACTGTAGGTGTGGTTGCTCCGGTAACCGAGGAAATCCAACCGTCAGATATAACGTTGGAAATATCAACGGCTGAGACAGAGGCCAAACAAGTTACTCAGACGATAGAGCAGATATCGGAAGACAGACGAACATCAGTCGTGTCAGAGATGTTGATCTCCGTAGGTGAGGAGATCAAACCGTCCGAAGTCGAGTTCGAAATATCGCAGCCGGAAGTTACGCAAAGAGAGGACACACGAATTGAAGTGCAGATGGAAGAATTCAAACCAGAGGCAGTGGTGTCAGAGGTAGTTATACCCACAGGCGAAGAACTGGCACCTCTTGAGATTCAGATTGCCACAACTACGGCACAAACTGTCTCACAAGAGAGCACTCTTGTGGAGGTCACTCATGCCGATATCAAACCGGAAACTTTTGCAGAAGAGGTGGTCGCTCCTACTGGAGAAGAGCTTGCACCTCTAGAAGTGGAAATTGCCACAACTACGGCACAAACCATCTCGCAGGAGAGCACCCTCGTAAGTATTACTCACGCCGATATAAAGCCAGAAACGTTTGCTGAAGAAGTGGTTGCTCCGACTGGAGAAGAGGTAGCACCTTCGGAGATTCAAGTGGAGGTTATGACGGCAGATGTGAGTGAGCGGCAAAAGACGCTTGTCACTGCGCAGACATCTGAACTTAAAACAGAAACATTTGCAGAAGAGGTTCTTGCTCCTACAGAAGAAGAAGTAGCCCCAACTGAGATCCAAGTGGCTGTGACAACAGCCGAAATAACACAACCTGAAAAGTCGTTAGTTGTGGAGCAAATGGCGGAACTGAAACCAGAAACATTTGCGGAAGAAGTGGTTGCTCCGACGGGGGAAGAGCTGGCACCGTCAGAAATTCAGATCGAGGTGACGACAGCAGATGTTGCTGAACGAGAAAAGACTCTTGTTACTGAACAGATTTCAGAGCTCAAGACAGAAACTTTTGCTGAAGAAGTCCTTGCTCCTACAGGCGAAGAGGTAGCCCCAACAGAGATTCAGGTGGCCGTTACCACTGCCGAAATAACACAACCTGAAAAGTCAATGGTTGTAGAGCAGATGACTGAACTGAAAGCAGAAACTTTTGCCGAAGAAGTGGTTGCACCTACTGGGGAAGAGGTAGCACCATCGGAAATTCAGATCGAGGTAATGACGGTGGATATTGGTGAACGAGAGAAGACACTTGCTGTGGAGCAGATCTCTGAACTCAAAACAGAAACCTTTGCCGAAGAGGTTCTTGCACCTACAGGTGAAGAGGTCGCTCCAACAGAAATTCAAGTGGCTGTAACGACAGCAGACGTAACCGAACCTGAAAGGTCAATGGTTGTGGAGCAGGTGACAGAGATTAAACCAGAAACTTTTGCAGAAGAAGTGGTTGCACCTACCGGGGAAGAGGTAGCACCATCGGAAATCCAGACTGAGGTGGTATCGGCAGATATTGCTGAACGGGAGAAGACACTTGCTATGGAGCAGGTCTCTGAACTGAAAACAGAAACTTTTGCCGAAGAAGTCCTTGCTCCCACAGGCGAAGAGGTAGCTCCTACTGAGATTGAAGTGGCTGTTACGACAGCTGAAATAGCACAGCCTGAAAAATCTCTGGTTGCCGAGCAGACGGCAGAGATAAAACCAGAAACCTTTGCAGAAGAGGTTTTGGCGCCCGTTGGCGAAGAGCTAGCGCCATCAGAAATTCAAGTCGAAGTAACAACAGCAGAGGTAGTTGATCGGGAGGCATCGCTCGTTGCTGTGCAGGCTACAGAGGTGAAAACTGATATATTTACTGAGAATGTTGTCATGCCGACCGTAGAAGAGGTTGCACCTTCGGAAATCCGCCTGGACGTTTCCGTAGCTGATGTCGCTGAGCCAGAAAAGTCAATGGTTGCTGAACTGATCAGCGAAATCAAACCTGAGATGTTTACCGAAGAAGTAACGTCGCCAAAGGGAGAAGAAGTTTCACCCTCTCAGATCCAGGTTGATGTGTCGACGGCTGAAGTTTCTGAGCCGAAAAAGTCGCTGGCAATGGAACAGATTACAGAAATCAAACCGGAAACCTTTGCAGAAGATGTGATAGCTCCAACTGAAGAGGAGGTTGCTCCTACGGAAATTCAGGTCGAGGTTTTGTCCGCCGAATTTTCCGAGCGTGAGAAATCGATGACGGTAGAACAGATAACCGAACTGAAGACGGAAACTTTCGCGGAGGAAGTTGCAGCTCCGACTGGAGAAGAAGTGGCACCAACCGAAATCACAGTTCCCACGACGACGACACAAACCGTCGCCCTCTCAGAAACGTTGGTCTCGGAACAACAAACGACGATGCCGACAGAAACATTCTCGGAGGATCTTGAGATCGTACCGGCTAAGGAAGAAGCTGCACAGTTGGAAGTCGAAATTCCGACCACGACAAGCCAGACCATTGCTGTTTCTGAAACTCTTACGTCTGAGCAGGAGACAGTTATGACAACCGAGACATTTGCTGAAGACGTGGTTGCTCCTACTGGACAGGAAGCCGCAGAGCTTCAAGTCGAAATTCCAACGACATCTATTCAAACGGTTGCGCTGTCAGAGACCTTGGTATCTGAACAGCAGGTGGAGATCCCGACAGAGACCTACGCAGAGGATATAGTTGTGCAGCCAACAGGCGAAGAAGCTGCTGAACTGCAAGTCGAAGTTCCGACAACTACGTTACAAATTGTCGAACTATCAGAGTCGTTGGTTTCGCAGCAGCAGGCCGAAGTTCCGTCAGAAACATTCTCGGAAGACTTGGTTGCTCCGGTCGGTGAGGATGTCGCACCTGTTGTGGTCGAGAAAGAAACTCCGATGGCAGAAGTTGCTCCGAAAGTCGAGATGGTGGTCGTAGAACAGGAGACAGTGCCAACGAAACCGGAAGCTGTCACAGAAGAAATAGTACAACCAACAGGTAGGCCTAGAGTGTGTTTTCCGTTTTGTGGAGCTATACGAGAATACCATTTTGCGCCTTCGTCTGTCACGTTATTTTTTGTGTGGCTTTGTTTGCGATTTTACGATGTATGTTAATTTAGATGTTGTTTGTTGTTTCAGCCGAAAAACCGGAGTTCTCAGAAACAAGTGTAGAGTATGTACCTTTCTACTTATTTCAACCAAAACAAATAACAGTAGTATCGACTAGGGACTGGTAACGACTAACGAGAAGTTTGCCATAGATATCTCACATATCTTACATAATTGTGACAAGTTGATAACCCTGCGATTATCAGTATTAGTTTAGAGATACGCTGAAATGTTCAGGGTTGCCGTGGATATGGATATCCATGGATGTATCCATGGATACATCCATGGATATATCCATGTGTGGATAGCAGACTTAGGCTGCACTATGGATATATCTATGGATATTTTTACGTCATTTAATTTGAATTGTCACATCACTAGTTTTGAATAAAAGGTAATTCCGCTTGCCATACAATTCAGCCTAAGGACGTGACGTCACATTAATGGCGTAATTTACTCAGGTTAGCTTCTACTTAGCACCTGGTGGTGGCTAGCAGAACTAATGTCGGCTGCGCTTCTGACAGAGAAGTTTGTTTGTTGGGTCAGTCAGACAGGCTGAACTGTAGTGTAATGGCTGACTTTGTCCACGTTTCGAAAGTAGTCTTGCTCGGGAAAAGAAGGCTACGTACGCACCTATACCTGACAAGCTCAACCGAAACAAAGAAGAGGTACCGGCGAAGGCCATCTTTGTTGAGACAGAGAATAAGTTTGCGCCTTTTGTGGTCTGTCAGCATTGCGCTAAAGTGTTCTATGGATATGGATATATCCACCGTGGATATCCAAGCAAAATCTGTGGATATGGATATGGATATGGATAGGAAATTTCATATCCACGGCAACCCTGGAAATGTTCAAAAAGTTTACATACGCATTGTTTTCAGATTCCCGCTAAACTTTTTTCCTTTCTTTAATCGTAGGAAATTTGTACTAACATTAAACAGACTTTTAAGATATGAAATATTTTGTATAATTCTCATCAACAGTAAACATTTTTATATCGTAACTGACAGTTTTTTCGCGAGAAAAATTTATCGGCTTTGTGTGTAAAATTAGCACTGAACTAAACTGCATGCCGTGAACTGCGTTGGTTGGGTGATGTAATGATGACATTAGGCTGACGATGCCTGAAGTAAGCGAGGTACAAACGGTAGCTGAAGATGTCGTCGACCTTACAATCAAACCAGAACAACCGGAGGTTGAGGAATCTGTCAGTCTAGAGATGCAGCAGCAGCCGGCTGTTGAAGAGGAAGCGGCAGAATTAATACTGCAGAAAACCGAAGAGAAGGTCGGCCAAGCTCCGAGCTTTGCTATGAAACCTGAGCCAAAGACTGTGGATGAAGGACAGACAGTTGTGTTCGAGTGTGAAGCTACCGGGGAGCCAGTTCCAGAGGTACAGTAGCACTTTCTGCCAGTAGTTTACAAGTCTCGTCTAGTTTAGCAGCCTTAGTTTATAAAATTTTATTAATTTTTTAATTTGATTGCACATTCTTAAACTCTCTCTTTATACTTACGGATAATCAAAAACTAATAATTGTAGTTGAACTTAGCAATGGTTCTATGGCAGTGTAGCAGCAGCTGAAGTAAGAGCAATTAAATATTTATATTTATATTTTAATGTTTGTCTGTCAATTCATTCGTGGCGCGGAGTTTTTGCTACACGCCAGTTTTCAGATGATCACCCCGATTTGTTGTCATTCCAGCTGGACGCTCTTTGTGTAATATTGGTAGCTTATTAATTCAATGCGAGGCTTAAATAATAGCGGCGAGCACTGACAACAAACGTTATATGACGACGATGATGATGATGACAGATCACGTGGTACCGCGAGGGCGTGGTGATCGAGAAGTCGGAGCGGTTCCAGACGGAACTACGAACAGAAATGAATCAACCTCACCGCTCCTGCCTGACTGTCCTCAACACCCAAGTGGCCGACAGCGGCACCTACCGCGTCGTCGTACGAAACGAATACGGCGAGGCAGAGGTCTCCATATCCCTCGTCGTCAACGGTAGGCCTATGTAGGAGTGAAAATTTTACGTTATATTTTATTTGTTTGCACAGAAGACCCCAGTGAAAGGGTTTGTACAAAAATTGGAAGAGCGGGTCATCTCCTGAACGTAGTCAGTTGTGACAATTTTTAAAAGTCGGTTGAAGGGTCTTGAATCTGAGAATGTGGGGGGGGGGTCAAATTTCGTCATCTTCCATTGACTTGGCACTTTTCCTGTCGCGTTACACTGTGCTGCGTAACCGCGCACTCTGTGTATAAGAGAAGATGGCTCTACATGTCTCCCACCTCGAAGACTAAAGCACGTGGCGCCATCTGGCGAATGACGGTGAAAAAATTTTTATCCAAGTTTTTATAAGTCTTTTTAAAGTCTTGGTTTTTTGGACACCGCTATTCGCTCCCAAGTCCCTCGTTTTTTTCGAGCCGACGGAAAAATATGTGTGTGAATTTAGCGTGTTGACTCATGGAGACAGCTTAGTCTACTGCACGCAGTAGTGGAGTGCTGGCTGTTCGTCTGTTCGTTTATTTTGTCTGGCATGGAGTTCGATGTTCTCTTTCATGGTTTCGACTCACTGCGACAGGTATCTTTAGATGTCGAGAAGAAGCTGATGAAGGCAACACTGTAATGATATTTTACAGTATATACGAACAGCTACTATTTTTTCGTCGACTGTGTGATATTTCTTATGATTTTTGTAGGTTGGAGGACGAAGTCGTGTTTTCGTAGCGTTGGAGAGCATATTTATCATGAAATTTGGCACAAATTAATCCACTTAAAATCTTAAACAGCTCGATATACATATAAAGCAATGTTGGGCTTAAACAATGCCTGATGCCTTGTTTTGGTTTGAAAGTTTGCAGACGATTTGTGCATTTAGTACGGCATGTTCTAGTACATTCGCATGATTTGAAAGGAGCTGCAGAATTTCAGTTTATCCATTTTTACTATAACATTTTACCTGTTATGGCATACTGGTAGATATGCTCTTCAAACGCGAAATAGATTTCTGTTATAAACGCACATTTTTAGGTTGTCATGTGTTTGCGTTTTCGCACTTTGCACACTTGCACCTAATTTCTGTTGGTTTTTTCGGCAATTATTGGTTTCTGACGAATGTGATGTTCGTTTAGTATAATTAGCCTCGTGTAAGTGTACGTGTGTGTTTTGTTGTTAACCAATGATTGTATTATTTTGTACTGCACTGGCACATTTGAGAGTGACTGCAGGTCTTTGTAGTAAGCCGTTTGTAGAATCACTTTGAGCCAGCAACTGCATTTAACCGTAATCAGCCGCACGCACGAGGGAAGTATTATTAGAAGTGTTTTGTCGTTGTGTTTGCTTCGCTAACACGCGCAGCGTTCTCAAGGCTACATTCCATTACTACATAAGACGACTTTTCGCCGTCTTGTCTCTAACTCGACAGACTGTTCAGATTCGTAAATTATTCGTGTAGCGTCGCTGAAAATTTGGAGGCAAGTCGTACTAACAGGTCGACAAGTTTCGCGCAACAAAATATTGCGAAGAAGTCGACGTAGTGAAATCGACTTTATGCGACTTAACTATTCAAGAAAAGATTCGAAGTCGTCTTTTAGACTTCGCGAGAATTAGGCTAAAGCGTGAGCCCTAGAGCATATAGATTGAAAAATATACTCCGGCTTTCTGTTTATGTACTGCGTAAGTAGTAACAAATTGGGGATTCTGGACGACTGGGGAGGGGTGACAAGTTACTAAGAACGAAATCGTTGTGCGCCCAGGATGGGTAACAGGTTACTAAGAATGGATTCGTCCGGGCTCACCCCTCAACAGTGGACTCGTTCAAGCCGGAATGCTGTTACCAAGGTGGGCAGAACGCCGACATTAACACCTTGGTAACAGCATTTTAACCCTCCAAACCGCAGCTTAGTAACAGCTGTCTAGGCTGGAATGTGCTGACAGAGATATAAGGCCCAGACTGCTAAGCCCCACCTTGACAACGGCATTCTGTTGTACACTGCATTCCAGACCAAAGTTCTGGAATGTCAGCACTCAGTCACCTTGCTTACGCCATTACGGCTTGGACGAGTCCATTGTTGAGAGGTGGGCCCGGACGAATCCATTCTTAGTAACCTGTTACCCATCCTGGGCGCACAACGACTGTGGTAGCAGTTAAATTGTGTAGGCTACTAAGAAATTACGTAATTCCTCACTTTTTGCAGTATTTGCTGTCAGTGTAAAATCCATG
>Ga0126335_1002891_pt1 | contig 10473 bp, 8 predicted proteins | sample OlaspJWI45metaG_FD_108409 | JGI IMG/M metagenome (GOLD analysis project Ga0126335, IMG submission 108409) | Marine gutless worms symbiont microbial communities from Oahu, Hawaii - Olavius sp. 1 OAHU.JWI-45 metaG | ecosystem: Host-associated > Annelida > Digestive system > Unclassified | place... | reverse complement strand
TCACTGCGTTATAACAGGTAACGGCATGTATTTCATGGAGTTTTAGTTTTTACATTACATGGCGCAAGTGTTAACAGAAAATAGATAGATAGATAGATAGATCTTTATTAAGCAATTGACAGAACGCAATTGTAACAAATGGAATGTGTACAGTAAAACGCAGATCGGCATGAAAATAAAATATTAAGTCAGTACCGGTACGCGTGTGTAGTAAAATGAATGAATAGATTATGGAAGAAAAACCTAATATGTAAATAAAATTATTATGTTACTTATGTTAAATCTTATAGAGTTGAGATCCTGAATTAATGAAAAATAATGTAACTTAAAAATTACAATATAAATTTAAAACATAATTATCGTTCAGCCAAAAATTAATCTGCTCCAGGAAGTGATGCAGAGAAAATTGCAACTATTCGGGCATATTTCGTTTGTGAAATGACAGTCGGGAATCAAATCGCTCGATATAAACCCATAATAATAATTGTTATTATATTAGATGGAAAAAGAGGACGACCTCACAAAAAGCTACTTTGTCACCGTTGTGTGTAGGCTAGTTTGTAGATATCATTTTTTACCGTAGAAAGGTGATACTGTGATTATATTTACTACAGTCGGAAAGTAGTACATGTAGTATACGTCCGTATATGTATTTGTCATCCTAGTTTCGCTAAAAGCATTTCAGGACGCAGGTACACCGGCAAGATTGATATTTACGAGCATGCAAGTCAGTCGCCATAACATACTGTTGTTCCTTGTTCGGTAGAGAAATAGAAATTGCTTATCAACCTTGCTAAGCTACAATGCCGACAATGTTCTAGCAGATCATGTCTTTGGGCAATTGCAATGAATTATTCAAATGATAACAATCTGCAGTCAATGTTACTTAATTTAAGAAAACAGTTTATTTGCCTGAAATCCACTACAAATATCGTCATATATACGTCGTAAAATGTTAGAAACTCTGCTTCATTGCTTCTGTATACTCCTAAAACTATTTTACCCCAAAATGTTGATTCATATATTTTGGATGGTTTCCTTATTGAATCATTTAAAACAATATGTTCATTCCATGACAACGCCTACTGCAATCATCGTTCAAAAGCTCTTGAGATAGAAATGCTTATTCAGATTAGGCCGAAGCATTTTCACAGACCGAGCATTGCTTTCGGCGTTCACACTTATGGCTCAAACCTACACTTGGCAGACGCAACTAGAAAATCAACGGCAAGCCCATTTTGCCTCTGTCGCTTCGGCCGTCACAGACAGACGCATGGACAGAATCACAGACGACACAAACCGATTGAATATATGCTTTTTTCGCCTATAGGTGGACAAAGGCATAAAATCCGCTGCAAATACGTACTTCACCCATTTAGCTGTCGGACTACTGCGCTCCGAACTACATCGAATATTTATGCGTTACGCTACGTTTGTCGGTGTGTAACAGCTGCTCAGATTATTGAAGCTGTCGACCTGACGGCGGACCCGTGCGAAGACTTCTTCAAGTTTGCCTGCGGTTCATGGAACAAAAAACATATCATACCGGAGGATAAGACCAGCTACAATCCGTTCGAAAAACTCAACGACGAACTGCAGGTCATACTAAAGAGTAAGTAAACCATCAGTTTTACCGTATGCCACGTCACTTCGCACTTAATACGGTAATGTATTTCAAAAGCATGGCGTAACTTCACAGCGTCGATCCACGTGACAAAAGTAGGCCTATAAACCATGTTAATTCAAAAGTAAGAACTGGAAAATTATTATAAGTAACTCATTGTATCCTGCAGTCCATAAAAACACGTCAGTCTATACAGGGTGCGACATAAAAAACAATCCCCTAAGAAAAATTAAATATCTCAAGAAAGATGTAACTTAAATTGATGAGATTTGCAGAATCTGCTCGCCGTACGTCATCACGCGTGTGACGTCATAATCTCGCAAGTCGCAGATGCACGGAAGTTGGAACAGATCGTTCGTAAATGTGGCAGCCATTTTGCAGTCTTTAATGCGCGCAATACTGCCAATTTTTTCGTAAAATTGCGATATTTGTACTTTGTAGAGCTCTGAATACACTCGAATATAGTTCGTTATAGCGGCGAGTCAGATGAATGCATAATGTGCAAATGCACCGCCAGGCCTTTATAGCATACTAATTTTGAGAGATACTAGTATAGATTCTGAAAATTTCGTCAGATGCACGCTATTGCCATCGCAATTCTGTCCATCTGTCTGTCCGTCACACTAGTGGTCCACATCAAAACGGTCCAAGATATCAAAATGGGCTTTGCACCATACGACACAACACAATGCTATTTGAGGATTCTTTATGCCAAATTTCGTGGTCGTACGTTTAGGGGTCCCCCCAAACAAATGCGTTAAACAGGCATACCCAGCCTATCAACAGCAAAAATTAGACCAATACCAGCAACCTGCGATATCTCAAAAATTGGGCTAGATGCGATGAAAGTTAGTAAAAGGAAGTAAATACATGAGATTTCCTTTGGTAGCGAAACGGTGACCTTGAATGACCTTCGACGGCGTTCAAGATTTCCGTCGTCAATAACTTGGTTCTCCTTCACATAGCGTTGCGATGTTTGTATCTAGGATGGGGTTTTCAACTGTGGCCGATTTCATGATGTGGCCACCATCTTTGTCACGTGACTGGAATTGACCGTAGTATTAAATTTACAGCACACACTTAAGTCACAATGAATACTTTTCAGTAATGTCTTAGGATCACACTCCTTTACGGTTTCACTTTTAGTGCTCACCTAACGTGTTAGGCGCCATATTGCCTTCGCTGTTCTGCCTGTCTGTTCTTTGCCTCAAGATCGCCAGTGACCAAGACGGCGCGCGCTATCTCGGCTGTAGCTGAGCTTTTTGTCAAACTAGTTGTAGGTTTCGTTGCTGTCGTTTTTACAGCTCTTGCTCTTTTAATTTGTGCAGGAATACTAGAGGAACCGGAAAACGAGTATGACACGGAAGCGACAAAGAAAGCGAAAGTTCTCTACGCATCTTGCGTCGACATCCGTAAATAACCACAATTGTCCTTCGCCATTTGTCTCAGTCTTCAGCATCATACAACTGTTGTACATACATAAGATTGAATCCTAGTTTGTCTTCGTCGGATTGTCTTCTGTTTCTTCGTAACTCAAGACTTTTTCAATGCTAAAGAAGCTCACATCTATGCACTATAAAGGAAATAATGAAATGATGGTCACATTGACTAGTACACGTACATGAAGCGAATCTAGAAGTACACATTTTCCACAACAAACACCACACAGGTCGTTTTATCCTGACGTTTGGCATCTTCCATGCACCAGACTGGAGACGCCTGCCATGCAGGCCGACGACGTCGAACGTGGCTCCAGCAAGTGGAAGTAGATCTAGGGCAAGCCGTGAGCTCGTGAGCAGTGAGATCACAGTCAGTGTGGAGGCCTCTATGCGACGCTGGTCAAGCGCAGCAGTGAGTTAGTGAGTGAATTTGCATTCCAACAAATTTTGTCGGCATAAATGTCACGCACGTGTCAAAGCAACGTAAAGCCCGCGAAGTGTCGTAGAACAACGCCTCACCGCGTGGTGGGTGGCCGTGTCTTACAGGTGCCGTATACGAGGTCGGTGATAAGCCGTTACGTGCCGCCATCGAGTCGCTCGGAGGTTGGCCTGTGCTGGACGCCGACTGGGAGTCCAAGCACGCCGCCAACTGGTCGCTGGAAGCGGTCCTTGGGCGACTGAGGGGCGTCCACAACACGCCGTTGCTCGTCGAGACCTTCGTCGCCGCCGATGACAAGAACTCCAGACCCGTATGACGTCATCACGTCATCATTGACAAGAACTCCAGTCTGAACGTCATACAGGTCCGAAGCAGCAGCTATACGCTTTTATAGCACTTGGCGGGGGTATGCTTTTTCGGAGTGCTCTTGATAACAATGCTATTTTCACTTTTTCGTGTTTTGGTATTGTGGCTTTTACAGACACTTTCCATCTTAAATCTATAACAACTAGGAAGTATAGCTGCTGTGCCTTCAACAGATGATGCGTTGTGTTGATATCGCGGCGCGCAAGATACTATAGCTGGTGACGTCAACGTAATTTATAATAATTTTGAATGTTTGCTTTCTATATAAAGACCAAAGTATTTTATTACTTTATTATTTTATTATAAAGCGTGCCTTCATGGCGACTCTCATAAAACTTGTAATAGTGTAACTTCTCATAAATTGTCGTATGACAAAGTAATATTGTGATATTGCCAGATGGACCAGGCGATGCTTGGAATGCCGAGTCGCGAGTATTATCTGACGGAAACTGACAGCGAGTACAAAGCGGCCTACCTGCGCTATATGATCAACGTCGCCAAGCTGTTCGACGCCGACGACGAAACTGCTGTCCGTGACATGCGGGAAGTTCTCGACTTCGAAGAACAACTTGCAAATGTCAGCTGCACTCATTTGCATCTGCTATTCATTTGGCGGCATGATCACGTGTCATTGTAGGCTTTTTACAAAATATACCGCGTTAAGGGTAAAGCGTCGTTTCCACATGCACTGCGCTGCGCTGCGAGATGCGATACGATGCGATGCGTGGCGAGTTTCGGCGAGTCGCAGCTAGTTCCCGCGATTGGCTATACTTCTACTCGCCACGCAACGCAACGCAACGCAACGCAACGCATCGCGCAGCGCATATGGAAACGCCGTTGAAGTCCAGTAGTTTTATGTCTTACTCGACGACAGATAGTATGGAACTTTGAAGACAAAATTTTTGCAGGTACCGACAAGTGACACCCAAACTTGCAACAACGCTTTTCTTCCATATTTCCCCAATCTTTTACTTTAATAACTGAGGTTTTGTCTCAGCCTGCAGTTTGTCTTGGGATGAGATGCGAATGCGAGACGATGTGGATGTTCCAGGTGACTGTTCCGCAGTCCGACAGACACGATACCGGAGTGATGTACACAAAGTTGACAGTTAAACAGCTACACGAAGAAGCTCCTGGGGTAGGCCTACGTTCGTCCCAGTTTAGTGTATTACGGTATATTGAGACTACTATTATTACGATTATTTTATCAATGTTTTTATTATTATCATTATTATCTTCGTTATCATTATCGTTGTCATCATTGCTATCATGACCATTTGATGTTATGCGCCATCGGTCTTTACATGTATTGTTGGAGGCGCAGTAGAAATGACTGTTTTACTATTACTATTAGGCCTACTATATGAAATTTAGCTAGACTAAGTAAGTATAAAAACATTCAAAGGCGTTCTAAGAGCAAACAGTCACTACAGGCCCCGCGTCATTAGCTAAATAAAATGTGTTTCAGAAGCAGCTGAACTGTATAATGCAATTACGTAGGTCTATAGTTGAAGTTAAGAGATGCACAGATGATGTGGTAAGTTGTAGACTCCGAGTCTTGACGTCCGACTGTGGCCGCTGTGGCAGTTTCACGTCAGAGAGAAAAGTGTTACAAATTGTTGTAGGTTATGTGGAGTGTAGACAAAAACTAAGAGCTCTGTGCACCTGCTGCTGTTATTCCCACTGAAATTATTTCGGTTGTATATTGTATACAGTGACATAATAAGTAAGTAAGTAAAGGTATAGCGAGTATCGTATGTGTTACGCGCAGTTTGACTGGCTGTTCTATCTGAACACGTTCATGCCGACACCTATCACAGACGACGAGCCGATAGTGACGCTGGTGCCGGAGTATCTAAGAGACATGGCACAACTCGTCTCACGACAGGACAGACGGTCAGTCAGAGTCTAGCTGCCCAATTGAGTTCATAATTCGTACAACTCGAACAGTAACTGCGCATCAAAAATGCAATGTCAGTGTCATGACATGACATGCGGACTACTGCGATCGATCATCTCAGCGTATGTCAGTCTGTCAGGCTGTGCGGCTTCTCGCGGACGGGTTGCGCAAAAACAGCTGAACGGATCGACGTCCTGTTTGGAGTGGAGACTACTGGGAAACCAAGAAACATTGCATTAGGTGGGAGTCCCGGTCCCCTATGGCGAGAAGGAGATGGTTGCGGCCTTTGCCGAATTACTTTGGCCACATGTTATTGCTGTTTAGGAGGAGGTCCATCGCTCTTTGGTGTTCTGCATACTCAGTCCACACTGTGTTTCATGTTTATAGAGTAATAAATGTGTTTAGCAGAAAGACCTTTTAGCTTTTTTGAGACTTCGTCTGGCCAGAATGAACATTTTACAGTTCAAATAACGTTCGGTGTACAATAAGTCAAACCTATGTAGGCCTACCTGGCGAACTGTGAACGTGATCTGTTTGTCGTGTTGCTGTTGAACAGTGTGCTGGCCAATTACCTGATGTGGTTACTGATGATGGACCTGGCTCCGGAGACGACTGAAGATCTGCGGCAGCAGCAACACGAATACCGCAGAATACTTCAGGTAATGGACATAATATAAAATGCGCCGCATATAGATACGAATTGCTATTAGTATCGGTTTTAACTTTTAAAGTTGCCCCAAAAATTCTACACAAGCCAATTTATCAGCTGCATGTTCTTCGCGGCTGTGCGTGGCTGCCACTTGCAAGAAACTCGTGGACCGTTTGACCATCTTTATGGTATACAGAAGAAAAAAACATTTTATAGAAAGATCGGTTTTTAACTGGCTTGTCTAACATATCTTGCTATTTAAACAAGTTTACCATTTTCTGTCCGTCAGTGATACGTCAGTACTGGAATCCATAAGTGACTCTTTCGTTGATATTAGACAATTTATGTGTCCAGTTTGACTGAAATTGATAAAGAAAATCGTGTTGTAGGGAGTCACGAAGCAGCAGGTGAGATGGCAGAAATGCGTCGATTTCGTCAACGAGCGGTTAGGCATGGCTGTCGGACGGTTGTTTATACGCGAAAATTTTCAAAAAGAAAGCAAAGAAACGGTAACATTTTAGTTTTTTTCTCGTGTGCCAAAAGGCATATTATTTTCATAACATCGAAATTGTTTAACTGCTATTTGATTTTCAAGCTCCATCGTAATCTTTCAATATTATTATATTGCATGCAATTCTATCTGCTGAGATTTTGTTTTGTAATAAATTTGATTTCGTAGTTTGATAGTTTGTAATTGACTATTGGGTATTCTTAACTTATGTGTATTAACCATGCAGCTGTCCGGAATAGCCTCAATATAGGTTTGGATACTAACTAGTTTTTGAGTGATTGATTTACTGTTTTTTGACAGATCTATTAAAATTAAATAAAACATTAAAACGATGATAATACGTGACGTATTCAGGCGATAGAGATGATTCGCAACATCCGAGCAGAGCTGATCAAAATTCTAGACGAAAGTGACTGGATGGACGACGAAACCAAAGTTGTTGCGAAGGAAAAGGTGATACACAAATTCTATTTCGTGTACTTAATACACTCCGGCCGATGCATATAATTGTAACTAATACAGCAATACTGTATTAATGATGCTGAAGGACTGAAGATATTTTGGAGATATGATACTTTTCGTATCCCAAATACCATGGTTGAACCATGGCTTGCGTTGGACCATGGTTGAACCAGGATTTGAACATTTGTCGAATGCCCTTCCAGCTTTTACATAATAACGTCATTCTATTTAGTATAGGAAGAAAAAGGGATTTCCCGAATTCCCTTACGGGCGCTTAATGACAAAGTACCGTTATGTAATTTTGTATTAAACAACTTCATTGTGTTGTGCAGGCATACGCCATGGTAGAGCGAATTGGATATCCAGAGTCGATTCTAAACGACACGGAACTGGATGGAATGTACAAAGAGGTAAGTCTTCATTTGTGCCAGCGAAATCTGTGTTTTTGTGCAGGTTTATTTACCAAAAAGTTTAATGACGTACGTTGTGACAACCCGTTGTGCCAAAGCTCTATGACACATGTTGATTTTGATTTCACCTTTGAACTAAAGACCGTTTTACAGCTTGTAAGCTTGTACAAACAACCCTATCGTTTACCTTTGATTCTCGAAAGTTTCTAATTCTTGATGTAGGTGCATGCCTATAGGAATGACAGAGCCAGACGAAAAAAACGTAGGCCTAAAGCAACGAGTACTCTTAGCCTTCTAGACAGCGAGATGCATAAAAATGTAAATATTCAAATAATGCTGACAATGACGAATACTATGAACTGCTTCGTGTGTGTTAAAGCTGGAATTTGACTGGAACCAGTATTTTATGAACATCATGAACGTGGATAAACACGATTCCATGAGAGACATCAACAAGCTTAGGAAACCCATCGACAAAGACAAGTTAGTTGTCAGCTGTGTCTCACAGATTAAGATTTACGATTTCTAAGAGTGATAATTTGTCGATAGTATATTTAGTTTTTTTGTTTATTTATTTTTACATCGAACGCTAACGTTTATTGTGCACACTGGCATGATTGTGGAATCGATGCTTACAATTGTAGATGGGAACAGCATCCGGCGATAGTGAACGCTTTCTACAATCCGAACACCAATGACATCGGTAAGTCTGATGACACTTAGCCTGTAGTAATGGATCAACTGACAGATTGATACACTGCATTTACTTAACCTTAACTGAAACTGTCATTATCTGTGTGGCAATAGAAACTTGAGATAAGCACAGCGGATATCAGATAAGAGCAATCTGTCGCATACATGCAATAATTGCTGTATTATACCATCATTTGCATGATCAAAACTAAAAAAGGTAGTCAGGTTTAAGGGGGCGATCGCATATTTGTCTTCTTTGAATTTGCCATTGTTTATTAGGCCTACGACAAAACTAGACTTACTCCAAAATAGACGTAGGCTATAATAAGAATTGTATCATTTGTGTGGTTTGCCGCTGCAGCATTTCCAGCCGGAATTCTTCAGCCAATCTTCTACAGTCATCTGTTTCCAAAGTTAGTCTTGCAGAAATCTTTGTATAATATGATAAGTTATTGACAGGGCTGTGACTAGTGATGTAATATTTTTGACAAGAGCTTTGTCATGTGCTAGATTTGCGCGAGTCTGCGATATAAAGTAAATCGTTATGACAGTTTTCTGTTCAGCTATTTTATCAACCGCTTACAGGTTTTTTGTGACTTTTCACTATACACTATTTTTAGTATTTTTCACGTGTATCATGCCTTGAAGGTTATCTTTATCCATCGTTGATCATAAACGGTGACTGCCGCAGGTCTCTGAACTACGGCGGAATTGGAGTCGTCATTGGACACGAGATGACGCATGGTTTCGACGACAAAGGTAAGCCACTGTCAGCATAACATAGAGCATGAAGCTCTTACTTTCTCTGTCAGCATAATGTAGTCTTGTTTTAGAAAAAATGTCCCTTTTTGCGTTTGCGTTTAACAATATATTTACCTAGAGACGGTAAATATTAAGGTCGAAGCAATTGTCAGAGCGTCTACCAATACAGTACTCTTCTTGCCCATGTCGACCCGTCACTTGGTTGAGCTCGAAGTGCATTCTTGGAACGTCGTCCAGGCCGTCCCGTCGTTCGTGTAGTCGGTAAGTAAATGGTAAGGAAACCAGTCGACAAAGACAAATACCGGGTGGCCCAAAATAAACAGCACATTTCCATTTGCTTGACGTTAAATTGATAGAGCTTTGTGAACTCTTAACCGATTTTTTTCATTTTTTTGGCCGAGAAGAGGACATATTGAACATTGTTTGTAAACTGATCAGTACAATTTTGTGTGATTGACACTATTTAGTTGTTTGCCAACATAATTCATGAACAAATTTTATCTCGATCTCGTGACAGCACAGAAAACGGACAATATTATTTCTACAAGGTAGTGTAAGAACGCGCAATAGGTGCTGTGGACAGTATATGCATTGTTTTGTAGGGAATCTATTCAGGTGTAAGTCTGCCAAAAATTATAAAATTCGGTTGAGATTTCATAAAGCTATATCAATCTAACATCAAGCAATTGAAAATGTGCAGGTTTTTTGGGGCCACCCTGTAAGTTGTCAGCTATATTGTATAGATTAAGATTTACGGTTTATTACAGTGTTAATTCGACGATAGCATTTAGCATATTTAGTTTTTGTTTACTGTTTTTAGTTAATTACTTTTCCAAGACAATCAATGCCAACCAGCTGATATTTGGCGTAGTGACATTCGCCGTGGACACTTTGGGGCGACGCTACAGTCCCTGATGACTTTGAGTTAGCGTTAACGACGACGCTATTTTTCTTGGTTGCAGTGATTTTGGTTATCACTGATTGCTTGAAAAGACTCGTCTCATGAATGACTTGTGTGTCGTTCGAGTGAGACGTCGTAAAATTCTGCTCACTTACTAACTTACTTATCCCAGATAGTCTAGTATTCTTTTAAAACTGTGGAGCCTTCTGTGCTCGCGTTTCTTTCGTGTCGAAGTTAATTGCTGACAATAATAATAATAATAATAATAATAATAATAATAATAATAATAATAATAATAATAATAAACAGATTTGTAT
>Ga0126335_1002890_pt1 | contig 10475 bp, 9 predicted proteins | sample OlaspJWI45metaG_FD_108409 | JGI IMG/M metagenome (GOLD analysis project Ga0126335, IMG submission 108409) | Marine gutless worms symbiont microbial communities from Oahu, Hawaii - Olavius sp. 1 OAHU.JWI-45 metaG | ecosystem: Host-associated > Annelida > Digestive system > Unclassified | place... | reverse complement strand
TTGAAAGAGTTTAATGATGAAATCAGAAGAAACACGAAACCGACCAACGAAACTAAAGCCTGGTTTATGTGCATTTCATGGCCATTTTAGACTTTCTTAGCTTTCCGTAATTAGGGTTTCTCTATCCCAGCCAACTACGTAGCATAGAACTGAGCCGCCCTACTTACGTGTTCTCTGATTGGTTGTGCGAATGTGGCGGTCGGTAATCAAAGCACGGTCAAGCACGATCATTGAGCCTGGGCCCTTTACGGTGCGGTGTTAGAAAGACAGATAAATTGCCATTTTGTTTGTATAATAATGTGACAGTTATTGCCTAGTTTCTTTCGTACTGTGTGATATACATCGCTGTTGGTTTCGCCACAGCACAACCTAGAGAGGGACCTGGGAAGATCCTAGTGTAGTCGTCGGTCACTTCAAGAACTACACACACAGGTACTCAAACCCAGTTTGTAATACATGTAATCTGGCCGGAAAACACAGCTCCCAAAACTTACACACAGCTTATGCTTATATAGAACAAAGCATTTAAGACCAAACAGAGAGGCAAACCGGCAAGTAGAGCATGTCCATTGTCCTGTTTCAGCACGCGGCTAACTCGTGATATGTGCTCAATGGCAAACTTAAACATGACGAGATCCATTGGAGCCTTGCTCACCATGTTGAAGTCCTCAAGGGAGCTGACGTACAGAACACAAGCACCCATGCAGCAGTCACCAGTTGCTACTCCATCACAGCCCATATTTTTACTTACTTTTGCACTGCAAGACAAACTGCTTAACAAAAGCCTGGCAATATCTAATTCTGACTGGCTAATTAACATGCTGATTAAACAGAAGTATAGACAACATGCAAACTTTCTTGTTACAGAATCTTCAAAAGACATTTGCTGCCATGACATCTTCACTGAACAATTGCCCAAGACACTTGCCTTCTAGGAAAAACGCCACCCCCACCGACTTGTAATGTAATGTAATAATAATTTTCATAGTGGCCTAAATAATTATGGCTACTTCTAGGACGATTAGAGTGTCACAAGTTACAAATCAAGGAAAAACAGTTACAGGAGCAAATCAGAAAATGAAACACTAAACAAAAAGTCTTCAGTAGGCGGCAGAAAATAGACAGAGATGCAGAAGATACGATGTCGTCTGGCAAACTGTTCCAGACCTGTGGCACAGCAACAAGAAATGCTCTGTAGCTGACTGTGTGTAAAAGAACAGAGGTCACCACCAGGCGGTCAGTGACAGCAGAGTGAAGTGTGCACCAACAGAGTATGACAGCAACATGGACGCGTGGCCCAAGATAACACGGCGGACGCAGTGTTGTGGAGAGCCTTGTACGTCAGTATGGCCACCTTGTACTTGAGGAGCTCTGCAACTCGCAGCCAGTGACTAAATGTGTTGTTGACTCTAAGCCTAACCCTGACTTCTCAGCTATGGGGGAGATATCTGACGTCAATTGTCTGGGGTGACAAACTGTAGTACGTACTGTTCCATTCTCTTGTTGAGTTCTCGGAAGTCGGTGACTTCATCATAAATCCTCTCTGTCTGCTGCATGTAGTCACCAAAAAACAGACTGCGAATGTGGTCATCCTTCACTCTGCCACTTTTTGACAGGTGACCCAGGACTTTGTCAATACTCACTTTGTAGCCGCTCTTACAGACGTTGCGAACGTGATTGAAGAACTTCTCTCTGTTGTTGCATGATACACACATTAGTCAACTCACTGCTCGTTTTAGCGATGTATACACCGTGTCTAAAAAAATTCACGTGACTATGTCTTCGACGATAACTTGAACAGTAAGCATCGGATTGTAATAATTTGTGGTACAGTTATTAGAGTTTCACTTTCGCACTTTGCCTATTTTGTAATTTTTTTTTAGACACTTGTAGTTTGAGATAAAAACAGTAAAAATTACTAAAGTAAAAATGATCAGCGTCAAACCGATGTTTTACAAATCATTTTTTTGCATTCGCCACCTGTATAAGTGAAAGCGTAATATGTAACCCAGTTGTGATATCTGTCCGTCTGTCTGTCTGCAATCGGAATGCATGGAATGCGTATGCAAAGAGCCCATAGGCCATGCAGGCTAGCTGCAGTGGCGGCCAGCTGCAGCGGTGCAGCCACTCACCATGTCCCGACATCACAAGCTATTATTAGCTTGGCTCATGCGGACACAAACCTTTCCAGAGACTGGCATTTAAGTTGAACAAGAAACTATTTTGTTTATGTCACTTTAATCAGCACACTCTAGTAATACCTGTCAACCAAACCAAGGTCTATGCATTTAACACACCAGCAAATAGAGGCAAACCTGTCGGTTTCCTCAGTAAGTCGGTCGTTGAAGACGCGATAGACCTCGTGAATCCACAGGCGAATCAACTTGTCGGGTTCCGTCATGCGTTCTGCCGGCACAAGCAGAATTCCACGCATCACGCGCGCAAAGTCGCGCAGGTTGAAGATGTAGTGGCTCTTGCTTGGCGTCGGCAGAAAGTCTGATATCGCTTTCTCGTAGATCTGCATCGTCGCTTTTATCATTGTCTGCAACGAGAAGATACCATTGTAACTGCAAAATGCTTTAACGTTATCGAATCTGATTTTTTTCTAAAAAAAATTCTAAAGCGATCTAATTCTAATAAAAACAGGCTACTGTGAAGTCAACCAAAGCATCATAATGCAATGAAAACATAAAACTGACACAATTAAACTGTGTCCAAAAGGAGCACCAATATGTGTGCTGCCGCTGTTTTGCGGCCGTAAACTTTGAGATTAACCCCCATAACCTTGAGATTAACCCCATGACCGTGGAACTAAAAGGTAACCTACAGATGTACCTTCACACTGAACATGAAGCTGCTAGCTTAGGGCATTCAAAATATAGAGCTTGAGTTTAAAAAAACACGAAAACGTCTCAACGTCAAATGTCAACAGCTCCAAATTACTTCGAGCATTATCGTAACAGATATTCCGATCAAGCACTGTCAATTTTCGGCCAGGAGTTTTTGAGTTGCATGCTACCGCTTTTTCACTGCCGTGACCTTGACCTTAAACCCATGACCTTGAAACTTGAAACCCTGACCTAGATATTGTGAAGATGTATCTCCAAACTGAAAATGTAGTTGCTAGGTCAAGCCATTGAAAATATATAACCTAAATTGAAAAAGTACACAAATAACCCTCAAGGTCAAAGGTCAAGGTCAAAATAAAATGCCACTATCTTAGAACCACTTCTAGCGTTCACCACTGGGTATATTCCTACCAAGTTACATCAATTTCTGATAAGCAGTTATGGAGATTTTGTGCGGACAGACAGACAAATAGACAGACAGACACACAGACGCAGCCAAAAACAATACCTGCGCGCATGCTGCGAGCAGGTAATAAAACACACAAAAACTACCATATATTCCAGGCAGTTTATCACCCCTCAAAGTCAGGGGTCGGCTTTCCGGTATATGTGGATCGCCTTATATGCTGAAATATACAGTACTGAAACGAAAATGTTTTGAGCAGCTGGAACCCAAGGTTGCTACAGATTCCAAAGTACAAATAATACACGGTCTTTGCTTAGATCATGAAACTATCAAGACCACAACCTTTATCTCAAGACCAGTGTCTTGAATCAGTGATTTGAGACCAAGAAAAAGACCTTGAGTACCTGACAAGACTGAACTTCAGCGTTTCTGAGACAAACGGCCTTCACCTTGGTTTTAAAATCCTAAGACTACTCTTAAATCATAACAAAAGATACTTAGCTCGTTACGACTTACTAATGTAACAGTGATGTGAACCGTTTTTCTTTCAGGCATCACAAACCATTCCTAACTTGGAAGTTTAGTGCGGACAATATTTATTGCGTGAGTACAGCAAGAAGCTTGCACAATACCAACAGTTAAACTTTAAGCATTTTAAAACAAAATTACAAAGCAAGCCAGTTAAATTAGGCTGCATCGAATGCATGAGATGCAGCCTATTCTTACTGATAATCACAGTGTCTGTCAGTCTGTCTCTCTGTCACGCGGATCAACTCGCCTTCACTGTGCAAAAACGGCTAAATAAATCAAGATGCTATTTGGGGTGAACACTCCTGGGGGCACATGGAACATTGTGTTAGATGGGGGTACTGATCCCCCACAGAGTGGGGTCACGAGACCTGCTTTTAAATTTTGGGACCCCCTCGTATCTTTGCAACGGCTGAAACTACAAATGTGAAATTTTGTGTGCATGCAGACGGCAGGGGGTCCTAACAAAAACTATGAAAAAGTAGGTCATAGGGGGTTGGAAACACGTGACCTACTTTTAAATTTTGGGACACTCCTGTGTATTTCCGGAACGACTAAAGCCTGAAATTCTGCAGGCCTGTAAATAGGTGGGGGCCCTAACTAAAACAATGCAAAAGTAGGCCATAGGTGGTCTGGGTGGGGTCACATGCCTCACTTTCGAAATTTTTCGGACTCCTCGTATCTCAGGAACGACTAAAGCTAGACAGTCCTGTGCATGCAGTGAGGGCAGTGCATTCAATGCAGCCTTCGCCAAATTACTTTGGCCTCATGTTATTTTTAAAAATTAAGAAGCATCTTTAAAAAGTAATTAAGGCACTGATACGTCTATTACATCTTGGTAACATACACGAAGCAGACGACTGTGTTACACAAAAGCAGCACAATAAACTAGTGAATGTTCACTGCACTGAGCTGATAAAGCAGTAATTTGTGACTGAAAACAAACCTCAGACCACTGACGATATGACTGGTTTAGTAATAGTCAAATAAATCAGCATCATCATCATCAGCAACATTAACTCTATTTTGTCCGCATTTTCCTGTGTCTGGTTGAAAACTAGTCTTTTTTCTAAAACAAGGTATCATCCGTTATGGGACGTGGCCTGCCACGGTGCCCAGTGTGGTTGTGTCCTTTTCTTTCAGTGAAGCTGTGCATACGATGATGCACACGATGTACACGATGAAACAGGCAGTGCCGGTTGTGTGTCTAGACTGGTGACTGTTCTCACTGATCCACTGACTAGGCCAACTGCCCCATTTCTGTCTGAATGGGCAAAGTGCCAACCCAGAAGCACCCAAGATGGCGGAACCATACTTGTGATTGCGAATCTGATGGCAGATTCTGAATCGGAAAGCCCAGATTCCTATTTGAGTTTTCTAGTAACCACACGTCTATTTCGCTTAGTTTCTGTGACAGACAGACAGACAGACGAACAGGCAGACAGACAGAAGGATAAACAGGGACCACTACTATAGCTGGCCCCCACATTGTGGCTGGCTAGCTAATAAATATCCTGCACTCAGAGAATACCCAAAACGAACAACAACTTGTAGTTATTTTGGACATCGCTGGAAAAAACTTTTCTCAGCACATCTCATAATGACATATCCCTCTTCAACTGCTTACAAAAGTCAGCCCGTAATCGAAGTGATATTAAATTTAATTCCTGACAAATGTTTGGCAGTCCCTTCTTTTACAGTGCTGCAGCAAATGCGTGTGATGAAGTATCACTCACGTTTACTGTGTTAAAATCTCTACTCAACAATGCAACAGCAAAACCGAAGCTAAGAATCTTAGTATCAGAAACTCAACTTCACAAAAACGTAGAGGAACAACGTCAACCAACCTTTCCCATGGCCGTGAAGACCTGCTCAAATCCATGGCCAAAATGCCAGTCCGAGATGGCAGTGAAGATGCGGACCATTGTAGCATCATCAAACTCGTCGACTGATATAACTTGCATGTGACGCATGAACCGGCCAGTGACTTCATTGCGACCGCCGCCAGGTGGCACCATTGCTGACACAAACAGCTGCAGCAGCAGCAGCCATAGTCTTAGTAGTAAGAAAGCAAGAAAATTTGAACACAGTGTCTAAAAGCAGCAGCCACCATGCACTGGTGCCACGAACAGTTAAAAACGGTACGTTTTCAGTTTGTGGCGGAAGGTCTCCAAGGACAAATGAAGTCGACAGACATGTGTAGCGCTTCTGAAGTTACGACCTTATGGTGCTATACAAATCTATTATTATTATTATTGTAGGAAGACTGTTCCAAAGGCGTGGTCCGGCAGCAGCAAATGCTCCATCTCCAAGACGTGAACTGGTACCAGTGATAGTGCACTTGAAATTGTCTGATGATCGAAGCTGAAGGCGCCCGGTAGTGGCAACTAGCTGACAATCATCTGATAGATACGATTGTGCCAGATTGTTGAGAGCCAAACTCACAAACAATTTTACGGCACGTCGTATGACAATCGTATGACAACGTCGTTAAATTAAAGAACATTTATGACCTATCTTGTGACAAAATGTTATGATCACCTCTTGCATGTCTTATGACAACTGATGATGCTGTAAATTGACAGAAAAACAACATTCTTTACACCAAATACCATGTGGAAAATGCGTAATTGCATAGACACTGGCGTCATGACGTTATATAAATCCAACGGTCCATCTAATAACGTTTTGGGCCCACTAAAATTGTACATTTGTCAACATCAATCGGCGCAGTGCTCGCTGGAGACATTTCACCCTACCTGCCGGACTGATTCGCATAATTATTTTGGCTTCCCTAATTGGTTAATGCTGAACGACTGGGCTTAATTCCGTGTTATAGATTAACACATGCATACTTAATAACTGAAGTCGGCTGCCATTTCCTATCTGCTGATGATCACAGCTGCTATTCTAACTAGTAGCTTTTGGTGGAAAACTTACCACAAAATCTTATGAGTGCTTACGAAAATTTTTGTGAATTGACCTGTGACGTGTCATAAGATCATCTTACAGCATCATAACTTACGTCATAAAATGATCATATGACAAATGTTAGGTTAGATTTTATGACATCGTTTGTGAATTTGGCACCAGGACAGCAAACTTAAATTCCACACGCTGTCGTACTAATAACCAGCGTAGTTGCTACAAGACTGGTGTGATGTGGTCACACTTTCGAGTGCCGGTGACCAAACATGCTGCAGCGTTCTGTACGGCCCGTAATCACCGGAGCAGGGAGTTACAGTAGTCTTAACACGACGAGGTGAACGTAAGTAAGTAAGTAAGTCACATCATTGTGACCGCCAACAGAGCAGACACTTATAGCTGCAACAGTGATACAAGACGATGTACTGCAGTAGTTTTCACAACAAGCACAGAAACTGCACACCACGCTGGTGGTGTAGCAGAGTGGGTTAACGCGTTGGTGGATTCCACAAGTTAATTACCAAAAAATTAACTAACATCATGCCCAGTTAGTACCTGGATAGATGAATGTCTGCAGGTGTGTAAACCATCTACGTATGTAACCAGCTAACTAGATCGACTCAGCCTTGCTTGGTCAGTCAAACGACGACAAGTTTCAGATGTGAAGACAACAGCACGGTTTATTCCGGTCACAGATGTATGTGTGGGTATACAAGCAAAACGCTGAAATCCCTTGACATTGCGTGCCATACTTCAGTGCTTCTGAGATGAGTTTCACAGCAAGAGGTGCAGAAGACTACATAATGCTAAAAATTCCTGGCTCAGTCATATTTTGCAACATCCAGTCCCAAAACACAACTGACCTATTTTTACAATACCTGAAGCACACACAGAATTTAGACTGCCAGAACACAAATTTACTTACCAACTTACTTACTTTGTCATACCCTCGGCAGTAAAGATCCGACCCGAGGGTTAGAAATACAAGTTCAAAACTAAAAGCTGGAGTCGGCACTCCTGGTCACAGGGAAACCTGCTGTGCAGCAGAATGGAGTTAAAATGCTGTAACAAAACTGTGAGACGCTGAAACAGGAATCTGGGATTGTGACCCTCTCCTGACTGCAGATCTGCACTTACTTACTTGAAGTAAACCATGCATGAAAACAGCAGGCAGACAAACCACATCATGGAGAAACAGCTTGGAAGTGTCCCTGCGATCGTACCAATGTCCGTGATCAATCCACTGCCTCAGTAACTCAATCGGAGGCTGGGCACCATACTTCTCTTTAGCCGGCATGTTCAGGTCGTCAACAAACACTATGCACTTCTTGCCCATTGGAGGACCGTACACGCCCTTTCGCCGCCTGTGATATGCACACACATAACACTTCAATGGCTTGGACACAATCAACACATTGCTGTTGTTGTTTTCGCAATGTTACCTTTTAGCATTTAGCATTTTAGCTCGATGACTGGCTGCAGTATGACACGTGACGCGTGATATTTGTACCTGACAACGCTCTGGAAGTCGCACGCAATGGACGATGATGGTCGCAGAAAAGTTTCATTACACAATTAGCCCACGGTTCGATTTCGAATTGACTCTGTCGCACCTTGGCGGCAAAGGACTGCCAAGCTTCTGAATGTCAATTACTGGCGATTGAACTAACACTATGAATGAAGCTTAGTATGGCAGCCCACATCGACTTTAACTATGCCTGGCTCCGTCTCTCTGTCCATCCATCAAATGGTGTAGTGGATATTACATTGCACTGATACGAAGAGGTAAAGGTGAACGACACTTCATCTCGGCTGTGCTCAAACGTGGAACGCGTTGTTGAGGGATCACACCATTTAGATGCCACCCACGCATTTAGCCACGAACGGAATGAACCACATCTGCCTTTGCTTTCCTCACCAAAGCTGGTCCTCATTTACCAACCCTAGAGGGATAAAATGCTGAGTCGGCATAGAGTTTTGGGATTAATCCCAGGCCAGTGCGGAGTTTTATTTGTGAAAAAAGCGTTCCGAGCCCACGCAGCTGTGATTAGCAGAGCGGATTTCTACTTGCTTAAATGGCCACCGCCTACATATGCCGAGGCCACTAAAACTGGATCTCGTTAACACTTCTTGCCCCAATGGACAGTGGGACCAACTTACTTTACCATAATTGTAATGGCAGCAGTAAAATACACGTGATGGGTGGGCCTGAAAAGCTTCGGTCCATCTGCTTATACAACACTGAACAAGCTCAAATAAAAGCCACAGCAAGAAAGATTTTTATCCTTTTTTCACATTATGGTGAATAAGCGACATGCTTCCTACAGCAAAGCGGTGATGCTGTGAGAAGAAACGCCTAACTGTTTCAATGTTTATCATTCAAGACGACTGAACCTGGCCACGGGCTGAGCCACGATTACAACGGCATGGGATGGGCTGGGCTGAGAACAATTTTGGTGAAAAAGTGCTGGGCTGAGCTAAACCGAAATGACAGCGGGGGTGGGACAGACCAATAAATTTTAGCCCGTGCAGACTTCCACAGTAGAAGTGGCAATGGTAATTCATGAGTAAGCAAACTTGTAGCAGAAATTAACATCACACTCAACACACCATAGATCATTCTGAGAATTGTCTTTTCAGACAATCAATTGCATGGTACTGCCAATCAAACAAGACTGCTAATAAAGCATGCTACACCAGGCCTTATGTCTGCTTTTATTTTTGCTAGGGTCGCTGTAAGTGCTGGATAGCCTTGTTGATCCTGTATTTACTGTCATATTACTGTCATTGTATACGTTTACAAATAAATATCATCATCATCACCATTTTGAAGACCAAGTTCCTCAGCTCAGCTAGTAAAGGAGCTGAAATACTAAAAGTGTGAAACAGCAAAATGTATCGTACACAAATGGTGCAGTCAATTAACAGCAAGTGAAATTTTGAATTTCTAGGAAAGCAGAAAAACCTGTCAAGTTTTGACATGATGATATCTTGCGTCTGATTGGCCGACGTTCTCGCCGAAAAGTTGACCACGATCGGGATGTAACTATATCGCAAACAGCAAACTGTAAATAATGCAATCAAACGAGACACATTTTTTTTATACAAAAACACGCTAAGTTAACAGATGTATAAACCTACGTAACAGACTGCTAACAATAACTGAGACAAACCAGTAGCATACTGTAGTGCAATGATCCCATAGCATGACATGTCAGTCAGTTTGTTTGTCTGTTACGCAGCTGCGCTGTGCTAAAACGCCTAGACATATCGAGGTCCTTGGTCCTGTATGGGGTGGAGACTCTGTATGAGATGGGGGCAGACGGCAATCCGAATCCTCCTACAGAGAGGGGAGAGTCACTGGGTGAAAATTTGCCCACTGCAAAGCTGAAGAACATTGCTGCTTTGATTTCATATGGCCTTTGCCAAATCACTTTAATCTCTTGCTATACGTTGGAGTTGTTGATCGCCAATGTGAAGGCCTATAGTACCGCAGCATCACGTCACTTTGCACCGTACTGGATACTAGCATGCACTTTTGGGCGCCTAGTCAACCATCTCGTAGCCAGCTGTGTCCCCGCCTTTCGCCCGCCTAAGGCCCCCACTTCCCGTAGCCGTGTGTATACGTGCCGGCCCGTCAGCACCAACGCCTCTAGGCTCAAGCTGCCAGCTCATGCCTGTGCCTATGCGTGCGCCTACAGTGCCCAATACCCAGTTCCGCCCGCAGTGGAGGGTAGCTGACCGGTGCCGCGAGATACAAAAAAATA
>Ga0126335_1002889_pt1 | contig 10478 bp, 11 predicted proteins | sample OlaspJWI45metaG_FD_108409 | JGI IMG/M metagenome (GOLD analysis project Ga0126335, IMG submission 108409) | Marine gutless worms symbiont microbial communities from Oahu, Hawaii - Olavius sp. 1 OAHU.JWI-45 metaG | ecosystem: Host-associated > Annelida > Digestive system > Unclassified | place... | reverse complement strand
TATTGCACTGTGCTATAGTAACTAGAGCAGCTGTGTTAATGTTCCCTCTTTTACTCCAGATCATCATCAGTAATCAGATGAGGCCGCGGAGGTTGAGGGGTGCCTGGTTTAGTCGCCTTTTACAACATCCGGCCAGGAGACGGAGTGGGTCTATTCTAAGCCCCGGAACCCACACGGGGTCACAGAGGGTTCATTTTTTTTCTTGCTAGATGTTGTACCAATTTTCTATTTTAGCAGCACAGAGGGTGCTGCTAAAATAGAAAATTGGTACAACATCTAGCAAGAAAAAATGCAGAAACATGCAACAAACACAAAAGAAGAACAGTGCACGCGGATGCAAGATGGAGCATACAGCTTCACATTCATGAACATATTGCATCAAAGTCATTAACTATGAATAAGCAAGAGGATGGCAACTTTACCAAAAAAATACTCACCTTTGTTCTAAATGATACATCATAAAACTTTCCATTTCCTAACATATCACTGTGCTACCCCAACACATTATTATGAAAACTGCTATTTCTGCGAAGCAATTCAAGGTTTAATTGTGTAGTCTTAAACCCTTATTCACAAAATTTACATGAACCTTACAAATTTCACGGAATTTTATGATGATCTGTTTATCTAGTTATAACCAAACTAGCTGTTCTGCCCGCCCATTCGGGCTTCCTCACCCCAGGAGAAAGTACACATGAAATACCCAAAATGTAACCCACTGAATAAATTAGCCTAATTAGAAACGAGGCACAAATGCATAAAAATGTAAACCTAAACCAGCAGTTCCTAATTATCTTGAAATAACTGCTCATACGATGTGTACTTATAAGTGTGCACATCTGCAATACATGATGCAGTGCAAGACAGGTCTGGTTATCTTCTGTCTTAGACTCCACCGAAACTGTCTGAGAATACAACCTGAAGCAGTTGCGTCTGAAGGTAGAAGGCACCAGTTTCCAGGTCGCGGAATGATATGCCATGTGACGTCATGATGACATTGTCAGTGGGCTGGCTACTCACTGACGGTGCAACGACAGACGTGTATGCAGCCACGTCCACCACATCACTGCAGTCTTTCACAGAAAACCACATCCACTAACACTTGAATATTCAGCTACAGCAACATGTGTATCAATATTTATGTAACAAATATAAATAGCAAAGTGCTAGCTGAGCCATATGGACCACTGCACTGTGTTGGTCTCCATTTCTCTAGACCTCAGCCAGACACCAGCTTCCATTACAAAACTGCAGATAATTAGATATATATGCAAGAGCATCACGCAGTACCATATTTCTTTTTACTTGCTGGAACTCACTGCATCTACCCACAGACCAGGTAGAGTTGGCCTACGCTGTTTACATATCAGTACTAACTTGGTCCAACGTGGAATAATTACAACGTTCAAAGCCAACACACTGCCACGCAGTTTAACCGCCACTCTTGAAACAAATATTTATTGCAAAATTGTGAAAGCGGAGAGATCAATAAAGTTTCTTGTAAACTGACATCAATTATGTAGGTCCACTAAAAATACAACTAACTTACCTTCAACTTCAAACATCTTGCTTTCATGCCGTCGTCTATGAACAAAAAGGCTGCTTTTATTCTTGAACTTGGCACTGCAGCCTGTTCATACACGTCCACAGAACACACAAATATGTTACACACACCCACGAATACGAATTATTACTAGCAATAATGTCTTAAATCACTTGAGTTCAGAACTGTGCAGAAAACTGAAGTCGTCATGTTGAGCCCAATGCTGACAATGCATTTACCACAGATGAGAGTCGAATTATAACACATTAAAAATTTACTTCAACCGCAAATATCTTGCTTTCATTCTTGAACTATGCAGAAATTTTCTGACAGGCAACTAATAGTTATTTAGCAGTAAGTTGCACGTAGTCACTACATAATGCTGACTTAAGTTTCGACTGCTACAAAGTAGGCCATCCTATACAGCAAGTATAAAATAAAAAATATTAAAAAAGATTTTAAAAACCTGACATCATTATTCTATATCTACTATGAACACAAAGTAATGAATGAATGATATGCCAAAGTTTAATAGTTACAGCTGACTCACATTAGATTAGTCAACCACATGAAATAAAATCTAACCATGAAGTAAAGGCCAAAAACAGCAAGTAAGCTAATGGGAATCAACAGTCATGCACTCTATCAGCAGTCACAGAAAATATCAATGATATTCTCAATGTGTCACCTGGTTCACTGCAACTGTATGGCCGCTGTTCACTGTGTGTTGACATGTGGCCGCGTACATGTTCCAAGCGTGTAAACGTCTTCCCACAGCCTTCGTGTGGACAGGCCCACTGTCGATGGCCAGTGTGTGACAACAAATGTCTCTGTAGTTTACTGGCCGTTGTGAAGGTCCAGATGCAGTGTGGGCAGGCGTGAGGTCGATATCCTGTGTGCTCACGCAGATGTTGTTTTAATCGACAAACATGATCAAACTGTCGTCCACAGCCATCAAACTGACACTGCAACGACTTGCTGCTCACACGATGCGTCCGTACATGCGTCATCATGTTTGACTTGAACGCAAACAACTTTTCGCAGCCAGGATGTGAACAGCTGCCACACACAGGTGACACAGCAATCTCATAAGATTTACACACAAGCTATACATATTTCACATCTGAAACTCCACATGTTACTTCAGTCATATGACAAAGAGGACAGTTATAACAAATTAACTACCAGAATTAATTTGACACGTAAACTACGAAACCAACGTCAGTAGTCATTGTATCAAATAAAATTTCAACAACAAAATAATCAATTAATCAATATTAAAATGCATCTGATGAAAAATTTCTCAGTCACATCGATCTACAAAGCACTGCAATACAAAACTTTCAGTAAAATACAAGCAAAATACAAAATATTGTCACTATTTACTGAAGGCTAGAAACCAGAGTACTTCAAAGACAAGAGCAAAGCCCAGAACCTGTAAGGTTTATAAGTTGGATGCTGGTCTTTCATGTGGTTGTCAAGCAGCCAGCGAGTGCTAAACTTTGCCGCACATCCCGGCATTGGGCAGACGTCATTGCAGGCACGATCATGAAGTTTAATGTGAGTTCTCAGATTGTAAATTGTTGAACATGTTTTACCACAGTTGGGGATGTGACACTACACACACATTAGTACCACAAACCAATCCACTCAACTGCAAATTGCATCATCCAATAGGTTTGACAAAAACTGTTATTTTAATGACTATTTTGTCCAATCATTTTCAGTTTAATATATGGTCTTACAAAAAAAAATTATTCACTTAAGTAAACTATTTGCAGCTGTATGCATAAGAAGGAAGTAAATAAAATGTCACAAGGAGACTGAAGTTCAACTGACCACATATGTTTTGTGTCCGAGGTGCACCTCCATGTGTCGTTGAAGTTTATAGTTTGTAGTGAATGCCCACTGGCAGTCACCAACTGAGCACTATGAATACACACCACACTGTCGTATAATGCTTTTATTAATAGACATATCAATGTTGCTAACTTGACTCTCCTGGTGGCTTAACATATAACAGCAATGGATTTGTGCACAATTATATTCAAACAAATGTCTACGCCTAATATCTGTTACTACTGTTTCTATTATTTGCTTCTACTATTGCTATCAACTATCAATACATATGCAAATTGAAATTATAATTATAACAATTTGTACAAGTATTATTCTTCAATGAATGTGACATGACACTGTTATACAAATCTGCATATAATTTTACCATAAGGTTGCAGCTTGAATATTAAATAACCCATTAGGAAACCTAAACTCCGGGCGAGTGCCCGGAGAGCGGAGCTCATTGGAATCGGCTGTTCCAACATCCTCCCGCCGCCATTTTTAACTATTACTTCGCTCAAACCACACTTTTATTTCAGATTTCTAACACTAAAAAAAGAATTTGACTAGTATTATAATTTTTAATTCTTCTTTTTTAGTGTTAGAAATCTGAAAGCAAAGTGTGGTTTGAGCTAAGTGATAGTTAAGAATGGCAGCGAGAGGATGTTGAAACAGCCGGCCAGACTGTATTTTAACTTGACCAGTCACATCGCTATAGCATTTCCGCCACTGACTCCTTTTAGACACACACAATGGTGTGTTTCGCCAACATTCGGCAGCATCTAACTCTGTCAATCCTGACTCATTTTCAAAATGGAGACCAGCAAAAGACGTCAAATATCGACGACGAATGCGTGTCCAAATTTCAGCTTCAGAGGCCTTCGCAAAAAAAATTTCGTTACGCTTTTTCGTGACGGATTTCATGACCACTTCCGTCATGCTTATAAATTGCACACTAGTCAACGGCAACCCAGTATGCACACGGGCGAGTTTACTATGGCCGCAGCCGGCCGGGTCTCCGGCCCAACCCGGACTGTGCCCGGAATAATGATTCAATCCAACTAACATTGTCAAATGATGTAACAAATTAGTGAAATAAATCATCTAACCTTGAAATGTTTGCACTTGGAATGTTCATTATTTGTAGGTTTGCTATGCTTTGTGCTGCCAACCTGCAACATGTGACATTTCAGTTAACCAAAACTAGAATGGGAAATTAATCCCATCCAATACTTAATTATACCATGAACACTTGAACAGCTGCACAATGAAACTGCTGCATCTCTGACAGCTGTGTATCAGTAATGATTTTATGCCATTCTGCAAAAATCAACACATTTTGCCATTCTAATATTGCTACAGAAATTTAACTAAGCAGGAACAAAATTAAAATCAGAACTGAATGTAAGACAAAAACTGGAAGTGAAACTGGGCATAGCTGAAATAGAATAAAAACAAAACTTCAATTAAGCTGTGTCCTAAGGGAGCATAAGCCTGCAAAAAAATGAAGATCAACAGATTATCAACTTATGCCTCTGAGTACTGTAAAACAGTAAATATAATGCACCCTGTGCACACTGAACACCTACAGTTTCAAGTTGTGATGTAATGCAAAATTTAGTAAACCTATGTATAATACACACCCCTACTTAGCACCACACCTTGCCTACTATCTGCAGAACAACCATAACTGTTTTGACAAGGAGTAGCTTGTTAGTTTAACACACAACAGACACACACCAGTGATGCAGCTGAGACTGACTGAGTGCCACATGCCGCCTGGGTGCCCTGACAGTTCAGACTGCAGTGTTAGAGTGTGGGAGATCCCGCCCGCGTGAATGGTGCATTCAGCAAGCCAGTGCACTTGCTGATCTTGATGCTTGCAGCATAGCTGTGGTATAGTTACAGTAGTATTACATAACGTCATGACGCCTATCTGTCCAGTACCTCATCTCACGCTGATGTGTGGTCTGGCGGCCAGGCAGGCTGGGCCCAGTTATAGCTGTCTATACTGTAGTGGAATCAAGGCCATGAGAGATAAGCAGTCAGTCAGAGTGTCAAGCATCAGGATGGGCAACTAAAATGACATGCTAGCCGTTAAGACAGCTCACTTGTCATTTACTGGTAAGGTATCTAGAATACTTGGTTGTTGTTTTGACTCTTTGGCACATTTTTGCAAGGAACAAAAATGGTTATAAAAATGGCAAAATAACAGACCAGTGTATAGTGTGCAGCCCCTTCTCTCACATGCTCATTTTGATGAAGAAAGTGTGCATCATATTTAAAGTTTTATGGTGTATGACCTTATAGTAGATGTTACTACCCTGATACAAAAAGCAAGAATTTATTTTGAAATATACAAAACAAAATTCTACAAAATAAAATTCTGCAAAAGAAAGAACTCACAGAATATCACAACGTAGAAATATGTTTAATAATTTAAATAACAGTAGTTACCACTTCTGCCGAGGCAAGTTTATTTCTTCTCAAAAGTGTCCCTGGTTTTGCACTAATAGCCTGTGTTGACAACTTATCCTCAGCATTCAATTCTCTGTTGTCTAATTTGCCGGGTACTGATGCTGGCAGTGATGATGGCACTTCCAGAAGCAGTTTCACTAATGATAACACATAACAGATTTCATCAGAGCACACTGCAAGTGCAACAAAATGGTAAAAATAAAGCTAAAAATTAGATAATGCAAATGCACCCAACAGGTATCAAAACAAGGGCTTGCCATTTGAAAACAGGAGGCAATCAAAAAATCGATCGTGCCGCACAGGGTAGGCAATCGGTTATGTTTGGACTGGAATATCACTGTATTTGTTAAACATATTGAGCGCCGAACACGTTTCATAAGTGAGTAGGCCTAAATGAACAGATAAAAACTGTCCAAGGTGGCAGAGTTTGAAATACAACAAAATAAGTATTAGAAGTAAGACGAGAAATACACAAGAGTTCAGCTGTTGCTGAGATGGCCGCACATACGTTGCACAAATCGAACAGTAAAAATATAGTTTAGTGGAGAAAAATGAAGAGAAGCACGCATCAGTCTCTGCGATCGCCAAAACTGGAATGTTTTAGGCTCTTGTTTGTTGTAGACATTGGGCGACTTCTCTTTTTTCTTAGTCATTTCACTAATAAAAAAGACTAAGCGGAAAGCTTAATCTGTGCCCTAAAATTCCAACTGAGTCCAAAGCTAGATTAAGTTAAATCAAAAGTCGGCATTGGCAGTCTGATTTCATCCATATTTTCATCTGATAAACCAAAACTTTGACTAAATTCACTAACTGGTACATCATTTGCCATATGGGAACGTCCATGCAAAATTGCAGCATCAGTACTCGTACTCTAGACACTTCCAATTTGACGGGTGATGGGACTTATACTTAGCTTCACTGGGACTGCTTACTCTACGGCAAATCAAGCTTAATGTTGTGTAATACCAGACGTACCTCTTAGCTGCAAGGTGGCTCTGTTGTTGCTGGTATTACACATGAATTTAGCTCACAAAGTTATCATAAAATTGCTAACGCCATTAACTCTTAAAGCAAAATTGCTTAAAATGGGAGTTTTTGCTCGAGGAACATAAAAATCTCAAGCAATAATTTCGACACCACTTGTCACGGTTGTGCTAGTGCTTACAGTTGTACTTCCTGGTGATATGTACACAAAATTCAATGAGTGAGCAGTCCCAGCGAAGCTGAGTATAAGTCTCTTGTCACGGCCCGGTCACAGTGGCCCAGGCTTGTCCCCAGCAGTGGCTAACTGCCAGGCAGGCCTGTAACTACTGACACAGTACTTCTTAATCACTCACAAAATTAGTATCGATTCGACTGACTTGTTTACAACACCACCGCTGATCACGACAAGCACAGACTGGCTTAAAAAATCATCAGCACTACGAATGTGCTGTTGTTGCGCAAAGGCAGTAACATTATCGGTATTTTGTCTTTTGGCCAGACTGCCGAGAAAGTGGTACACGTGTACAAGTCAACTGTTAACCAGTTACCACAGTGACCAGGTCATCTGCAACTTGCCAATTCGCTAACTGAGAGGTGAATTTTCTTCGTGCAATGCAAGCTGAGTTAACTTACAGTTAAAAGATAACCAGAGGTTAGATAACTGGTGAATTGACCAGCGATGGTGCAACCAGAAATAAATATGTTAAAATAGATACTGACTGTCCAATTAAAAACCAGCAGTCATTAAGAGACATATAGTTCACAAATTCAAAGCTGCAGATTGCAAAGGAGCACAAGTCTCTCATACGAAACAGCCTTTTAATAACTATAACTTTATTAGTTTTATCTAATTTCAGTTTTTATTTTATTTTAAACTTTTGATTTTACTCATTCGCAGACTATTATAATCCAATACGGTCGTTCTAATGTATTTTGTAAACCGGGCAGTATAGCTGACGATGATGAACAAACAACTATGTTTACGCAAAGCACATTTTAAACCTACCACCATTTTGAATAAGCTTGCACACTAAGACACGGTGTTTTTCCGATGGACTCCAGGAAACTCGTAGAGGCAAAGAATCAGCTTTCTTTGACGATGTTGCAGTTGCAACTGTGACACATCTAACTGCTTCAGACACAGAACTACACTGAATGTCAGATGACGTTTGGCTGATAACAGAATCAGTACTAACAAATGGTGCATCATCTTGTAACACAGACTCCATAACTGGCAGACTCTGAAATAACATAAATCAAACCAGAAGTCTCAGATTTGCCAGACACAACTGTCTGTCTGAATAACAGCAAAGGAAACACTGTATGATAACAACAACTATTCCAACTCACTTACAGCACTCCTGCAGTATCGCATGACACCACTCCATTGCATCAGAACCATTCAAACTAGCTGCCTATCAGTCAATAACCATGTCGAGCATTAGGATTAGGGTTTGGTGTTGCACAAAACTGCACTACTCACTGCATGTCATGTGTACTTCTTGCACACATAGATTGGTAATTAGCTATATATATAGGTAAAAGCATGTGGCTTGGCTGAACACTAAGACGAGTATGTACACAGTATTCAGGCAAATGGCACTGTACTACATCAACTGATGTCCAGTCATACGACCACTGATTTCCATCAATTTCTACTGTAATGCAATGCAACACAAGGCCACAAGACGTTGTGTAGTCCTTGCGTAAAGTCAGTAACATACCATAATGCAGGACAACGTAACAACACCGCAACATGCTGTACGTCTGCTGCTGCTTACGGCACTTAAGAATTTTTTTCGGTAAGAATTCTGTTCACTCTTGCATTGTGGTATAATTGCATTGCAGACTGAAGGAAACCAGCAGTTGTAGTACTGTATAATCCTTGTGTAAAAAAGTCGGTAGCATACCGTAACACTACACGGTGCAACATGCTGTACATCTACTACAGTTTACAGCACTTATGGAGTACTTTCAGTAAGAATTCCATTCACTCTTGCATTACTTCCACAAGGAAGTGTTTTGGGGCCCTTACTATATCTTATCTTGCATTACTTCCACAAGGAAGTGTTTTGGGCCCTTACTATATCTTATCTTGTAGAAAGTCGTGAGCCTTATGCTGAGATTTACTTATTTGCTGACGATGCGAAGCTATTTCGTCATATCTCAAACAGTGTTGACAAATGTTTGCTACAGAGAGCAATTGACTGTGTGCAAGATTGGAGTCAAAAACGGTTGTTAAAGTTGAATATTCTGAAGTGCAAGGTACTATCTCTTGGCAGAAATGTTAGTAAAGGTCATCGATACTATGTATCAAAAAATAGCAAAAATACATATCTGAAACAGAAGGACAGCTTTAAAGATCTCGGAATCATTGTCGATGAAAAATTAAACTTCAGAGAACATATAAATGATAAAACAAGTAAAAGCATAGGCCTATGCTATGCTTGGAGGAACTTTAAATATCTTAACAGCAACAGTTTTGTCCTATAAAAGTGTGGTAAGGTCACATCTAGACTACTGTAGTTCTGTATCAGCACCACATAAAAAAGGTGATACTGAGATGTTAGAAAAAGTACAAAAAACAGCTACAAAACTAATCCCTGAAGTAAAAAATATGGTATATATTGATCATCTTAAATTATTAAATTTGCCAACATTGCATAACAGATAAGTAAGAGGAGATACAATTGAAATATATAAAATATTATCCGGAAAATAGACAAAGATGTAAATTAACCCCACGAGTTATGAGGGAGCATAGTTACATCACAAGGAAAAATGATCTTAGGTTAGAGAAAAATAGACCAAAATACGACTTGTGCAAACTTTTTTTACTAACAGGGTAGTTAATAGCTCGATAAGGTCAAAGTAGCGAGAACACTGTGAGAATGGTTTCGTGTTAAGAAAGGGGTCCGACAAGATTGTGTCCTCTCTCCGTTCTTGTTCAACATCCTAGTGGAGATGGCGATGAGGGAGACCCTCGATGGATTTCAAGGTGGACTACAATTGGAGGGCGAATGCTCACGAACCTACGCTATGCTGATGACATCATCCTATTGGCAACTTCTGAAGCAGAACTACAGGAGTTGGTGGATCGCCTAGATCGAGTCAGCCACAAATACAGCCTACTCATCAACGTCGACAAGACCAAGGTAATGGCGAACGATGGCATAGCGTGCCGCATACTCATTCAGATGAACTACTAAATCAGGTGGATACATTCCCATACCTTGGTTCCCTGATTACAGAAGATAGTGAGTGTACGACAGAATTCTGTACCATGTTAAACAGAGGGCAAGCGATCGGGGCGTCACTGCAGAAAATACGGAAAAGTCACAGCATACCGATTTCAACGAAGATACGACTAATAAAAGCACTAGTGTGGCCTGTAGCAACATATGGCTGTGAAAGCTGGACTCTCAGAAAGAATGAAGAAACATGTCTTGATGTCTTTGAGATGAAAGGACTGAGAAAAATTCTGCGGGTTTCGTGGACAGCAAAGAAAACTAATGAGTGGGTTCTTAACAAAGCTGGAGTAAAGAGGAAACTGTTAGACACCGTCAAAGCAAGGAAGCTAGCATACTATGGTCACACCATGAGGAAACAAGGGAGTTGCCTGGAGAAAGAGATA
>Ga0126335_1002888_pt1 | contig 10479 bp, 11 predicted proteins | sample OlaspJWI45metaG_FD_108409 | JGI IMG/M metagenome (GOLD analysis project Ga0126335, IMG submission 108409) | Marine gutless worms symbiont microbial communities from Oahu, Hawaii - Olavius sp. 1 OAHU.JWI-45 metaG | ecosystem: Host-associated > Annelida > Digestive system > Unclassified | place... | reverse complement strand
TCATATTTGCCGATACCAATGACCATACGAGCAGCTGAATTCAGCACCACCTGCAGCCGGCGTGTGACTGAAGTAGACGTGCCATACAACACCGCGTTGCAGTAGTCCACTCGATTAGCCACATTAGACGTGTTAAGGTTTACTGTAACTTGCTTACTGTAGCATGCTGCGGTCGTTTAATGGTTTAGTTCTATAGCTTTTCTTCTCCTTTTGTGTTTTTTTATGTTTCTGCCTTCGTGGTAAATAAAGATGTGTAATAACTATGCGCCAAGGCCAAATTTCCTCATGAATTATCGTATTCATATGATCATATTTTACTACATATTTTACAGCTTTATAAATTCTAATGTTAGTTACGTATGTACAGCTTGTACAAAAACAAATACAATAGACTACAGTACCCACTTTTTCTGTGTGCTGGTGATGACATGGAAGGCAGTGAACTGCGCTTAATAATGCCAGCTGCAGCAGCAGCGACTGCAGCGTTAGATGTGCTCTGCTGAATGGAGGCTGCGTCCAGCGCTTGCATCTCCACCGCCGAGTGAACGCCCGACTCGCCGTCTGAACTTCTCGCCTGCTTACAACAAAACCGAAAGTAGGCCTACATGACTAAGTCGTCTTCACGTTATGCATCACACTGTAACGGGAAGCACTGCAAGGATGCTCTTGTACTAGTAATGTAGGCTTCGTAGTACGTACAGCAATAAAGAGTGTTAATTCGTGTGTCCGGCAGCAGGCTGGCCATGGTACCCTGCAGAGTAACGCCACCTAGTGAATACAATTAAAACGTACTACTTGCCCAAGCATCAACCGTCCTTGTTTTATATAGACGACATCGCATCACGTTTTCTCGACAGTAGCCTACTCTTATGTTCACGTTGGCAAATCAGTCACGTACGTGACAATTATACCGTCATGATTGGAACGCTGTTTCGCCTGCAGCTGCTATATGACATTGCATTAAAGTTATTTATTTATAATGGCCTAATGTAATATAGCAAGCAACTACAGTAAACCACTGTGCACAATGTGCTGTCAGTCATAATCAGTTTGGAATTGTTTCTATTCACTTGTTGTGATTGCCGATGTTCTTCACTCAACATTCCATCGTCGTCCAGCTCCTCGTCAACGTCATCTTCGTCTTCCGCACCAGAGTCCTGCATCCAGACACGTCGACTACATTGCAGTTGCTGGTAAATAATGCCAACATGAAATACATCGATGGAAAACATTCAGATAGGCTACAGTACGACAAAGCTAGAGAGCTGGAAAATGTTTATCACTAGCTAACAGCCTCAGCTCGAGTCCACTGCGACAGGTGCTTGACGCGGCAGAAACTGACCTCGAGATGTTTCATCAGCACTGCGACGACAACGTTGACAAGCACAAACTGAGATATGAGGACAAAGACGACAAAGTAGACTGGAGTGATGAACGGGTTTACACAACAGTTGTAGCTACAGTTGTCAGAGTTGTCGCAGTCCTCGCGCAACGTGTCCTGAAACAACCGTGGACAACAACCATCGTCACACACTGCCAGTAAACCGAGTTTAAGTTGTTCTATAACGACAATTCGCTCGCCCAAAAGAATGCAAGTAAGCTTGTGAATTAATTTATTAAAGTGCACCCTGACAACATATAGCAAGAAAAAATACGAGCAACATTACATCACGTCACCAAAACAAAACTCTTGAGACTTCAGACCTTCATGATTCCATTCCAGTTGTCACCAGTAGCGACGCGGAAGAGAGTGAGAAAAGCCATTCCAAAGTTGCGGAAGTGAGCATGTTTGCTGAGTCCCACACAGTCATACGACGACGAACACTCTGCACGCAGAAGTCACCAATACTGCAAATGCCATGTTTTAGCTGCATACACTTTCACCTGCTTGTTTATTGTATTCGGGAATACTTACGATGTGATTACTTCCACATTTTTGAAACGTTTCAGACACGTACTAAAATCAGTTAGCTAAAAACATAATTCTTGGACATTATATTACATCGAAATAGATTAATGCAGCTAACCTAAAGTGTCAAAATTTCTAGTCCACAACTGAACACGGTTAAGTATTATAATAATAATTTATGAGAATCGTCCGAAACATTCACAGTGTATACAAAGAGGAAGAACAAGACGCAGACTTTTCACGCACCGACGCGGCCAAACAGTTCGACTCCGAGAGCTGCAAAAATGAAGAAGAGAAGAAAGAAGAGAAGACCGAGGTTGCTGACTTCAGGCAGCGCTTGTACTACTGTGTCCAGCAGAGTTCGCACTGACTGAGCCATCTTCAGCAGCTTCAGCACTGTAAACACACAGAAAAGAAGCTATCAGACTGAAGGAGATGCAAACACAACTGGTGGTAAAAACAATAAAACCACATTATCAGATTCTAAACGTTGCTACTCAACTGATCTGATAAGTTACAACTTAAGAACTTATGTGACAGCAAGCAACCCGAACAGTATTTAAATTTGGATACGAAAGCAAAAAAATGACGTAGATGACGTGTGCTATTCTCGGGCTTTTAGAAGCTGAAATCGCCTGGGCAGAAAATCACCAGAGTATCTTGTTTAAAAAAACCTCAAGTAGTGGGTATATCAGGCGGCAGAAGTTTGATAATACTTCTAGCTGTTTAGACATAGCCCAAAACGACTGTAACAGACGATCAGCATGAACTAAGCTTGTGTGGCGGTGTGCAAAAGATGGCCAAAAAACTACTTACCGCGCGCAATCCTGAGCACCCTCATGACACGAATTATCGTCGGATTAATGTTGATGAAACCAGATTTCATCTCTTCGAGAAAAATTCCGACAATGGACAGACACACAATTCCCATATCCAGCTGGTTCCACCTATAATTACACAACCGATGTCACTGTTGCCAACAAGTTAAACACGGTAAAGGTGAAAGTCTTACACTTCATATAGTGCCCCTTAGTGAAGGTACCTCACTGCAGAGGCGCTCAGGTATGGCACGCGTTGTCGAGGGATTTCAGTTTTATCTGCATACCCACGGATTTATCCACGAATGGAATGAATCATTCTTGCTTTTTGCCTTCCAAGTCGAAGCTGGTCTTCATCGCCGGAGGGATGGAAAGCTGAATTAATAAATAATAAACGTTTATACAATTACAACATCCTGACGCTGGCATTTCTGGTTAATGTTTTATCAGTATTTTACGCTTTACAATTTGGCACTATTTTGCAATTTGGCTAACGTTATCACCATTCACTCAACTTTGAAAAGTTGCTGCATTATGTTGCAGCAACATTTAAGCCAACAGTATTATGTTAGATTCTTAGGCGGCGTTAAATACCAACCTGTCGCTGAAATATCGAAGAGGTCCTTGAGAAATAATTTTGACGGCTGCCTCGAGAATGAAGACGGACGTGAAAAAGAAGTTGCATACTTTCAGTGCATAATGTAGCTCCTAAACAACGGACAGACGGTTATCATCATCATCATCATCATCATCATTAATTTGCTGAGAACATAAATACAAGTAAAGTACATGTACATGAGAAACAATGATAGTAGGCGCGACAAGGTTGAAATTCAGCACTAACAGCCGCCCTAAGAGAAAATTAAAAACAAAAGTAAGAACACAAAATATACAAAATAGCAAATGAAACCAATAAGCAGAACAGACAACTATATGAAGTTGAGGAAATCACTGAAATCAACGCATCTAATAGTGCACTTGAATGCTGTGAATGAGGAAAGATCAACAGTGTCACTTGGCAAATAATTTCAAATATTAACATGACTATCCTCTTATAATCTCTCCCCTACGGTCTCAAGCTCAAGGAAATAGTTATTAATTACTGACCGGCGTATGAGACTTAGAGTGTGCTAGCCCAGTCGCCTACCGGCTTGTTTTAAGAATTATCTATATCAGTTGGAGGTTGTTTATGTTGTTTGAGGACGCTGCCGCACACGAACAGTGCGAACCTGCGGCATCTTGTGGTACTCCATTGCCATCGTAATGACGTTGATGCCGATGACGGCGGCGATGGCCAAGTCGAAATACTTGCTGCTAGTAATTGTGTGCAGTGCCAGTCGCGGTCTGGAGTAACTCGACCAGTACGGTAATGTCTTGCGCTCTACATCGGTCAGACACCACGCACAAGCTCACAGATTATCAATCCTCTCGTCTCTTAACAATTATTAAATTAACTTAATCTTTACATTTGCATCACGCACAACACAACGACTGTAGGTTTTTCACCGAAAGAGAAAATTTCTGTAAACACACCCAAAACAGTGTTAAGACAAATAAGCTTTTTACAAACTTTTGAAAGTTATTTAAACAAAGCTTTCAATGCCTCGACAAACCTTGTGCCTGTGATTCAATACCTGCATCGACATATGACGCGTTACAGCTCGACTATGTACTACTACTACACCGTGTTCCAAAAAAATGCTCACCTTTTTATTAAGCATCTCTTGCACCAGCATTCAGCTCAGCATCATTGTAATATGCAACAGTAAAAGTCTTCCATTGGTCAGATTTTATCGTTTCGAAGTTTTGTTGAACACGGTGTACTACTACCCCGGAAACTGTGTTGTGCTCGAGAGTCAAGAGTGACTGTTGGCGGCTGACTTACTGCGTCGTTTGCGATCGAGGTTGCGGGCCTGCTGTGCGGAGAGCTCATTCACCTCTTCTTGCTCCTGATTCTCGCGACATTTGTGAAAGTTCTCGACGATGACACCGACGAACATGTTGAGCACAAAGAAGCCAACGAGCAGCAGAAACGATATGAAGTAGATCAGACACCACTCGTTGTGATTCACTTGAGGCTACGTAGAAATGTCACGAATCATTAACGCCAACATCACTGACGAATTAATACTATAATAGCCAAGTCAAGTCTAATAGATATCGGATAAAGATTATAGATGACATGTACACCCACTAGTACAAATGAAAGAGTGGTAAATGAAACGAAACGAGCCGGTACGCGATGGGACTGGCGAGCTGTTACTCCGGCAAAGATTAATACCTATTTCCACTTGTCTTCTCAAATATTTCCTATAAGCCGGTTGGAAGAGATATTTCCGGACACCGGTCTACAATGTGATGGTGATAGCATATTTGTGAAAAACCGACAATAAAGCCTGTCTAAGCCCAGTCAGCTCGCCAGTCGACAGTTCACGATATATAAATGACGAACCTGTAGATCGATTCCAACCGCGTCCAAACCGCTGTACATTATGTTCACCCAACCGTCCTTTGACGCCAGCACGAACAACGACATCAGAGCCTACACGACACACGTGAAACAGTTGCTATACTATTTTATAATGACGAATCTTTTTGTATCTTTTATTCGTTTAAATGAGTATGACACGACTAACTGAAAAAAACCCATAAATTGCAAAAAGACTGATTTTCTCAACAGCAGTATTGGGGCAATTTGCTCACATTGCATGTCACAATTTTTCTGTTTTCCTGGACTTTCCATTCAATAATATCGCTGTTGATCTGAGAAAACGCAGGCCCCAACTGTGCCTCCGGTCCTTTGGGAATCTCAACCACCAAAACTAGAAAATGTGGCAATTACTGTTGTATTGCCACGTGCAGCCTCGCGCTGCGCTCGAATTCACTAGAACTCATTCACTCTCTTACACTCGCTCTCACTTGCTCGCCAACAAGTTGGCTCGCACTCGTTCGAACTTGCTAGAACTCACACTCACTCGCATTTACTCGCCCGCCCGTTGGCTCGCACTATCTCGCACTCGATAGAATCTGATCGCACTCTCTAGCGCTCGCCAGAACTCCTTTACATTCGCTCGCCCTTGCTCGTCCACCTGTTGATTCGCACTCGCTCGCCAGCCTGTTGGCTCGCACTCTCTCAAACTCGCTAAAACTCGCTTACTGTCTTGCACTCTCCCGCGCTCGTTAGAGCTCGCTCACACTTGCTCTCACTCCCTTGCCCGCCCGTTGGCTCGCACTCCCTCACTCGAACTCTCTCGAACTCGCTAGCCCGGTGCTGTCAAGCCATTCAGTTGTCATTGTATTCTTTCATGCTATTCCTCAAATAAATCCATTTGCTACGTAGTTGCCAAATTTTGTGAAAATATTTTGATTGGTGTCGGAGATATGAGCGCAAAAAGAAATTCAAAAAATGTCGCCTAGTGGCTGAAATCAGCTTTCGGTTCCAATTTTTACACGTGCTAGTCTTCCAGGATCTTGATATGTGTCACCGTGCAAAATTTGAAAAAAACGTCTCAAAATTGTGCAGTTTTTGACCCCGTGAAAATTATAGGGGGCACATCTGCCAGATTTTTAAATGGAAACCAAAATTCGCAGCGAGTTCCGATCGAATGGCAAATGACAAAAATCCGTCCAGCGAGTGCCGAGATATCGACTTGCGAAATAAAAAAATAACGTGACAGCAGCGAAACAAACAGCCTCTGAGGCTGAATAAAAACTAATATATGAAACTAAACGCTGAAATTAGAACGAAACGAACAGTCTACCTGTCCCAAATCGTCGAAGTTGTACTTGTGTCGAACCCACTTGTAAGGTGGATTTGGTTTGGTGATGCAGTCGGTCTTGTTATAGACGTCACTGACGTCCGGGCCTTGGCAGTAGTAAAACGAACCTTTAAACAGCTTCCGACAAAAACACACAACGATGACAACAGTGAAGAGCACAAGTGGCTGCAGCCTATACAGTAATGTAGTAACGGTCGCCTAAGTGACATACAAACTGACTGTCTGACTGATACCCACGCTACGGGATCGTCGATCGCAAGTCTCCGTCTCATGCATTCAATGAGGCCTAAAAACTACACACGACATATTACACTGCTTGACACCATACATATAGGCTACCGTTCGTTTGTATTGCATCAGCGACCTTGCATCGAAGACAATTAATAGTTTATGGAGGCATACAACCTTAATTATATTAGGTCTACGATGGGACTGAATGATAGTCTGAAACAGATTTCTAAGCTGACAACGACTTCCATTGAACAAGAAACCGAGAGCAGAAATCATTTAGACAAATCGAGTTCATGAATTTAACTCGGATGAATAGCCTCTTGAATAAGACTTTCGCGATAATTGACACATTCGAACGTTTCCTGAAAATTTCAATTTTCGCATTGTCTATTTTATCCATACTTAACTGGTGCGATGAAGCGATTACCAGCGCATCAGTAAGTCAGTAAATCAATAAGTATGTAAGTACATTTATAAAGCGCGCTAAAACTAAAAATCAGTCACTAGGCGCCGCGGTCTTCAACTAAACAGATGCGTTTCAGTAATCGGCGAAGCTCAAGAAGTGTTAGTTCAGAATGCCGCAGATGAACTGGTACATTGTTCCACAGACGTGGACCAACAGCAGTGAAGGATCGATCGCCCAGACTTGTGCGGGTTCTAGTGACGTCACACATAGCAACATTGGACGATCGAAGTCGTCGTCGGCCATTGGTTGTGATGAGTTGGCACTTGGCAGTCGTCCATCAGGTACCGCGGTGACAAGGCGTTCAGTATTATTATTATTATTGTTACTCTTATACCTGTACGCCTAGGATGCCGAAGACGATAAAGAACATGCAGCAGATGAGTACGATGTTGCCGATGGGTCGCAGCGAGTGAAGCAGCGTTTGAACGACGAGTTTGAGCCCGGGCGCACGACTTATTACTCTGACACCAGACATCACCCATGTAGCAACAACACAGCCTACCTAGCTCAACTCTAGTCTCTAGCACAAACAACTAGCAATATTGCTCAGTGAAAATACATGTATTGTAACAGCGAACGACAGGCTAAACTAATGATGATTTGAAGCTCCATAGGTGTAAACGCAGGTCTAAAAATAAAAAAGAAATTCTCAATAAGCAGTTAAAACATGTATTCAGGACACCGGTAAGCGCACGCAGTTATCGTGCCTCGGTGTTCCTGCTTGACTGATTGTCTTATTTTTCTGTCAAGCGAATAAATTCATTTATTAATTAATTCATTCATGTAACTTACAAATCAGAAAGTACATCGAGAATGTCGGTGGCATGATTAGCGGTAGTTCTCTATACAAGAAACGCGTTTGATAACGTATTCGTATTTTTTTTATTAAAAATTGAAAATGCAATAAACATTCATCACAGGCAGCGCAGTAGCGCTGCACTGTTGTAATGGCCATTCAAAAATAAATAAGGAAAATGAAAATTTCGACCCCTTGTAGAATCGCAACCCCTCAAAACCTCATTCTGAAATTTGGCACACGTGATTATGTCCGGGACATCACCCCACACGCAAGTGTTGGGGCAGATCGGTTCGGCGGGAGTTCTCTCCAAATACGTGAAATATAACATTTTTGTGACTTTGTTGACTGACTTATTTTTTTCTCAATCCCCTCCACAGGTCAAACCGCGGCTCTGACATACACACTTAATGGCTCATGGCTCAAACGACGGGTTTCCGCGCAATGAGGTGCCTTTTTGGGGTTAGAATGAAGGGTGACGCTATTTGGAGGAAATATGCCCAAAAACCCTCCTAAAACGGGCGTGAATAGTGAATAGGCAAGTTTAAGCCTAAACGCCAAAAATTTAAAAATCGCAATATCTCAGTCGAAGTAAAGCCAATCGTGACGCCATTTTGTGCACATATTGAGAGCTAGGGGCACTAACGAAAAATATGCAAATTAGGCCAAACGGGGTCAAGGGCGGGGTCACGTGACCTACTTTTGAATTTTAGGACCGCCCTTATATCTACGGAACGGTTGAAGATTGAGACTTCAAATTTTGGCAGCCCATAGACGACTATGTGCCCTAACCAAAGATATGCAAATTAAGTCAAATGGGGTAAAGAGGCGGGGTCACGTGACTTACTTATAAATTTTGGGACCCCCTTTGTTTTCAGTAATCGCAAGTAATTGCATCTCAGCCAAAGATTGACCGATCACTTTGATATTTGACAAACACATAGATTTCAACCTTTATTAACGAGTTATGTCACCGAGCATTTATTTCTAACAAAATCATTTACCAAAGCCAGCATGTAGACAAATATGGTTAAAAAATGGCAAATATTAATGTACAAAAACTGTCGTTTTATCATCACTGTGTAACGGCCGCTGTTAAATGACACATCTAAAACAGCAAAAATTAATTTCATCACCTCAAGGGTCATAGATATAATAACAACTGTGCATAATGTCCATGGCAAATGAGGTGATGAAATTAATTTTTCCTGTTTTACACGTGTCATTTAACAGTGATGATAAAACGACAGTTTTTGTACATTAATAACAACAAAGAGCATTTCTACCTTTCTTTGCGTTTTTTGTGCCACTTCACTGTAAGGGATATAGGGTATAACGGGACCCATGACGACGCGCTGCGACCGCGTAGCGTCGGGGCGAGGTTAACGCCCAGGGGGGCGGAGCATGAGGGAAGCTGGGGAAGGCGATTGGCTGTAGGGAGAGGCGGCCGACCAACCGGGAAGCTCGATACCTTGGCAGGGATGAGGTGAGCAGTAGAAAAGGAGGGTCACAGGGAAAGAAATTATTCGGTGTTTGGGGACGCTGGGAGCCTGATCGGAAAGCGGGAGCCGTAGTCAAGACCCGAGTCGGGGGACAGGGCGGAGAAGAAGCGGTCGGCGAGCAGAGTTACTGTATGCATTACGTGTCTGTAACGTCAGTGCAATTAAATCGAGTCTGTCGTCGTATGCAACTCTCTCATTGTCGTAGATCACTGACCGAACTACGTCACCAGAGGACGTCTCCCGAACAACAGTACGTGCTCTCTCGGCCAGGCCACGCTACCAAGGGCAATCTAAGGTCGGAGGGGCGTTACATTCACTTCACTCACATTTTTTGAACAGACAACCGGAATTTCTGAGACTTTCTTCTACGGTATTTTAGCAGGAATTAAATTTGGTGCACTTAAAAAACGGTAATCCTACAAAGTACATGTAGCGCATATTAATAGGAAACAGGTCGAAAACATACCGGAGAGGCCGCAGCGTGCGCAGCAGACGAAAGACGCGGAGGATGCCAAAGATGCGGGTGTTGGATGCGGCTGAGAGAGAGATGAAGATGTCAATGAGAGATATGAGGACAAGGCAGCCGTCCATGACGTTCCAGCCGCTACGCAGGTACGAGTTTGCGTCCAGCACAAATCCACTAGACAGCACCTTCCACGCACAACACGCAATGTACCGGTACCATTAGGCCACTCAAACCAGCACTGGCAACTGCATGTCGGCTTGTGGTTATATGCCTCGGCTAAGCAGGTTAGGTTTGTTAGCGTTTTGGTCTGTGTCAGCAGGATTTCTCAAAACATTTATTACTAAATTTTTAGGTAATAAACAGTTGATAAGATTTAGCGGTGATGTGCATCCAAGGAATTTTTCCACTTCTTTAACAACGCGAAGGTTTGAGAACGTACACAGTTTTTAAACGTCCGATTAAATTAGATGAGCCCCACTGCAGTTTACGTTTAATATTTTTAATCAGGCCTA
>Ga0126335_1002887_pt1 | contig 10481 bp, 9 predicted proteins | sample OlaspJWI45metaG_FD_108409 | JGI IMG/M metagenome (GOLD analysis project Ga0126335, IMG submission 108409) | Marine gutless worms symbiont microbial communities from Oahu, Hawaii - Olavius sp. 1 OAHU.JWI-45 metaG | ecosystem: Host-associated > Annelida > Digestive system > Unclassified | place... | reverse complement strand
GAGTTGGGGGACTGTGTGGGGGGTTGTTGGTGGGCAGCAGGGAAGCCCTACTGGGCGGCAGAACAGCTAGTGGTTCACTATTCCTACCAAGTTACATCAATTTCTGATCAGCTGTTCTCAAGATGTTCTAGACAGATGCACAGACGGACAGATGCTGCCAAAAACAAAACCTGCTCACAGCAGGTAAAAATGTCTCATGTCACACAAGATTACTACGGACCAATCATGTTACACAACATGACACAACGTGACGCGACATGAATGCCGACTGAGTATCCACCAGCTAAAGCAAAATGCTGCATACGAACCTGAAGACAATTCCTTCAGAGAACGGATCGAGGGAATCAACGAGCTCCAGTTCGGCATCACCACCAAGTGTGATCATCTGATACATCTCCTTGAGTCGCGTCGTGATGACACTAAACCCCGCCATGAACTCATCCAGTCGCTGACGTCGCAAGTCGTCGTGCTGTCTACGCTGGGCGTTGCGGACGTCTGTTATATGATCCAACTCCGACACTCGCTTCAAGTACATCTCCTCCTAAAATTAAAACAAATTGACAAAATAATATGGCGAAGGCCGCATCGAATCAGTGGCGGAAATCGTGATTCACGTCTAATACAATGTTCCTTGGGTCCACAAGAGTCTCAGCCTCAAACAGGACCTCGATCCGTTCAGCTGTCTTTGCACAGCAAAGCCACGTGACCGACAGACTGACAGACACACATAGTATGGGAACATCAGTGGCAATAGTTTATATTTCATGCATTCTACGCAGTCAAAAAGTTCACACTCAGACCAACAACTGGACTGCTCTAAGTGCTTTTGCCTCAAATATTCTTTCTAGTCTCGGGCTTTGTAAGGTGATCATGTGGCATTCACCGTGACAATTTCTCACCCAGCAAGCTGCAGACCGTTGTCATGCTGATGAAGCTGACTGATGTGCAATATGCTCAGATGCTGACAAGCAGCTCAACAGTGTCCGTCCCACATCACCGATGCCTAAAGTGGCAATAATTAGTAACAGGTGCCAGTGGCTGTTCACTTACCCACTACTACTGTCAACTCATCCCCAAGAAAAAACCTAACCCTAACCCTAAACATAAGCCCTAATCCTAAGTCTAACCCTTGCCCTAATCCAAACATGAACACTAACCCTAATCTTAACCCTAACAATCTGACATGGGGTCGACTGACTGCCACCCGCTTGGACTACCGACTACTACTACTACTACCCACTACTACCCACTACTACCCACTACTACTACTACTACTACTACTACTACTACTACTACTACTACCCACTACTACTACCCACTACTACTACTACTACCCACTACTACTACTACTACTACTACTACTACTACTACTACTACTACTACTACTACTACTACTACTACTACTACTACTACCACGAATACCCACTACCATCCACTACGACTACCCACTACTACTACCACTAATACCCACTACTACGACTACCCACTACTACGACTACTACCTACTACTGCTACCACAACAACTACTACTACAACAGACCTTCTTCCTGTACTCAGTGATGGCTGCAAGGTTTGGCTTCATCTGTCCCAGCTGTGTTTCAAGCGCAGCGATCTGTGTACGAAAGCTCTCTTCACTTGAGATCTCATTTGCAATCTGCTCAGCGGTCAGTTGTGGCAGTGTCTCCGCCGGTCGGTCGGGTTCAATGGCGTGTAATGACAATCTCGACAGCTACACATATCCATATCAACTTAGCACTGCTGCTGCTACTACTACTATTACTACGCAGCGGTAAAATGAAGCAGTGTCTCTGTTGGATGCAGTTATATTTTTATAACTAGAACTAAAACAAATATAAAATGTCTGACTCTAGTGTATTAAAACTAAAACCAAAATAAAAAGTTAACTACAATTTTAGTTTTCTAAATGATACTGACATTTCGGCTGCCTGAGCCCATCACTAGTTTACCACGCTGTGTTGCTGTTGGTGTTGATGTTTAGTCATTCTCAGCTTTCTAACACATTTAGTTACTGCTATAAAAACAAGTTTTGACTACTTCTGTACTTAAAAAAGAGAGTGAGATGGGTTCGGGTGTGAACAGAATATGTCCGAAGCAGCTCGTTGGCGGCAGACCCGATGGTCCTGATGGTTGCGTTGCACGGTCGCATACAGCTCGGCGCGTGTTGACGAGTGTGTGATTATTGTGCATATCATTGTGACTTGGTATATTTTGTGTACTTTATTGACATTTGTGCTTAATTGTGTGCTGTAAATAGTTTTGCTTCATTGTGGCATTATTTCATATTCGTGTATAGGATAATACTTGCGATTATTAACATCTGTCAGTTTAATTGCAGACATTTTGGATATTTCATGAGGCAGACATTATTGAAAAGAACTGGTTAGGTTGAACCATATTGCTGTAATTTTCATGAGATAGTTACAATATATTGTACACAGTTATTAAACGTAGCATATAATACTTCTGCATTATCACTGTGTCATATTAATTAAATTCTGAAGAAAACATATATCATATTCGTGCAGAACGGAAACTAAATTTCCTCGATACCCAGAACTCATAGTTTGGTCACTCTGTCTCAGTGGTAATAAAAAGGACAGAGCTTTACAATAGGGGCCTAGTGCATAGCAGAGGAACACTAACTTCACTGCACCATGACAAAAACAGACCTCTTTCATCCAGTGCTTGACCTTGCTGGCGTTCTCCTTCACACTCGCCTCGTGAGTTTCCAGTTTACTGTTCTCATCAATCAATTCCTTCTTGAGTTCCGTCTCTTCTGAGTCTTCGTGGTCCAGCGTCGCCGTCATCTCACTCAGCTCCATCTCAACCTGCTTTTTTGACTCCTGTTAGTAAGTAAGCAAGTAAATTAATAATTAGTTTTGTTGACTCCTAGACACTACATATTGTTACACAACTGGTACCGAGTGAGTAGAGGCTTAACGTCCCACTCGACATTTTATACGTCATTTCTAGGATTGTTTTTACATGCCAGATGACCCAACTAACAGCGTCAAAGCACTGAAGAAAGCCAGTTGGCTGGTCAAAGGAATCACAACTGTGCCGTGCTAAGTCCATGGATTGTGCAAAAAGGTCTCAAGCGACATTTTAGTAAGTTTACATGAGAAACAAAAAAACATTATTTATAACACAATATTGCATCTGGCTATCAGATCTTCTTATAGTCATCTATACACGGAGCCTTTTTTCAAAAACATCATCTCGAGTAAAAAATGTTGCTTGAGACCTTTTAGCACAGCACAGTCGACCAGCATGACCACTCTACCATGTTACCACCTCTGAGGCCACAGACTGCTGCAGCCCAGTGTTGATAATGCTGAAGACTGCAGAATTAATGAGCAATCTAAAGTAAATGTTGACGAAAATCTGCCTAATGTATCTAACAGAAACATCAACATGCAATCACAGACGATGCAGCAGAGCTAAAAAACACAACAAAACAACATTAAACGTAGGTAAGGGTGAGTGAGTGAGATGACCCAACGTGCAGCGTCAAAGCACTGAAGGAAGCCAGTTGCCGCTGAGATTGGCTTCAGTCCCACCAGAACCACTTCATTGTGTTACAATATGAACTGTAGGCAACTGCCTCTAGGCTAATCACAGCGTAAGGGTCCCAGTGTGACAAAAACCCAATCTACTGCCTCTTTGGGCTTGTAGAAGTGCTCAAGTATGGCACACGTTGTTAACGAATTGCACAGTTTTCCCTGCCCACACATTTATCCGCGAATGGAATGAACCATACTTGCCTTTGCCTTCCCAGTCAAAGCTGGTCCTCATATACTGACCCCAGAGGAATGGAAGGCTGAGTTGGCCTAGGGCCGCAGGCTGCTGCAAAAACCAGTTTCAAACAGTAGTACAGATACAGAATAAATGTCAGAGATAGTTACCATCGCCTGTCGATGTTCATCCAACAGTTTCCTGGCATCAACCTCAATTTGTTTCATGTCGTTCTGCAACTTGTCTGACTTGTCGTGGTTGTCTGACATGTCTTTCTCAATGTCCGCAATCTTCTGCTGGGTCTTGCCTTCATTCCTGTACATACAGCATCACCAATACTCCATGCGGTGTTCTGTCATAATTTCTGTAATCAATAGCTTTGAAAGTAACTCAACAGAAGTCGACGGAAAGCCATTGATGGGTATACATCCACCTGTGCCACATTGTTCATTGTTGTGTATGTTACCCGGAAAGTGGAGAGCACGGTTGTCTGGGGGCCTCTAGCCCTCTACATGCATATAAAATTTGAAGACTCTAGCTTCAGTCATTCCAGTGATGTGATGGGGTCTAAAAATTCAAAAGTAAGTCACGTGATCCTGTCCCAATAACGTACTTTTGCGTATTTCTACTTAGGGCCCCTAACCTACACAATATCTGAAGTCTCTAGCTTCAGATGTTCCGGAGATATGAGAGTTATCACAGACAGAACCACTGACAGAATCACAGACATGATAATTGGATTGCATATTGCCTCCGCCAAGATAGCGGGCAGAGGCATAAGATGCTAAGACTAACCTGGTTACACACGTGCACCAAGTTTGCTAAAAATAAGTTTATATTGTCAATCTGTACATTTTTCACAAAAATCAGCTTTAAGACACAACGAATGCAACAACAAAGACGTATATTTGACATCTGCGAATGCTCACATCCGCTCAAAGTCTCCAGACATCAGCAGACTAACAACTTGGTTGACGAAACGTTCAATATTACACTCACCAGACTTAGGTATCAGCAAAAGACAGTCAACCAATGTCACTGGTGAAGTGGAACAGAAGACATGAATGAAATTAGACAACTGTACCGTTTCGCAGTCTTGACGGCGACGTTGGCCTTGTTAATGAGTCCTGTCGTCTGGTCAATGCGCGAGCTTATCATGTCAAGACGTGACTGAACAACTTTCAGCTTGTTGCCTCCAATGTCCATTATCTGCTCGTGCAGCCTGCCCCACACAGAATTCAACTGTTTCAGAGAGGAGCACATACCTACGCGCGGCCGTTTTTCACTGTTGTTACCTTGACAATAACCCCATGACCTTGAGGCTGAAGGTAACCTAGATATTCTGAATGTACATTCACACCGATAATAAAGTTGCTGTATTAAGGCATTCGAAACTCCCAACAGAAGATAACATGTGGGATATGCATGGTAAATAAAAAAAATACGAAAATATCTCTCAAGGTCATAGGTCAAATGCCACCAACTTTTCAAACCACTTCTAGCGTTTCTCGTGGGACATATTCCTACCAAGTTACATCGATTTCCAACGAGTAGTTTTCGAGATTTTGTGCAGACAGACACACAGATGAAGGTAATAACTTACAAATGGATGTGACAAAATCCTAATTCAAGTGCTGCAGAATCCAAAATCTGTCACATTCGAAAGTATGTTCATGTCAGAATCAGGTTAGAGTTCTGTTATGGTCCAATTTAATGTGGTCCTGGATGCAAAAATTGTATCACATCCATAGAAGTTGTAAACATCTAGGTCTCGGCAGGCTGACTGTTCGCCTCACTGCTTACGTCTCGTGCTTAAGATCAATTTTCATCTCAATATTTCAACTTATTATCTCCACCGCGAGGACAACATCTTGACTTCTGGAGGCCGGCAGTAGCAGCCTCAGCTCTCAAATGCTACACAGTGAGATGCCATTGTGACGTCACTGCCAGCAGTGCTATTGGAGTCTGGCATCAGTACCATCAGTGTCCAGTATAGAGGTCTCAACATCAATGACAGTACTGTCCTAACCTTACTACTGACTATGCTCTCGGTCTTCGGAGCTGACTAATATGACAACTCAAGACAAAACCGATTCACCTGTTCACCAGAGTTTCTACTTTGTCAGCGGCACTTTGAGCACTCTCAAACTCTGTACAGCAAAACAATTATTGTACACATAAGTAAGTAAGTAAGAATATTTCTACAGCACAGACAAGCAATTGGTTATGACGCACAGGGCTGGTGCTATCCAGTAGTTTGCTACTGGAGTAGTTGATCTAGTGTTTTATCGAGTACTTGACAAGATACCCAGGGGACAAGAGTGATTTAACAGACATGGTTTGCTATAAAAGGTTGTTATATATGGTTGGATTCCTTAGACCTCCTGCAACAACTTCTGGGTGGACAACCGTGTCAGTAAGCTACTGTAACTCTAAAATTCAAGATGGCGTCCAAGATGGCCGCCATAATTAAATATTTGCCATATTATCACCAATTGTTATTATATTTTCATGTGCAATACATCGTTTCTATGGTTTTCGAGGTCACGGAATCTATTTATGATGGTTTCACAGTGATTTGATGTCATTTATATCATCTGTTTCCTTGAAGCAGGGAAACATTAGGACGACAAGCATCGTACACTTCGGCATGCAGCAAAGATACTCAGAGAAGGTTGCAAGCAATGCAAAAAACAATGCCAGAATAAAAGTCAACAGAAATTTATTTTGCAGCTTCTGCCAGACTTATTCCTGATTCCCTCTTCAATTTCACAGCTATGCTACTAAGCGAAACACAACCAAAACTGCAGGAATCAATGAGCCGACAACAGAGAAGGCACTCATTGCATCACAGCGGCTACTGCAGCACATTGCTAGTGTACCCACCACACTGGCAGTAGCCACGGCCTACAGTGTGTTCAACCAAACACGCAGTAAGTCTTTGATCATGCTGAATCACAGGCTTGGACAGGGGATAAGCTATGAGCGACTGCAGCGTCAACTCACTACTCAGAGTGCCAATATCATGCAACAGGTTGCAGAAGATGAGGTGTACATCCCGGACGGCATGACACATGGAGCAACCCATGTCTTTGCAATGGACAATCTAGACTGGACGAAAAAAACATTAAGTGAGGGAAATTTTAATGCAACAACAGCAATCATCATTGAAAATCCGGTGACTGCAAATCAGTCAATGAGAGAGGAGATTGTGACGCTCTCTGTCCCAACTTCTGGAAGTCCAAACACCCTCTGTGATGTGCCAACCGCAGAATTTCCTGTGTGTTACATATCTGGCAAAGACAGACAGAATTCCAGGTCCCTCAGTAGCATCGAAGACGTTGAAAATTTGGCGACTGTATGTGACAACACTGCCAAAATGATGCTACAAGTGTGGTGACTAGGAAGAACCGCGCCAGCATCACAGCTGTTGAATGTGCCATCAGAAGAACTTTTGCCTGGTTTTTCTGCTTTCTGTGGAAGGCTATTACCACACGAGAATGCCAGCAAGATCGGCTATCTGCCTCTAATTCCGGCTTCTCTAACTGATCCCTGTGTGCTGAAGGAGGAGATAAAAAGGCTAGTAAATACTGCTCATGCCCTTGGTGACAGATGGACCATCATTACTGGTGATCAAGCCACATATGAACTTGCAGTAGCGATCAGAGACAAACACAGAGAGGAGTTTTCCTATGTAGTTTTGCTCCTGGGAGGCTTCCACCAGGCACACAACTATGTGAAGGCAATCTGCAAGATCATCAGAGACTCCGGTGCAGAAGATCTTCTTGTAACAGCTAGTCTCTGCCTGAAAGGAACAGCAAAGAAGATGTTTGGAGACAAAGCAGACTATTACCAGACTATGCATACCATCAGGATCCTCAGTGAGGCCACGTGGCATATGTACTGGGAAGCATTTGAATCATGGGTAGCAGACAAAGACACCAAACAGTGACAAGAAGGCACTGAGAATCTCGTGCAGAAGCTGCTTGAGAACAACACTGCCACAACTGAGCAGCTGGAAATGATCAGAGAGGCCCAACTCCAACTAGCAACTCTCAATAATCGGATGCAGGAATTCAGGAAATACCTAGACAACTGTGACACAGATGTATTTTGGTCTAATTTCTTGGATATGGCTGACATTCTGCACCGATTCGTCTACTATAAACGAGAAGGCAACTGGATGGGCCACTGTGTGAGTCATCAAGGATGCTCCCATATCTTACTGCAGCAGGCCACTTCAAGTATGCTCAACAGTCTCTGCCTCTGTATTTGTCGGAGATGAAGAAACTGCCAATCAGTGCTCCTGAAGTTCACATGGCACTGATGTGAGAAGTGTTTGTCGGAAGGAGAGCTACTGGCGCCCACAATGCTGTATCTCCTGATATGCTCCTCGAGCAGACCTACGATGCAGATGCCAAGGAGCAGAGTGGACTAGATGGAATAACAGTGACGCTGCCAGAACCAAATGGGTTTACACAAAACCTGTCACAGCTATGATTTCAGCTAAACTGAAGTGAATGTTGCATCTCACAACTTCAAACCAGCATCACGAGTCTGGTCCTACCAGAGTGGCAAGGGATGCAGACATGGTCCTAAAAGTGATGGCAACCATCGACACAAATCCTTTCTCAGCAACAATGACAGCTTTGGTTAACATAGCAACAGGACAGCATGCAGATATGTAGGGGTGACAGATATATCCAGCCATTCTTGAGATATGTAGGGGTGAAAGACCACGTCCTGCCCAGGACCACCTAGGAGATACCACCGTATATTTTTGGTTAGGGAAGCCAACCCTCTCTGTGCACACACAATTTCACGTGTCTAGCAGCGGCCATTCCGGAAATAACAAGGGGTCCAGAAATTCAAAGACAGGTCACATGACCCCGCTCCAGACCCCCATATTACCTACTTTTGCATAGATTTGGTTAGGGCCCCCACTCCCCAGCCCGTTATAAGCACGCAAAATTTCAAGTCTCCAGCCTCAGCTAATCTTGAGATATGTGGGGGGGGGGGGTCCACAATTTGCAAAATTTCCCCCAACTCCCTGTCTCCCTCACTGTGAGGTAACAGGACCACCATCTAACACAATGTTCCCTGGGCGCCCAAGAGTGTACACCCAAACAGGATCCAGATCCGTTCAGCCGTTTTTACACAGGGAAGCCGACTTAAAACAGACTGACAAAGAGACCGACAAAACACCGCGATCATCGGTAACAATACTCTGCATCTTATGCATTCAATGCAGCCTAATAATTAATGCAATAACAGCAGCAGGTGTCTAGAGCTACTTGCCTTTCTTGAGCAGTTCCACGTGTTTCTCAAGTTTCATCAATTTCTTGCTGTCAGGCACCGATGCTCTGACTTTGTCCTGTTGTTCCTTCACTTGACGCTCTACAGTCACCTGCTGCTCTCTCATTGACTGAGACCACACACGTAGTAGTAGCATTATGGCTACGTACGGTTAACGTTCCACTTGACACATTATCGACCATTTCACAGACAGTTTTCACAGGTCAGATAACCCAACCAACAGCGTCAAAGCACTGATGGAAGCCAGTTGGTCGACGAGGTCAGGCTTCAGTCCCACTGTGATCAATCCACCATGTTACAATGACAACCGCCTCTAGGCTAATCACAGTGCAAGGGTCCCAGTGTGACAAAAACCATTCTGCTGGACCTATACGCTGCCTAGAACATCGTGCAACAAGAAAACGCTGCACACTACTACCGTAACTAGAGTAGCTCTGTTAATACTCCCTCTAACTCCAGACCAACATCACTCATCAGATGAGGCCACAGAGGTCAAAGTGGAGCAATGACTGATGAGGCTGCAGAGACTGAGCAGTTAAACAACACAGCAATGCGTATGATAATGTCAATAACAAAGTCCGAGAAGCATCAAGTGTTTGAATGAGTGATTGCTGGAAGGAGCACGAAATTGCCAACAAAACATGAGTTTGTTTTGAGACATCATCTACAGTAAACTAGAAACACAAAGCATTGTTAATTGAAGGCAACGCAAACCGGCAGAAAACGCTAGTCCGCAGCAAATTTGCATAATTTCACATGGATAGCCAGCTTTCTGTCTACAGGGTGCACCAAAAACACAAAAAGTTACGACTGAAAATTTTCAGAAAAATTCAACTTTCAGGTTTGTCACTTTGCCACGCCACCACTAGGTGGTGCAGCTGAAAACTTTTACATAGTGCACAACCACATTCCTTGAACAACCGCATTTCTTGCCCTACGTAAGAACATTAAAAGTATGTCTAAAGTTTTGGTGTGCACCAAGTTACCAATTTTGACCCATTTTTAGCACTAAAAGTGCAGATTTGGCACTGCGCTTCGTCCGTACGCAAACTGCTGTCCACGAAATTTAACCTAAGTGTACGTCAACACTGCAATAGCTACAAGACGCTGCCAGTGTACGTCAACACTGCAATAGCTACAAGACGCTGCCAGTGTACGTCAACAATGCAATAGCTACAAGACGCTGCCAGTGGAATTTGATTTATAGGCTGCTTATAAATGGCTGAAGTCATGTGCACAAACTTTTCAGCAAAAATTTCATAAATTTCAAATTTTGGCCGATTTTAGTCCAAATTGTGGTGCCACCTAACAAATTTAGTTAAAAATCGTGCAGGCAGTTTAAAAGCAATAAATAGTGAAGCTATACTAGACCAAATTAGGCCATGCCCAGTGAAACAAAGATAGTTACT
>Ga0126335_1002886_pt1 | contig 10482 bp, 5 predicted proteins | sample OlaspJWI45metaG_FD_108409 | JGI IMG/M metagenome (GOLD analysis project Ga0126335, IMG submission 108409) | Marine gutless worms symbiont microbial communities from Oahu, Hawaii - Olavius sp. 1 OAHU.JWI-45 metaG | ecosystem: Host-associated > Annelida > Digestive system > Unclassified | place... | reverse complement strand
GTGCAAATTTCAGCTTCAGAGGCCTTCGCAAAAAGAAAAAATTTCACGCTTTTTCGTAGTTTTCGTGAGTACTTCCGTCACGCTGACAAACTACTTCCGTCACTGTCAGAAATTACACACTAGTCAGCAGCGGCAATGGCCAATTCAATATGCACACGCACGCGATCTTACTATGGCCACAGCCGGCCGGGCCTTCATCCCGGACCGGGCTGCGCTTGGTATTATTATTATTATTATTATTAGAGGAACCCAGGTCAAAACAAAAATATGCAAATGCAAAACATATCAAACGCAAGCCAATCATCCCATAAACAGCGATATAATTTTCACTGAAATCGTCTCACGATGGGAAAAAGTATAGAAAACTTAAAAGGGTTTTTGGCTTTGTGTTTCGGCTTTATGAAACCTGGTGCAAGAGCGGAATGCACACACACCGTGATTCATTAATTGCTTCAAGAAGTTGCTTGTGACATTCAGATGGTGTTGATCCCGTGATGGTTCTTTCAGGCATATCCTCTGGAGATATCTCAAACTATACATCAGATATACAACATAAGGGTAAGCAGAACAAACAGCGACAGAAAACTATTTTTAATAAGTCATCAGCTTTACAGTACCATAATCAACATCATCTATCAAATAAACAGTAAGGCAGCAATGTTGTAGAATGTTTAATGTTCAAGAAACAAATTATCCTCAAACTCCAACTTGCTGTTTCTTGAAATGAGGCCTGTCACAACATTCATTCATCCACAACTTTTCAAGCAAACCTTGTCACAGATAGTAACAACTACTGATAGCAATTACCTTGGCTGTTGTGCCACTGTCAGTCACCTTGCACGTATAAAGACACATGTGAGGGGAACCAGTTATTGACAGATACAAGCGCGTGCTGCAAAAACCAACTGGATAAATATGATCCACCGTGTAATACCCAGGCAACGGAATAATCTGAAAGAAAAAATTAAACACACATTAAGTATATATTATATATAGGGCTGGTAACGATTAAAATTTTTTTAATAGTTAACTTTTTGAAAATTAACGATTAATTAATCGTTAATACCGGGTGCAGCCTGGGCCAGGCCGAAGGCCTGGCCAGCTGCGACCATAGTAAGATCGCGCGTACTATTTGTATTGTATGTGATTGCCGCTACTTACTAGTCTGCAGATTTGACCGTAATGAAATCTTGTTACGAAATGTACCGAGTGACCCGTAACGAAAGTACTGAGTGACCCATTATATCGAACAATTGTTATAATGGTACAATCGTTATATTGGTAAAAAATACTTTATTCCGGTGTTTTAGATAGATAAATAACAAATAAGCTGTAACATGTGCCTAAAGATTAGATCTGTGCTCACATTTTAAGAAAAATGCTACAGGTACATAATATATTGCTAAAGATGTGTAACTTGTCTAATATTCTAAAAACAGCCAACATAATACTTAAAAACATTTCTGTCGATAAATGTTTCGTCACATTACAACGGATTCGATTTGTACGAGTCACTTCAACCTTATCGTAGAAAAAACACAAATCGACATATAGAAGCAACGAGAAACAAGACGCCAAAGTAATTTAGAGATAGCTGCATCGAATACGAGCTGCAATGAGGTGCTTCTAATAAGCTTTGCTCACGGGCTTACGCCCGAAGTTTAGGTTTCCTAATGGGTTATTTTAGTTAATAAAGATATAATGCAAAGATAATGCTCTAAATGTAATTATCAAACGTATTCAAATTTTCAACGTTACATCACACAATGGACTACAGAGTTACATACGTTGAAAGTTAGGGACACCAGTCCCGAAGGCAAACCAGCATGTTTACAGTACGCGGATCGAGTGAAGAACGTCTTTCGTTTACTATGTAACCGACGGAGCTGAACAGCCTCTCGCAAGGCACTGATGTAGCTAACAGATCGATTAATCTTTAAAAATAATTTTAATCTTAAAAATTTTTGAATAGTTAACGATTAAAATAATCATTCATATCCGCAGGTCTAATTATAAAATATGCAATTCTACATAAAAGTAATACCCAGAAATGTAAAACTTTGTATTTGTCTAGTACGTTGCTGGGCATCAAAAACATATAGTATTGGCAAAACAGCCACTAATTACAGACACTATATATATTGTGCATCATTCACACACCTCACCAAGTGAGTACACTGTCAGTGAACCAAGCTCTATTGGAAATATCGGTCGTCCAGAACTGTCAAGTGGAACAGGTGTAATGCGGCGACGTGGCTGTGTAGATGTCCGAGACTTTTTAGATGTTCTGGCAATTATCGACGACGTACCATCATCGACACCACCTGAATAAAAAATGCTAACGTGCAACTAAATCACTTATTGACATCTTTACTTAACGGTATTGATATCAAAATAACAAGTGGAATCACACTATAAAGTGCAATTAATAGAGTCTCGAAATACTGACCTTTCACAGTGCAATGACAAGTTAAAAAACACTTTATGATTGCTGTATTATTTTCCTTTGACATGATATTTTTGACAAAATACAGTCATCTTCATCTATAATTTTCTAGCACGGTGTCTACAATACATCAAGTATTTTAAAAACAAAATTCATTACACTAACTTAAAATCTTCACAAATCTGTGACAAATATAAGCATTTTTGTTGGACAAGTAAACAAAAACGAACATTAAGCTGGTTTGGTTTTTAAATTTGCAAACAATATGAAATACATAAGCGAATGAAATTTAATGTACGCATACCAAAACGTCAAAATATAGCAAAAGATAACACAGTCATTGTGAAAACAGAAAGTTAGAAAGACAGTCCATCTTCTAGGCCTTGAAGTGTATAACACGTTCATTTATGTAAGCTTCCTATGAACAAAGTGACAAACCTTTATTTGCACTTTCTTCAGTGTTTGGTTTCTTTTTACGGTTTGTCTTTTTTCTGCGTTTCTCGACTTCACCAAGCAACTGTGCGATACTCTGTGTTGACTGCCGCGGAGCAGAAGTCTGCGACGTTGTGACCTGGGATGGTGCCTGGAATGCAAGATAAGTCTGAGTGGCAGGTGCCTGCTGCTGACGTGAGCTGTCCATTGCCTGATGCTGCAGCAGGCGACGTAACAGGTACCTGTAGCAATATCCATTTCCACTTTAGTTAAAATATTCTCACTTAAAATGCACACATGCACAATGTAAAAATGTACTGAATACTGAATGCTGCATCTTAACTAAAGATTTCACCAAAATGCCAGTTTAGGTAATTTGCTCATTTATGTTTCCTCCACACCTCTGTCCTCTAATCCAAATGTTCAACCTGCGGAAAAATTTGTATGCCCGATTGACTCAAAAGTCATTTCCATGCCCAAGCTCGGAAATCATAAACTGAAGCTTGGTGGGACATCATCACCAATGATTACCTCAAGTCAAGTCAAGCTGTCTTTCAGATTCAGGGAAAAGCACATATGATATCATTTATTTGCATAGCTGTGAAAATGTTGTATAGAGGCACAGAGGCTACGGCCTATGCCTTCGTCTAAACTTCATTTTCTTTGCTTTGTAAGGAGTAAGGAACTATTAAGTTACTTTTTGCAGTTTTAGTCACCACTTTAGTCAAAATGCAAAAATAAAGTTCACCGGCGTTCTTCTTTGACACGAGCCACTTTCTCCTCAATCCTTACCACTTCGTCACAGTACGCAGCGTTTAACTAGGAAATGAAAAAACACACATCCATATAAAACTAAACAACTGTTCAGTAGCAGAATGTGTAACTGTAAATGTACTCCAGCGAACAGTGCAGTCTGACTGAATACAAATAGCAAAATTAAAGCTTTGCAGATACAAGAATGCATTCTAATTTCAGAAAGAAATGGTCAACTGGCATCAATGGTCCACTGCATCGATGATAATAACTCTCGTGCAGAACCAGATATCAACATAAATTACATTCGTTCTACATTTTGCCAGGACTATGAATGACAGCTATGTCGCGCAAGACGGGGTACGAAATGAAGACGAAAACAAGTCAGACAAAGAAGAAAGAGCTAATAGACGAAATAAACAAGAAAAAATGTCATAAAAATAGTTGTGAAGAAAAACGACACCTGCATTGTTAACAGCAGACATACTAAAGCAGTAAAGCTGTCATGCAAATGCAGGTACCAGGAAACACTGCAGAAGTGCTCAAAATAACTCACAAATACTGTCTCTTTCACCAGCTGTTTTAGCTTCTTATACTTCTGCCGATATGTAACAGTTTCATGATCTTGACCTTCGTGATGACTCGAAATTGCTGATGGTGCTATGGTCATACCAGACACTGGCACATATTCTTCCTTCTTCTACAACGACCAAATATACAACTGCAAGTTTAATTTTCAACTGTTAATATTTTCGCCTAATGTTGCTCATCTACTGCATCATAATAAATAGTCCAAAAGAATCACTGCAAAGAGTAAGCGAGTAAAGACAATACAGCAGACAACAAACAACACAAGCTGGCCATGCAAAAAAAAACATGTTTTTATGCTGTATTTTTAGTTGTTTTAAAACGTTTTTTGTGGCCACTGCTGTCAATATTCAATGTGTGATATGACTGTTTAAATCAAACTGGCACGCAGTATTGTAGTTAAAGGAACACAAACATAAAAAGGCATTCTTTGCATAGACTAGTACAAATACTGAAACACACTACTGCAAGGGCGATCTAACTACATCAATTATTGGTTTACTCATTGTCAGATCACCGATATGACACTACACTGCAGAAAATTGATACCATCAGATCCTGCCAAAAATTGTGAATTACCAAACCCCCACCCAAGTTCATCTTTTAGTGGCATGGTCCTGCTTAGTTCACCAGCTATAGAAAATATGGTCATCCTCATTTACACATGAAATGATTGGTTTCAATTAACAACACGCTGTGCTGCACTGCTGCAGTATAAAATAACTGTAAATTCATACCTTTGAGCTGGATAAGGAGCTACTTAATACCATAGAGATGTGGTTATTTATTCATAGAGACATAGTATAATGAACTGAATTGTGACAATGATAGTAATAACAATAGGCCTAATGTGCTAAAAATTTATTTTTAAAAACATGTACTGTTATGTGTTTTATTTCATTGTTTTAAAACCAAAAACATGTTTTAAGAAAACATTCGTTTCAAAACAGGCTCACATCTCTAACAGAAGCTGCCTCAAAAATGCTTCACATCAAAAGTGTCATGCTGTAAAAGTGAAGCTATGAATAAAAAGAAATTGAATAAATGACGTGACAAGTGATAATGGTACCATGCATACAGTGAAACAAAAGCAGTTTATGCAACTCATGTATCAAAAGCAAGCACAGATATCTATGCATTAAGAAAATGTATAGCTGCCATTCACACTAAATAGCAATTGTGCTCACCACCAGTTTAAAGACACCAGGTTGACCTTCTACCAAGCACAGCCTTTTGTCCAGACTTTGAGACTAAACAAGCATGACAACAAAAATACTTACAAGCCACAATTGTGTGGCGTGATTGTGGCTGGCCCCTTGGTGCTGTGCCTATGGCACAGCCTGCCGTATACTGTAGCAGCCTACTGTGCCTATTATTATGCTATGCCAGCATGCTCAGCCAATGACATGGCATGCAAACAGACAAACAGTCAAGATAAAGCACGTTTATAATATACACTATGTCCGGGAGAAAAGTAAACTGCAGACAATATTAGATGGAAATCTCAATGCATCCTAACAAAATTTCGTACAACAGATTCTGAATCCGGACCAATGATTGCACTATTTAACAATGGAAAATACGCTATTTTGTGGTAAATATTTGAAGATTAATAACTCCACTGTTAAAGAATATATATTTTCTATGGGTTCTTTCAGAGATATATTCAGTTCTGGAAGTGATGCTTGTATTCAAGCACGTGGAAGATACGTTGAACACGTTTGACTTTTGCACTTTGGCGGGTCACACGTTTAAACGTTACCAGTTAGTGGACACCTGATGTTATCGTGTGACCTCACTAAACTTGCGATAACTTTCGACAGATTTTACTGAAATTTTGTGCTATGTTTGAAATTAGATGTTGCATTGTTGGTGCAAAATAGGGTTAAAATTGTCTGTCAGAGTTATAAACTTGTACAAAGTGGTTTACTTTTTTCCGGACACTCTGTAGATTCATCACTGACAAAAAGTAATATTTACACATGGACAAAGAACACAAATGTAACAAGCAACCCATGGGTCATGAAACTCAGCTGGCCCACACACACCATGTGGCACATGCCAATAAATTGAGGAGGCTTAACATCTGCTGCATGTGTACATTTACGATGACCTACAAAGAAACAGAAAAGCAGGTAAGGATAACCTAGTTTTGGTTCGTTATAAGATTTCATCAGTAGGTCTTTGCATGCAAGATTACAAGTCCACATGTCAAGCAGTGACAACCACTGACCCCTGACTGACGAAGACAAACAGACAACATCTGAACAATCTCCATTAATGATTTGCTGAGCTAAAGAAAACAATAACAAATGTAACAGAGTCATGTACCTCTTTGCACAGAGCTGCTTCAAGTGTTGTTTTCATGCTGCAAAGGAAATACACACATACTAAGCAACTGTATTCACTGTAAAAGACAATATTTAACATGATGCTCAAAATGATACTCATCAGTACTATACACTTAATTGCCAAATTTGACAAATACAAGACAGAACATAAAAATAAAGAAATTAACAATGAAAACTCACTTAGATGGCACCAGACCCATCTCTAATATAAATCTTTTTATGTCTGTATAATGCATAGACCGATTAGCATGAACGAGGACTTTAACAGCGGCTTCAATCCAACTGCACTCTTCCATTATTCGAGATACTAAAACAGCAAACAAGTTAATACAGTATTAAGTATTACTGAATAGCAAGTAAAATCACTCAAGGCATAATATTGCAATTAACATAAACAGTGAGTGGGTTTATAGAAGAGTATAACTTTTGCATAATATGCACATAGCTGAGTATTGTGCTTTTACAGAACAAGCTTTTCCTGGGGCCCATACAAGTGGCTTGTGGGGTAGGTAGACTTTTTATATGCACTTATATACACACATTCATATCGCCTCTGTTACGCCTACACTAAAGGTTCCACAGACCCACCAGCCCATCGACCTACTGGTGTGCATTAAAAATTGATAAGTGGGTTTGGGTTAGTATTTATATTGGTAATAATGTTACAATAGTGTTAAGCTTTCGGATAAGGGTTCTTCTTCTTCTTCTGGATAGGTGCCAACTTGGTTGAGTAATATCGCACCACAGTGAGAGGGTCCAGGTGCATGAAGCAGAAATAGTGGTGCAAATGGCAGCAACGATGGATAATGGATGGATAGAAACAGTACAGTGCAGAGGATAAAAACAAGGCCAGCAGGCATTTACATCAGCTGAACTGAGTTCAGTTGAGTCTCGAAGTTGTCCAGTGGCAGCTGGCAGACGTCAACTGGTAGAGAGTTTCACAAGCAGACTGCAGTAGGAAAGAAGCCTAGTGCTGCACTGGATCTGTCTGTATCTGGTTTCAGATGCTCTGGTGTGGGCTGGTTGAAGGTAAGCTGAAGCAGGGATAGCCATCAGACTAATGCATATGTGAAACAACATAAAGATTCTGCTATGGGCTCGATGCTGTCAAAGTGAATCCCACTGGAGTTTCTGTAACATTGCTATGACACTTGATGTATGTTTAAAGTCACAACGAGTGAACTGTGCCTCCATTTGCTGAACAGCTTCGACTTTGCCAACGTTGCATTTGATCACGATGTCCCACACAGATGAACCACATTCAAGTTGTGGTATCACTAAGGTCTTGTAACATTGCTCACGGATAGTCATTGGACAGCAGAAGTTCCTGCGTCAGAAGTTAAGTGACTGGGTGGCTTTCTTTGCTGTGATGTTGATATGGGTATTCCAAGAAACTATGGTCTGGTCATGAAGTATATATTTTGTACCAACAGGCTTGGTTTTCACAACACACTTAATACACTCAGAATGTGTCGAACGCGAACGTGAACTTCCAACATGCTGCATTTGAACTTAGTGTAGACTCAGAATTTCTGCTTTCCGGTAGATTATTTCTTCATATTTATGTATTAAATGATATTTGCTGTCATTTGTAAGTCGTAAAAATGGCAATCATTAGCACTGGACCTACTGCAAACCACTGCCAAATCTTGCTACAAGTCGGTATATCAGACATGCAAGTTTCTTGTACAAGTTAACTTGTACAAGTTTCTTGTACGTGTCTCACCGGCATAAGAGCGATTTATTTGCGTTTTTCCCATTGAACATCGTTGTCTTGTCGAGATAGTAGCGTTTGGGGTAAAGGTTTCCAATAGGTCTGGTGCTGGAAACTACCATTTTCGTGATTTACAAACGATAGCAAACGATGTTAGAAAGGCAGAAAATGCATAATTTTCTACCGGAAATGCAATCCAAAGTCACTATTAACAGCGACAACTGTAGCGGTAGCGAGTATAAAACATAGGGTTTTGGGTGGGTACATTCTTAAAAAGCAACGAAACGCACAGAAATTTGTCCAGAAAACTGTATAACCAGCATATGTAACGGTGGCCCCACCTAGCAAATTGATGAGAACTATTTTAGCGAAAAAATTTGAATCGCACAATGTTGAAGAATAACGAAAATTTCAAGAAAAAAACGCATATAAATGCGTGTATAGGCTGAATAAGGAGCAAACAGAACGATGTCGTCAACGCTTAATAAAATGTTCGCAACAAACTCAATACACTCAGCGTGTGTGGAACTGAATGCAAACGCAGGTTCGAACATGCCGCATGAGAACTCTGTGTAGACTGAAAATTTCTGCTTTCCGGTAGATTATTTCTTCATATTTATGTCTTTAATGATATTTGCTGTCACCGGACCTATTCGACACCTTTACCGCGTCTGGTAAGTTTGGAGTGGTTCGGTATAGGATTTCCGTGTGAGGTAGTGAAAACGCAAAAGTGGCAAAAAAACCTTATATACCTCTGGAACTACTAGCAAAGTATCAGTCGACGTTATCAATGTATAATTCTATACAATAAACATTCAGTCACCATTGCAAATAGGCTGTGTCTAGAGTACGGGAACCCGGAATCAGCGTACTATAATTTTAGATTTTCCGGTACGGAAAGGTCCGCTATTGTAGTACGGCAGTATACGTACCCGCAACCCAAACCTAAACTGAGCCTAACGCTGAAAGCTAACTCAACGCAATACATACCTGGTCAAATCAATTGAAGTTACGCACGTGTTTGAAACGCAAATTTGAATGAAATCGAAGTTATCGAACATTTCACGCTGATCGTTGCTATTATTTTGACTCGCCTCTATTTAAGAACGTTATTCGACTGCATTGAGTTACTCTATAATGCACGTTTTCAAGCCAATTCAAGTTTATTACAGTCTTGTGGTCTGGAGACCAAATAGCAACCCACAAGAACGCAGTAACAACTAATGGCCTCATCTAAATAATATCGATACCTAAACAGATACGAATAAATTAAATGCAAATTTATGTCCGCAAAAATGGCTGCCATGCTCATCAATCAATCAATCAATCAATCAATTTTATTTGCTCAAAATGTCCAGAGATACACAATTATACATAAAAGGCTTTTCAATTGCGAGCAAGACAACAAGGCTGAGACCAGCACTAACAGCTGCCCAACTAATAACCTATAACCTATACTATAAAAGAAAAGAAAAACTCAACACGTACAAAATAGCCTACTGTTACGTGCACATACACTGTACCAGGTTTTATCTGAAGTTAATAACAGTAAATAAAATACGGTGGATAGGGTATGATAGCATGTATAGCTAAAAGTTAGTGTACACATAGGCCTAATCGCGTTAAACACTAAGCATTACATATCAAATATTCAGATAAGTCAGTCTTAAATATTGAACGTTTAAACGCGTTTAAACTACTAAAATCCGTCGACGATGGCAAACCGTTCCATCCATTTATAATTCTGCATGCTTTTAATGGTCTGTTTCACAATGCTACTAAATTGAAAGATGAACTTACTATTATGCATCTTGTTTCATCATACTGTAAATTATGCCTGTTATACGGCACAGAAGCTGTGGCTCTGAATGCAACTCAGAGGCGAAGTTTAAGCCACACGTGGCAGTATGTTGTGTCTAAAATATTCCATATTACAGGTGAAAATGTCAGCTTTGTTTGTAATGTGACTGAAGCTGTGCCTTTCTGTGAACTCCTGATACATAGGAATGTTACTTTTTTGAACCTACAGAAATTCCACAGTCAGCACTTGGTTATTAGCTATCTGGTTAGGCACAGTGGCAAAAATAAACTGCATGCATTATCTGACATTTTGTAATTTAGACTTTAGGCCTTAGCTTTGTATTAATGGTATTTGTTAGTTGTATTTTGTCTGTCTGTCTGCTGTGTGGTGGACGAAT
>Ga0126335_1002885_pt1 | contig 10482 bp, 3 predicted proteins | sample OlaspJWI45metaG_FD_108409 | JGI IMG/M metagenome (GOLD analysis project Ga0126335, IMG submission 108409) | Marine gutless worms symbiont microbial communities from Oahu, Hawaii - Olavius sp. 1 OAHU.JWI-45 metaG | ecosystem: Host-associated > Annelida > Digestive system > Unclassified | place... | reverse complement strand
TATATATATATATATATATATATGGAGTTTGTGTGTATGTATGTGTGTATGTTCACTTATAACTCGAACCAAAGGAACGATTGTCTCCAAATCTTCAGGTTAGTGCCAGGGTACCATAGGGATATTTTTAGGTGCAAAAAATTCCGGGTGGAGAGTGGAAAAGGGGGGCCCACGAAATTTGTATCTTTTGCATCTATGGCTCAGTAGGTTATAGGTACGCCGGCAAGCAGCAGCGTGCATGGCTCAAGCTTGCAGATGACACCTGCTGGACCAAAGCTGGCATGGGCCTACAGGCGGAACACCATGTGACCAAACTCGCTGTCTAACCGAAAGATCACACCCCCGTGATGGGGGGCTTCCCATTATACAACAGGCACAAGTCGTAGACCTGGGCCTGGGAGGTGTTGGCTCTGACGGCCCAGCATTACGGGCAGTGAGTAGCATTGGAAAATGAAATCAAGCGAAAGATGAGGACGGGACCAAAAACTCACACAGCGCCCAGCTGAATGGCGGGCAATGTGCAAACGCAATAAAGGGAGGCATTGGTGCTGACGGCCGGCACGCATACACATGGGGACGAGAAGCGGGGGCCTTGGGCGGGCAAAAGGTGAAAACGGGGCTGCCTATGTAATGCCTGACTGGGCGGGCAGAATGGCTGGTGACAAAATATACTAACACTAATAGTTACAGGAGAAGTAAAGTTTAGGGTCCCACTTGGCACACATTTTGGACACCATCGTCTACGGATGTAGTCAACTTTGGTCACCTTTTAAGGGCGATCTGGTCATTCAACGAACAAGACTGAAATTTGGAGAACGTGCGTTCAGCGTCGCCAGCTCCGCGGCTCTGGAATGAACTTCCCTCTGACATTGGAAAGGCATCCACATTGGCAACATTTAACAGACATCTCAAAACCTTCGTGTTTTGAACAGTAAAATCCTCTTTTTTATAATCACCTAGTTCCTGGTTAGTTTTATCTTTTTACCAATAGTACTGTTTTTATTTCACTCACTATTTCTAACTCATATTACCCCTACACTATTTTATTTTTTATTTTTCTCACGCATTATTATCTTGAATAAGACTGGTTGGTGTTTGGCCACAAGTCTTGTCGTTTAGTATAATTTGAGGTTGCATCAAAGCTATTATGAAACCACAAATTGATAACAATGTTAAAACAAATGTACAGCGTCAGCTTCCAAGTACAGACCTTAGCAGATCTTGGTTCAATGAATCCGCTGTAAACTGCCTCAGTGAAATTCATCTGCTGCTGAGTGTATGGGTCAATGAAACGCCCAGTTTCCACGTCCAACAGCTTGCTTGAAATAGCATCCATGAGACAAATGCCATGTGCATCGTCATTAATGGACGAAGCTGTGTGCGTGGTTCGAGTGAACTGTATAATGCCGTCATCACACATCTGGCCAACTGTCACACATTCATCCACTATCTCGCTCAATCTTTCTTCCTTCTCTTCTGTGATTCTTAGCTGTATCCCACTCTCTGGGATGATCACATAGCCATTGCGAATTGCTGCATCAAGTGGCATCAATACCTCAGTTAGCGGCTCAGTAAATGTATTATTGCGTATGTCTAGCAGACCGCGGCGGATTGCTTCCTCAATGCCAATTCCGACCACTTCCAGGTCATTTTCTCTCAGCGGCACAGAAATGTAACCTCTCAGGACTGCTTCTGACAGTGACATCACCTCGCCAGTTAATGGATGTCGGAAGTATCCTGTGTCCATGTCGATTAAACCCTGTTCTGCGGCTTCATACAGTGAAACAGTTGAAAAGTGTGAGAAATCGTCAGCTAAGTCTGGCTCACCATGATGTTCAGCAGCATCACCTTTCACCCTCATCATCTTTTTGCTTATGTCAATTACTACTCCGCCTGAAGTTCCCTGCATAACGTCACCCCGAGATAATCCACGTTCCGGTATGTAGCCCTGGAGAGCCATATCAGTCAGAGTCAATGTCTTTTCAGTTGCCCTGTTCTTCACATCTCCAGTGTGGAAGTCCATTAAGCCGGACTTCTCTGCCTCGGTTAGTGTGATCATGCGATGAGATGCAGGATCTATAATCACTGAACAGTCGGGGTCAAGAAAGCCCACGTCAATTGCCTCTTCGACGGTCATACGCTGATTCGTTGTCGGGTTGCGTATACGGCCAAGTGGCACAAGCAGCAGGCCGGTAGTTAAAGCATCGTTCAGTGTGATCACATCGTCAGAGCTCAGTCCAGCATGGCGCAGTCGGTTGTCAATCAGGTTCTTTATGTGGGAGTCGATCAGACCTCGTCGCATTGCCTCTTCCGCAGTCAGAATTTCGCCACTCCGAGTGTTCTTTATCAGACCAGAGTTCCAGTCTATTTCCACCAGACCCAGTCTCAGTGCTTCACTAGTGGAAACTGTCTCTCCTGGTCTTGCATCCACCATGTCTTTTCCATCAACAACAACAGTCTGTTTTGTGGTCACAGAATCTGGAGTCTGTGGCAACTGTCGACTTCTGCGTCTAGTCCCAGCACCATCACCACTAGCAGTGTCCATAGAAGTAGACTTTCTACTAGATGGTGCTGTCACAGCTGTGTCCAACCCCATCGCAGGCGATGGTCCACTCGATGGAGTTGTTATACTGGGTTGAGATACAGTTAAATTTGAGTCATTCATCAGTGGTGTGGTGCTCACTATTTGAGGAGTCTGAGTGCCAGGTCGTTGGAACGATGTGTCAGTCAACTGTGGTTGGTATTTCTGTGGCTCCAGTGTTGACTCTTTGGTCGCCGTCTTCTCGACAGTAGTAGTACTTCTCTGTGTCATACGGAGCACTCCACCGTCCACACTTACTGTCACTGGTTGCGTTTCCGTTGACGACTGAACAGTTTTGCTATCTCCGTCCCCTCCCTTCTGTGGCACTGCTGTAACGGCAAATTTATCTGTGACTGGACTCAGTACAGCTGCTGCCAACTCTGTCACCTTCTCCTTCAGCCGTGCATCCGCCTCTGTGGCCACGTCAGTCTCAAACGCAGATTGAATGAGAGCCAGACGGGCCACATCAGTAAGAACAGGTGCGCCAGGCAGACTTAGCAGACCCGTACGAGCAGCTTCTACAGGTGCGACACGGCGCTTGGTGTCAGGATCACAGAAATACAGGGATTGACGATCCACAATTCCCAACTGTGCTGCACGTTTAAATGGCACCCGCTGACGATGATGTGGACTGTAGACAATTGGAGCATTTTCAGGTACCAGACCACGCTGAATAGCATCATCTATTGGCACCTTCTCCCCAGTTTCCTTATTCATCAGAGTAGTGCAATCTGGAGGGCAGCGACTCACTACTAATCCATAGTTCACTGCCTGGAGTAGTGTCAGTTCACCAGCATGGCAGTCACCTGCGACATCAGCCGATAATATCATCTTTCCAGTCTGTCTGTTGATCAGTCCTCCATCCAATGCCTCCGTCAGTGACATTCGAACTCCAGTTTCCAAGTTCACTATGATGGTGATGTCACCAGTGATAACTCCATGCTTCACAGCATCAGACAACCTCAGCTTCTGACGAGTCACCGGATGCAGCAGCTGTCCAGATTCCACATCATACAGCCGGCACGCTATCGCATCTTCTATGTTCAGTTCAAGATTACAATCAACATCTGCCAGAAATCGTGGATCTAACGTAATGTTGGCAGCAAAAATTTTTGACATATCTAGTCGGCCAGTGTACGCACTAATCAACTGCCTGTCGAAAGCTTCGTCTAGTGTGCACACTTTGCCGGTTCGAAGGTCGACAAGTGCTGGTAGCCGTGAGTTGATCAGGCGTGAACTTACAGCATCTGACAGAGATATGACATCACCACTGAGTGGATTAAGAAACTTTCCCATCTTGATATTGAACAGGCCAAGTTTGACAGCTGCATCAAATGATAACTGTCCTTCAAATTCTTTCTCTGCTGCATGCTGAGTGGACAATATGGTTTCTTCAATAGTAATAGCAGACAGAGGCTGTTCAACTACCTCCGTAGTTCGTATTGTTATCTGCACATCTTCATCCATCACTGGACCAGCCGACCTCTTTTCAGCTTGCTTGTAGTCTATCATTCTAGCTGTTGTTTCATCAATCAGTCCTTTGTGCAGAGCCTCCTCTGCAGTAAACTTTCGACCCGTATTCTGCTCCAGAATCATACAGGTGTCCCAGTCCACCACAGCTGTCACCCCTTCAGTTGCCGACTTCTTCGCTGCAGAGGCTGACCTCGTGATGGCAAGGCCTCGGCGTATGGCCTCATCAATACTCATTGTTTCATCAGTGGCTGGGTTATAGTAAGATTCCAGATCGCGACCAATCAGGCCCATCTGAATTGCCTTTGACACCTGGATCTGAGTCCCTGTCAGTGGGTCAAACACAGTAGCTAGGTCATCAATTCTTCGTGCAACTACTGAGCTTTGGAAGAGCTGCTTTTTCTCAGTCTGGTGCACAAGTTGACCTACGATCAGACCACACTCCAGAGCTTCTGTAATTGGCATTCGCTGGCCAGTCTTTGGATTGATGTACACGCCTCTTGCCTCATCAATTAGCCCATTCTCAATGGCTTCATTGTAAGGAATCATATCTCCAGACTCGGGATCTACAACGCCAGCAATCTGAAATGTCTGCCGTTCTTCTGACAATTCTTCATTTGACATTTCTTCTCGCGCGTCTGCTTCATCGTCGATATGGATACTTGGCACTTTTTCCTCACGCGACTCTGCACCTTTGTCTGCTGATGGCCGACCGCGTTCCACACACACCAAACCACGTGTGACGGCTTCACCCAGTGAGAGTACTTCACCACTCACAGGGTGATGATACTCACTCGCAGCACAATCCAGAATGCCCAGTGATACAGCCTCCGCTATGCTCAGCTCACGGTTTGTTCTCGGATCTATTATGGACTTCAGCGTATATGCTACCTCACGAAATGTAATTATCTCATTCGCGTGGCCTGCTGGCTCACTTGCAGTCAGTGTAGACTGTCTAACATCGGCAATTATAAAACCGTGATTAACTGCCTCTGTAAGAGGAATTGTCTCTCCAGTTGGCAGAGTATACAGGCCCTTGTTCTCAGCCACAATGCCACGCTGTATGGCATCCGCAATGGAAATCTGTTCGCCAGTGACTGGATCGATGACACACTGAACTGAGAAAGTCTTAGTTGTATTTATATACCTGGATCCTTCCTGTGAGGGTACTGTGCCAGTTGTTTCTGTGAACACCAAACCACGTTTGATGGCTTCAGAAATTGGAATCTGAAACTGTTGTCCAGCATCATCCAAACCCATGTACAGCCCATTTGCTTGATCAATGATTCCATGCTTCAGTGCTGTATTAACATCAACTCGGCTCTTAGACCTTGGGTCGATTGCACCAACGACCGTGTAGCTCTTAGATCCTGGCAGTGATCTGGTGGCTGCATCATCAGAAGTTGGAGTTTTCGTCACTCTGACAAACCTGCGGTCAATGGCATCTTCTAGTGAGTACACCTCCCCTGTTCTTGTGTTTTTGTATGTTCCATTCTCCACATCCAAGATGCCACGGCGTCTTGCCTCTTCCCTGCCAATGTCCGATCCAGTTACTGGATCAACAGCGGAGATTATGGTGAAATGGTGCAGACCAGTCTTTGGTTGTGCAACAATGATTCCTTGGTCCATTAAGTTTCTCAGCGACAGACGCTCATTAGATCGTCTGTCACTGTAGTGTGCTGTAGGCTCCAGCAATTTCATATCAATTGCCGTCTTTATGTCGTACTTCTTACCAGATTCCGAATCAACAAATAATGCTGTCTGTGAATCCAGAAGACCACTGCCCAGTGCTGTCTGAATTGAACACTCTTTGCTGGTTGACAGATCTTGGCAGTATCCAGTATCGTCATTGAGATAGCCAACAGCAATGGCATCTGAAAATGACAGCGGCAACTCGGGTTGGCCAGAAATTCCAGTCACAGACCGAGTGGAAGCAAGAGAACTCACATGACGTTCCTGCGTGAGGACAGACTCGTAACCACCGTCTTCCGTGCATCGACCATGGAACTCCCGTCTCTCGCGACGTCTCACGTGCTCTGTGCCATCAGCAATCTTCTGCGTGTACTCCTCTGTGTCCTCAGATTCCTGGTGCTCAGCCACACCTCGCTGGACATTCACCGAACCCAATCTGGCAAAACCCTGTGCCTGATCCGGAACCTCCATGCTCTTTGCACGCTTTGCTGGTATCTCTTTAAATGTCTCGCTGTCCGAGTCTTGGACGTGCAGAAGGCCATAATGGATTGCCTGTTTCACTGGCATTGTCTCTCCTGTTGCTGGATTACTGTAAAGGTTGTTCTGAACCATGCCAGACCTCACCGCTTCATCAAACGACATGATCCTATCAGCGGGAATTCCATACTGGATCTGTGATGTAACTGTTGTTGTAGCTATGACCGGACTGGTCAGCTTGAGTAGTAAAGCTGCATCCGCAGGTTCGATCAACTTACATGCCACTGCCTCTTGCAGACTCATTGGACGACCACCCTGAAAGTCCACCAGCTGCCCAGTTGCTGGATCAAACTGACCATTCTTGATCAACTCCAGCACAGTCAGCTGTCTGCCAGAAGCATCGCGATAACTGGTCTGTGTCAGAAGTTTGTCTGTCAGTCCATGCTCAACAAGACCACAACGTTCGGCTTCTTCCAGTGGCATTTTTCGACCAGATTTTGTATCCGCATACATGCCAGTTGCTGGCTCAATGATTCCCACAGCAATCGCTTCCTGCAGAGTCAACCACTTACCAGTTCTGGTGTCGAGGACTGGTCGATTGGCAAAAGAAACGTCCTTCTGAACAACACGCGCAAGACCTTCATTAACTGCTGCTGGTAATGGCATAACACTACCTGTGTAAGGGTCTACAAACTCACCATGTTCATTTATTAGACCTCGTTCAACAGCTTCACTCAGTGACAGCAGCTCCCTGGTGCGAGTGTCCAGAATACACTTCATCGTTGTGTCAAGAATTCCTCGTTCAATTGCCTCCATGAGAGTGAGTCGTTTAGAGCCACCGCCAGTGGTGTCCTGGACCTGTCCACCGGCTGTCATTAGACCATCGGTCAGGGCTGTGTGTAGCGGCAACGGCTTCTGTATTAATTTCTTTTCGACGGCTTCGTCCAACTTCATCACTTTGTTGGACTCTGAATCAACATACTTGCCAGACTGCGCATCGATAATTCCATGTCGAACAGCTTCCGCAACTGTGATAAGACCACCAGTCGTCGGGTCGTAAACTTCTCTCTGGTTTGCATTCACAACGGAACTCTTGACCGCCTCACTGAGTGTCATTCCACGCTGTGCCACGGGATCTATCACATTCCCTGACTGCGTGTCGTAAACATCTTTGTCGATGACATCTTGTAGTGGCAATGCTGGTAACTGCGTTGATGGAAAATCCGACGCAGCATAATAGCCGTGCACAACACTTGTGGAAGTGGAAATGACCGCATCCTGCGAGAGAGCATTAGCAACATCACTTGACAGTAGCCCACGTTTGGCAGCATCCGCAGCACTCAACTTCTCACCGGTTCTAGGATCAACAACATTTCCCGTAGTCACATCAATGTATCCTTTCTGCACAGCTTCCGCTACTGTAAGTTCTCGTCCAGTCGCCGAATCTCGCATGCCACTTCCTCTCTGCAGCTGACTTGCAAACTCCTCATCTACATATCCAAGCTGCACTGCTTCTGACAGCGATAGCCGACGCCCAGATTTAGGATCTACAAATTTGCCCGAGGCAACATCAAACAGTCCACAATGAGTGGCATCAGTGAGTGACATGTGTCGGCCAGTCTGTGGGTCGGTTATTGCTGCCGACTGCAGCATTGGTCCTCGTGCAACGTGCGACGTTACTTCCTCCTGTACCACAGTCTGAACGCCACGGTCATGCTGTGGACGGAATATTTCAATAACGTCGCTGCCAGTCGACACCATCGTGGCATAACGGTGGACAGACATCCAGCCGGCCTGGTCCAGCACCTGAGCCATGTCACTATCACTCAAAGCTCTCAGTTCAGACTGAAACGTGCGAATACCAGGCACCTCTGTCTCCAGATTGTACTGCACGAAAACACCACAACAAGCTTACTGAGTAATGTAACTGGATCACTATGCCACATACGACTTCCTCGAATTGCAAAACAGAGTTCTAAAACGGATTAAAAATGGTTGCAGCATAAGCTGGTAGGTATGTTTATGCTGCTGATGGACTGAAGATGAATGGATGGATTGGACAGGAATTAATACTCTAATGCACTGCCAGTATAAGACTACAAGTGCCAAATGGGATAGCTGAATTTGCAGAACTGGAAAACGACCAACTGGAAAATGACTGACTGGACAATGACGGACCGCACAATTGGCCGCTCACGTACGGTAAATCAAAGACTGATCACATTACTGATGTTGACACTTTACCTTAGAGCTGAACATTAATACGTGCTGTGTTTACCTTATGCTTACTACTAAAGAATACAATTATCTTAATACATTGTGAGAATGACAAGTAAACTTTGCATTTGTGCTGAACATTAGTATATGTTTACTGTGTGTCAAGTCATTTTTGCTCGTAATTATCATGCATTTGTAAATCGTACCTAAATATTATGTATTTATCATAAATACATAATATTTAGGTATGTTTTACCTTTTGTTATTATATCTGTGCTTGAAATAACTACATTTGCACATATCACTTGTTGTTCACTTTGTCATGTGCAACCCAGTCCATCATTCTCCAACCCGTCATTGTCCAGTCCGGCAGTGTCCATCCCTGCAACTTCGTCCATCACTTTCCAGTCCGGCAAATTCCAGTCACCCTGTCAAATGCTGCATCAAAACCTGCTCCCTCTTGCCATGGGGGATGAGGACCCTAAGGTTTCTTGGGTCTCGACCTCAAACAGGATGATCATCGACTCAGCCCACCCACATGAGAGACAGACATCAGGATCATCATTCACAATAGTCCACATCTCATGTATTCTACACAGCCCAATAACCGACACAATGCAACGATGGTACACACATACACCAGAGTGAAGGAACAAACAACAGCAGCAGCAGCAGACATACAGGGAAGTAGATTCCGACGTCATCGTAGACGTTCTTCATCTGATGAAGTCTCTGATGTAACTCAGTCATCAGCCTCATATATCGCTGGTTTAGCTGATTCATTTCACTCAACACTCGGCCTCCATCACCCACTGATGAGTCTCCCGTCGCTGCCGCAGTCACTCCCAGTTTATCCATGTACTGCCTCATCCGCTTCTCATATACCTATGCATGTGCAGCGTCGACAGTAAGTCTGTGTTATGCTATAATCATGAATTTGGTGCTAATGCAACTACAAAACAAGCTGGCAAAGAAACCTGGCAAGGCTGCATTGAGTCTGTGGAGGAGAGCAGAGCAGAGCAGAACTCAATCTGCTCATCCGTGTTTGCACAGCGAAGCCGCGTAACAGACAGACATACTGACGAAAAAACTTACAAACTGACGGAAGCTTAAGATCATCAATTGCAACAGTCTGCATCTTATGCATCTGATGAGACCTAACTACTTACCTTGTCACCTTTGTCAAACTGAATTCTGCTCTCCACAAGATGTCGCCACAGACTGCAGCGAATCATCATCAACGATATACCTCTGAAGGTAGATTAATTTATTTACATGCAACCACTTCTTTGCTGATCACAGTACTTTTACATTTTAAATGCAATTACCACATTATGGTGCAGTTAGCAAGGCCTGAATAGCAGAGCAGAGTGCAGACAAAACTTTGATCCTGTGAAGTGACTTTAAACGATAAGAAAGAGCCAAATCAACCTAAAATAACCGACTGCTGTCTGCCTTAAAGCCTCCATATTCCAAAATGTTCACTGAAATTATTCCATAACTTCTTGAGTAATGCAGCTAAGAAACAGACAGACAGACAAACTGAGGTAAAAACACGACCCCTTCGGCGGAGAGAACTAGAGCTGCCAACGACAATGGACTACAGCAGTGTTTAGCCGAAGTCTACACCACAACCAGAAACTCACCTTGACTTCCTTGATGAACTTTCCGCCGTAGCGATTCAGTGCCTCCATTGGAAACTTGTGATCTTTGGCTGAATTGTACAGTTTCTGCAGCATACAGAGTGGTCAGCTAACAGCATTGCTAGCACAAACAATGATGTCAGAAACAACAGCATGCACCACTACTGGTGCTGAGATCCGTAGCAAGCCATCAGCTTACAGACAGATCAATGCACCACTACCCGTGCTGAGATCTGTAGCAAGCCATCAGCTTACAGACAGATCAATGCACCACTACCGGTGCTGAGATCCGTAGCAAGCCATCAGCTTACAGACAGATCAACGCACCACTACCGGTGCTGAGATCCGTAGCAAGCCATCAGCTTACAGACAGATCAATGCACCACTACCGGTGCTGAGATC
>Ga0126335_1002884_pt1 | contig 10485 bp, 7 predicted proteins | sample OlaspJWI45metaG_FD_108409 | JGI IMG/M metagenome (GOLD analysis project Ga0126335, IMG submission 108409) | Marine gutless worms symbiont microbial communities from Oahu, Hawaii - Olavius sp. 1 OAHU.JWI-45 metaG | ecosystem: Host-associated > Annelida > Digestive system > Unclassified | place... | reverse complement strand
GTTCACCATGGGACATACTGCCACCAAATTAGATCGATTTCTGGCCAGTAGTTTTCGAGATCTTTGTGTGGACACAGACAGACGCACAGATGCCACCAAAAACAATACCCGCTCACAGCATAGCTGGCACGCAGGTAACAACGATGACAGTGGCACAGTACATCCACATTGCACACGTATTAATTGTGTACCATTTGTTATCCTTTATGGAGTAATGTAACTGGTGAAATATAGGTCAATACTCAGATAGCAGTGTAACAGCAATGAGTCAAGTCAGTCAACTCACTGTCGATGTTCCTCAGCTATCAGCAGTGGCTCCAGTGCCAATCTTGAATCATTCATTTCTATCCTCCACCTCCTGTGGCCATACACACCCCAAAACGTTAAGCAAAATCAAATCCAGCATTAAAACATAGGCCAACAAGAGCATCGTGACCTTGCCCTTTTGAACCTAATATTAAACCCAAAACCTGAATGTGATCGTGCCTGAGCTATGTGTAGGAAGTTAGGTCATTCTGGGTCCAAACAACTCAAGTTATCCTCCAGAAACCAAAAGTAAAGACAGAGGGACAGTGTCATAACATAACACACTCCGTCTTTAAGACAGTTATATAAAAATGGAAAAATCCACTCTGACAAAATCACCAAAGAACAATATCTCTGTCTCTGCCTCCAGTTGCTTTATACACCACTAGCCATCTGCCCGCCCAGTCAAACTCCCTCACCCCAACCCCCGCCCCATCTCTCAATTGGTTACAATCTCCCATGCTACCCACTGCCCATACTGCAGGGCCATCAACGCCAACGCCTCCCAAGCCTACTGTATAGTAGGACCAGGAAGCTCTCATCACGGGGGTGTGACCGCTTGATTAGACAGCGCAGTGTATCACGCGCCCAGTGGCGAGGCCAACCTGTAGCTAATGCTGCCCAAGGCCACAGGCTAGGGCTTCCCAGTACGCTAGTAGGCCTACGCCGGGGCAGCAGGAAACAAAAAGGAAATTTTCTGACCCATAACCCCAAATTTTTGGGTGCCAAAAATAATCCCTGGGGCACCCCGGAGCTGCCCTGAAAATTTGGAGGCAATCACCCTACCCATTCCCGAGTTATAATCTAACGTACATACGTATATGTACACACAAAGCACCTTATATATAAAAGTGATGCAGAAACAAGCAATTTAGGCTAGATGATGTGTACTGGCAATCTGGCATCAGCACTAGTAATACTGCAGTGCAGAGTACTTAATAGTTTGGTGATTATCACTTACTGTTTAATTTTAGTTTCAACATAGTATCCACAGTAGGCAGTAACTGTAACCCCAATGTATGCCATCCAGTACTTGCGCACTACACACACAGACACATGGCATTACTCGATAAAACAACACTTTTCAAACTCTACAGCCTCACATCACGTGGAACATAGAACACTAGACTTGCAAACCTACTGCAAACTGCTTCAGATGCTCCAGAATTATTGGCCTCACTATCCAAACTAAATCTAACACAGAAAGGCATGTCACAATAAAGCCTGAACAACTCTGCAAACAACTACTAATCTGGTCCTAAACAAAACCAAACCTTATCATTTATGACACTACCCTAGCCTTATAGGTGGAGCTACATATCACATTGGGAGAAACTTCCTCTCTCCAAATTACCCGTTGTCTATTTTCTGCATTTTCCACCCATGCCCCACAATGGGAACCCCCTCCCACAACAACTATCCTTGCAGCCAACTAGACTACCACTACCAAAACAATTAATGAAAACGATTAAGATTACAACTGACGCTATACACAGGGCTACTCTATAGAGTGAAAACAAGTATGTTCGAGTTCGTTGATGTTGTGCAGCCACAACTGATAATTTGGCAGCTGGATGATGTCCCATGTGTTGTTGTAGAGCAGATTGAGGTCGGGGCTGTTTGGTGGCCACAGGTCTGGTCGAATGAAAGAGGTGTTGCCTGCTCAAGAAGTTGTACAGTGTCGCATGCCCATGTTGATAAGATGCAGGCATGTTGGCATAAAACAGTCTGCTATTTCAAAGAATATTTAATAGATACCAAAATCTGAAGCAGTAAGTAATAAGAAAGTAAATGATATACAGTGAAATGTGTGCATGTAAAAATCAAGGCATTTTGTTTGCATTTTCCTCTATGTTTGCAGCAAATTTGAACTTTTAACTTAACTCCCAAGGAAGTGCAGCAACACATTTAAGGCATGGTGGAAAATATTATGGGCTTTTCTAGCTAATTTATACATTTTCCAGCAGTCAAAGAATTTTAAATAATCACTACCAAACTGACACATAATAGCAGCTTAACAGTGCATGCAGCGGCTATAAAAACACTGGGATGCTGTTGCCTGACCTCACTCATCTGTTGCTTTCTCAGTGTAGTCCATTTAACTTAGCATTTTTGTATTTCTATATCGTAATTACTAATTAGTGTTAGTTTTTTCTGTGGACCGTTTGTGATCTGCTGACAAGTATACTGTGTCTCATAAAGGGTGCCACCAAACCTTGACCATAACTTTGTAAAATCTTAACCAACTTAAAAAATTCTTTCACACTTTGAGGCACAATGTATATCTTGCAAGTTAAAATAAAGTTCTGTATTGTTGGAGATTTATCACACAACTTTTTTCAATGCATAGTAGCACTTCAATGCAAACGGCATATAAATAAATTTCAATGTTACAATAGAGGCTGGTCTATAGTGCCAGCACTGGTTGCAGCAGCATCCTGGTGTCCTAACATCTGTACCAGCATCTCTGGAGCTACATAGAGTCTCGATCTCACTTAGTACAGAGCTCTGTCGGTGCTTTAGTACTTTCTTGCACTCTCTCGAATAGGTAACTACGCTGAATAAAAAACTGCAAATAAATCGCTCTTACAATTACAAAATTGCACCTCCAGCTGTGCTTACACTAGCTGGAAACAAAAACACGATTGAAATACACTGTAGAGATGTTTGCACAAATCAAATCCGGAAAATGTCACCAATTAATTCCAAGTAACCTTATTCGGCGAAAACTGAATGTGAATGTAGATCAAGTGTAGGGTTCAGGGTTAAAGGTTAGGGTCAGGTATATGGTAGAACCAGTTTTAGAGTTAGAGTTCAGGTTACAGATAGGGGTTAAGTTTAGGGTTAGGGTCAGGCTTAGAGTTTAAGGTTAGGGGGCCAGGTTTAAGGCTAAGGACAGTTTTAAGCATACGGTTTAGGAGGTTAGGGGTAAGGTGTAGTGCTAGGGGTTTACAATTATGGCTCAGGTGTTAATAAATTATAACAGTAATGAAAAAGTCCAGAACACTTCGTTTATATAGCAATTTCGAATACTGCATGCACTGCAACATCACTAAACACAGTGCACGATTGCTGACATTTCGTGTAGTGACGGTACCAATTCGCAATTTTAACAGTTAAAAGCTTTTATTTGCGTGTTTTAGTCGATTCAACATGAATATATAGTCGTGTACTAAGTTTCGTGTGGTTCAGTACAGGATGTCCAGGTGACATACTGAAAATGCAAGAGCGCCCCTTAGTAGGACAATTAACTGTCTCGGCGTCTGTCCCGGCATATTTTAGTCAGACTCCTACCATGGTTAAACAGTGCCGTGGAACTCTTATACTGGTGAATTTAGACAGGTCAACGGAAGAAGATGATAACCTTAGTAAAGTAGATCTAGGATAAATCATTTGTTTACTTACATGCCCTAGTGTCGGGGGGTCGGAAATTTCAGTACGGTTTACCATACTCTAGACACGGCCAAAAAATTAAACAACATCTTTTCATTTCAATTACCATATACACTTACCATTCATCTTTTTTGGTAACTTTCTAGCCCAATCAAGTGTGCCATAACCGCCGGCAGGCGGCATTTCTTGCTTATACCTCGGCATCGCCATTTTCCTACTTTTTCCTAACGCGTCCTTGACATTTGTCGCACGGTTGCTGTCTAGTTCTGTCTGAAAAACCATGGGTAGCAACAGAAAACGTTTAAAAAACCTAGGAATCCGAGATAAAGTTAAAGTCGCTACGGTGCGCACCAACACTGTTAACGGCTACTCTGGAACTTTGACTCCACTCCATACAAATGAAGTAATGACTGTGATACTGTAATATACAGGCGCATAGCCACCTCAAAAGTCAAAACCGAATTTGGTGGTTACTGGTTTCTGGAGATGAGGCCTTCTTATCTTCGAACAGAGGCCTGGCCAGTGGTGGCCGCTGGTTAAATTTAAGAGGGATAAATTTAGGTGATGCGATACTGGCAGCCAAATGTTGTGATAAAGTACGAGAGTAAACTGCAGTCTAGCTGAATCTATTGATTGCTTTACCTGACAGTTAATTTCTTTCTAGGTATTTCTTTGACAGGACGACGAGCGGTGTTATTTCAGTTTTGATTACCCAGTTATAGTTTCAGTTAGGTAAGTGAATACATTCAAAATTTTCGCATCGACACTTGCTACAAATGATGTATAGGAATTCCTAACTTTGACGAACTTCACGTACAGCACCAGTCAATCATCAAAATCGGAGAATGTCTCTGTGTGCCATAAAGCATAAAATTGTATCAACAACCGTCTGTTGTAATGTCATAAGTTCAAATATGATAGTCTAGAATTAATCTTTACTTAGGAAAAGTCACTGATATAATTTCTTTTGTTAGGCTGCATCGAATGCATGAGAAGCAGATTGCAGACAATTTATTGAGTCCACACAGAATAAAAGTTTTAAAAGGGAGATGTCCTATCGTTGACAGCTTGGCGGTCGCCCGAATGTCACGTTTAGCAGGTAGAAGCTGAAGGACGTTACCGAGTTACCTACATGTATACCTGTCGGAAAACTGTTCTACAGAGTTCCAAACATTTATCTGCTATAAACGGAGGGATATTGTGCAAGCGGCAATAGGCGTCTTCGTATGGGATGTTGTTGCTGATCTGATTCTAAAGAGGCAAGCGCGGTAAAGGCGTCTTCAAGAGCTTTCGTTTGTCCCTTAGGCTAACTCCTAGACTCGAATGCCAGGGCGGGCAGGCATACTCCAGTATAGGTCGAATAACCGCTTTGTAGTAGTAGACTATGTGTCAGGTCTTCAACAGAAGTGCCTGCGCGTTTCGGCTTAAGAACTGTATTTTTTCTGCCGCTAATTAGACGTGATGGCTTTTTGCTGCTACGTACTGGTGGTCCAATTTCAAGTTTGAACCATCATACTCAGATAATGTTTATACATTATATTGGCCTACGACTACGAGGCTACGTCGACAGACGCTGGACACAGCCGTCAACGCGAGCCATCGTGCATATCTCCATCTCCATCATTTCCTGATGTTGATGTTGTAATGTTCTCGACTAAATGCCGTATAGATCGATGCGATTATGAACGTGACCCTGCATCATGCACAGTCCTGTTGCACATTGTACACAGCTGCGCAACAGTACAAAATTTGGAGACAAAATGATGTCAAACGCGTACAAATTACTGCCACTTCTATGCAAATTGCTTGAAGCTACTTAGCGGCCATTCCTTGATCATCATCATCTTCTTCATCATCATCATCATCATCATCATCATCATCATCATCATCATCATCATCATCATCATCATCATCATCATCATCATCATCATCATCAACTACTCTTTATTAAAACGATTGATAGACTACAATCTATGTAAAAAAAACAAAAACATTAAAGTAACCTAGTATATTAACATATCATCAGCCCAAGAGTCAACAAGTGCTTTGTAGTTTGTTTCACGATAGTGACAGTTGCATGACGCCAACAACAGAGCAGATTTCTTGGTGGATTTCGACGCGTATTTAGGTTATATGGCTGAAAATACGTAGATTGAACTGAGCGTGTTTTTTTATTTTTTTTTAGTCGGGTGAAATGCAGTTATGCTCAAATTTCAACACGGTTAGTTTTCGCATCGTTTTGTTATCAGTTAGGCTCACCTTAATGCTACTGCGGTGCTGCGTTGCGCCCTCACAATTAGCTACATTTAACCTGAAACCATAGACCTACAGTATGGTCAACTCTTGCTGAGTTGCTGTTGTCGACTGTCATTTTATCTCTAAATATAGAATACTGCCCACCCACGCTTCTGATTCTGCAATGCGTCTCGACTCGAGCAGATATGCAGCTGCTGCGAACGTCGACAACGTGCTTGAAATAACCGTCTCCATGGCAGCGAGTGCCCGTGACGTCAGAAATATCATTAGCATATAATTTGCATATAAAACACAATCGACAGCACAATCGACAGCACAGCGGCGCGGTTCTGCTAGCGTGGCGCTGCTGCTATCTGCTGTGAGGCTGTGACGTCGCTTGCTAGCAGCAGCTGCAGCAGCTAGAGATGTGCAGATCATGTATTTTGTTAAACATTTAAATAACGTATATGCATGGTTGTTCTTTCTGTTTGCGAAGAAACACAAGATGACAGACTGCTACTTAAAATGGTGCCATTTCTTCATTTTCTTGACAATCAATATATGTCATAAACTTGCACTTCAGAGATGATAATATATGCCTACTGAATAAACGAAGTAAAATGCTAATTTCTTTCTATGGTTAGTGTCGTGCTGCCATTTTGTAGGGCATCAAAATGTAATTACTTATGTTATATACGTGACCTACAAAATGGCGCGCATATCCGTGATCATAGATTTTATCATTATCACTGCATCCTATGTATTAATTAGGACTTAGAAAAAAACTGCATTGACATTTTGATTGTTGCAAGGGTGAGTGACTAAAGGCAACGTCCCACCCGACTCCCGAGTCCCGACACAGGTCATTTTTTGAAAGAGTCACAGGTTACATCACCCAACCAACACTGTCAAAGCACTGAAGAAAGCCAGTTGACGGGATCATTGTGCAAGAAGGCGTTGCCGCGTTTGTGAATTATTAAGCAACGCTTGTGCCATAAAGCAAACTAAGACTTTTTTGCATTAGGTTATTTGCATTTGCATCGAAAATAATTGTTACTATTTTTTTCTGCAGTTCTAAACTCGCGCATCTTTCATTGGCGCGTGCAGTCGCTGCAGCACAGCGCAGCAGCAGAGGCACGATAGAAGCGTAGTGGTCTAATATATTGGACGTCGTTTCATGGCCTTCTTATGAGGCTCGTCGACGCATTAAGGATGAGTGAATGAAAGGCTTGTTCGGTGGTGAATAGAAGACAGTCGTTCGACAGGATTACCGCAGTGGAGCGGTCGGTGTGGTGTGATATCGGCGATTGTCGTACGGTGCACGACTCTGAGATTATCACGTAAAGAAATCATTCGGAACCGACACGGAACATGAAGCGTGCAGCTGTCGACGCGTCGTCAGCATCTATTCAGCAATTTCCCGGTAAACACTAAACAGCTGCTACCGTAATGTATTGTTTTAACAGATTGAGTCTGCGTCGATGGACAGCATAAGTTGAATGTCATAGGCATTTATCGTAAAAAGACAGTCATGCTGTGATTAAATAAGCTTTCTCTGGAACTGAGAGTTTTCTGGCATTGAGCGTCGAATGCATGAAATGCGAACTTCCGACTATTGCGACCAACATCCCAGTGGCAACGTGCATCTGACAGTCTGCGACCTGCAAAACGGCTGAACGGATCGAGGCCCTGTTCGGAGTGGAAACCTTTGAAGACCCAAGGAACATTAGATAGGGTCCCTCCCTATCCCCCTACGACAATGGGTGTTCGATGCGGCCTTTGCTGAATTACATTGGCATCTTGTTCGTGTGTCAGTTTGACTATTAGGCCTGTAGGCTTACTTCGCTAGCTCTCGATCGATATAGCACCGCCACTAGGAGAGCTCTGTCTTCTCTTTTAACAAAGATAAACGTGACATTAATCCAATGACCTTGAAACTCAAAGGTGATCTAGATATATTCCGAAGATGCATCTCCAAACCGAAAACGAAATTGATATGTCAAGCTGTTCAAAAGTTGTAGCTCATCATCTCATCTCATCTTCGTTTATTAGAGTAGGCCTACAGTTGACCGGCGCAACCAGCACATCAAATAAAGATAGTAAAATACGCAACAGTTCGCTATAGTTTTTGTGCTAAGCTCTTTGTTATGTACTATTGTTCTCAAGTGATCGATCAAGCAGGTAAGTCTACAGTGCGTGAGTGTTATTGCTCAAAATGCATCGAACTGACAAAATACGAAAATAGCTCTCAAGGTCCAAGGTCAAGGTCAAATGTTATCAACTTTACCACTTCTAGCGTTCACCGTGAGACATATTCCTATATACAAAGTTACATCAATTTCTGATTAATAGTTTTTGTGAGATTTTGTGCGGAGAGATACGCATACACACATACACACAGTGAAAAAGCAATACCTGCTTCCCAGCATAGCTGGCTCGTGGGTAACAATTAGACATATGTTCTTACAGTCAGCATTGAAGTCACCGGGATGTATCCGGTATAAAATATGCATCTGTCGTTAGCAATTAGCTGCTCTTCTGAATTGTTGTATGCAGCAACTAATGCTCTGTGATCACTAATGAGTTGACTGTGCACGTTAATGATGACGACGCTGATGTGCGTTTTCAGTCCAGTGGTACGTACTGAGTGTCGTTGCCGGACTTTGTCTACTGTGTGTCGTCGCTGGTACGACCGTCTGTGTCTACCGCTACTACCGTCGACGCCGCGGTTCATCTGACGGCACTGTACCGCCGATCCTCGAGTCGTCACCGTCACTGCCCGATGTCGCCTCGCCGCTCAGCATGGGCGGTCTGAAACAGGGCAGTGTCCAGCACAGTCGTGGACAGCCGCACAGCAAGTCAGCTGACCATCATCATGCTGGTGAGGTTTTCCACGGACCCCAGTGCACGGTCGCTGGCGACCACGGAGTAGTCTGTCAGGTTTGTTAGTTGTTACATCAAACTTATATTCTGGCGTGTGAGCGAACAGGTTTCTATTATCACGTGCAGTAGGTCTACGTCAACGACTTGCAGACCCGTTGTTCAGCACCGGATCAGCAGTTTAAACTCGGTTCACACCACTCTTGACGGGTGATGTAAACCGAGCTTTGCTGATGTGTCGCCGACAGGAGACAGCAGAGTCAGCAAGCAGATTTATGCGTCTGTCCGCACAAAATCTCGAAAACCACTGCTCAGAAATTGCTGTAGGCCTAACTGGTAGTAATATGAGCCAGGGTAAACGCTAAAAGTGGTTGGAAGTTGGTGACATTTGGCCTTGACCTTTGACCTTGTGGTATATCTTTTGTATTTTTTTCAGTCCGAGTTCTGTGTTTTCAATGCTTTAACATAAAAACTTCATTTTTTGGCCTAAAGGTACATCTTCAAAATACCTGGGTGTCCTTCACGATTTAAGGTCAAGGGATTAATGTCAAGGTCACAGCAGCAAAAACGCGGTAGTGCGCAGATTTGTACGCCCGTTGGACATAGGTTAATTTATATAGTTTTCAGCCTGATGTTCGTAAACGTTCGTTGTCTTATGGATAAGTAAGCTTATACTTGGTATAGTTACCATTTTGAATGAAAAATTGACAAATTGCTATTGTTTCAGACAAAGTGCTACGTTGTCAACGATAAGGAAAGACTTGCTCAGTCGTCGCCGGATGCAGACGAAAAACAGGAGAAATCGACGGAGAAGTCTGAGAACGATGACGCAGAGTCCGAGACCAAGGATACACTCGGCTCTCTGCAGTTTACTGTGGGATATGACATCGACAAGTCAACGTTGACAGTGTCAGTCATCTGCGCCAAGAATCTGCCAGTCAAGAATGCCACCATCGGCACTTCGGATCCCTACGTCAAGCTGCAACTGCTGCCCGAGAAGCGACAGAAGGTGATCACAGAACTCTTATAATGGCAGCACACTTGTCTATTCTATTTTTTGCTATAGCCTATCGCTCGCCACGCAACGCAACGTAACGCAACGCGCAGCGCTGAGTGTGTGGAAATGGCGCCTAACAGTGTGACGTTGTCTTGTGGTTACAAAAGGTAAAGACGCGTGTCGTTCGTAAGACGCTGAACCCGGTGTTCGACGAGACGTTCTCATTCTACGGCATCGACGCCAACCAGCTGACAGGCATCTCTCTGCACTTCGTCGTCCTTAGTTTCGACCGGTTTTCACGTGACGACGTCATCGGTGAAGTTGTCTACCAGCTGGATGGCATGGAAGTCGAGTCCAACGACAAGACAGCTGTCTGCGTCTGCCGCCAGATCGAAGAGAGACAGTTTAAGGTGGTTCATGTAACGCTGTGTTTGTCCGCTGATAAGGAAATAATGTTTTGGCATAGTATTATCATAGATTGGACCGACAACACCCTGGCGTTTACACATGCACAACAGTAGCAAGAGACAGGAAGTAAGTAAGTAAGTAACTAAGAAAATTTATGTTCGCGCAGCGGTCCTTACAGCCTAGGCTGTCACGGAGGCGCTATGGTGATGTCCCGTAAGCTCGAGTAAACAGAAATGTCTTTAGCCTCGTACAAAACTGTGTTAGAG
>Ga0126335_1002883_pt1 | contig 10486 bp, 7 predicted proteins | sample OlaspJWI45metaG_FD_108409 | JGI IMG/M metagenome (GOLD analysis project Ga0126335, IMG submission 108409) | Marine gutless worms symbiont microbial communities from Oahu, Hawaii - Olavius sp. 1 OAHU.JWI-45 metaG | ecosystem: Host-associated > Annelida > Digestive system > Unclassified | place... | reverse complement strand
TAGCCTACTATCTAGCCATGATAAGATCATAACTTCAGTTCACTACCATTTTTCACTATATCAAACAGCAGTCAACACACGTCACTGGCCACATACAGGCATAAACTGAAAACAGTCCTATCGGAAGCCGACACATACCACTAATATCAGCCAAACAAAACAAAACAAAAGGTAAAAGCAATAAAGTTGGCTTTCAAGTGAAAGTTTATAGAAATTAAAAGTTAAAGCCATTCTTCCTGAATTTGTTTTAGTTTACTGGTGAACACTCGAAACCTTTCTTCAATATATACAAGTGCTGTGTTCAAAATGGAGACAACAATAATTGCAAAATCTACTGTATTTCCTCTGATAGAAGCCGGGCCTCAAATACGAGCCAGGGGTCTGACTGCATTTGTTTTAATAAGCCGGGTCCCTATCAGAAGCCAGGTCCTAACAGCGAATATGATGGAGCTAATGGTACATGGACTGTGGAGCAGTGTGTCATTCATGACGTTTTACGTACTGGTACGTGATTATGGCATCTAAAAGTTCCAAAAAGCACAAAGTTAGCTGCCTATTTCGCTTTGCAGTACTAAATACACTACCTAAATGTTGGTGAACTGGGTGGTTCTAATAAAAGCCAAGTCTTAAATACAAGCCGGCTCTCTAATGAGAAGCCGGGGTCCGACAGTATTGTTCTAATACAAGCCAGGGGCTTCTATTACAGAAAATATGGTAAGCCATTATAACTGATCACACCACAATGACTTCTTCAAGTACGTGCTATGCATAGTATCATCGACCTCATGGTCACGTAAGATAACGAATACATCACAAACAACACGACAACAGCAATCAAAATTAGCAGAATTTAAATATGCAACAAACTGCAAAAAATTTCCAACAATGCTACTGGACAAACATGTACAAGAAAGTTCTCGCACACATGCAAGCCTAGTCAACTGCGTAAGTGAGTGAGCAGAGGCTTAACGTCCCACTCGACACATTATAGGTCATTTCGGGGACGATTTTTAGAGGTCAGATGACCCAACCAATGGTGTCAAAGCACTAAAGGAAACCACTTGGCCACTGAGTGAGGCTTCAATCCCACCAGAACCACTCCACTGTGTTACAATATGAACTGTAGGCAACCGCCTCTAGGCTAATCACAGTGTAAGGGTCCCAATGTGACAAAACCCAATCTGCTGGACCTATAAGCTGCCTAGAACATCGTGCAACAAAAGTATTGCACTGTACTATAGTAACTAGAGCAGCTGTGTTAATGTTCCCTCTTTTACTCCAGACCGTCATCACTAATAGGATGAGGCCAACAGCATTAATGACTATCATCGTACAATTGTGCACACTGTATAAACTAGGCCTACTTCAAATATACCGATAATGCTAGCAGATGAGATGCTTTTCAATTAATACCACTATTGTATGACATAGCAAATCTTATTAATCCACAACTACAATGACGCCTAAAGATCTGAATTGGTGCTCACAATCCTAGATGGTTCTGCATGTTTCTGCAAATGATTCTGCATATACCAACATGTTGCATAAATTGTCTTATAATTCATTTCACACACTTTTCTTGCATTATTTATAACAAGTTGCAAAATATAGAAAACAGAATGGCAACAACTCGAAAAATTGCATTTGAGCTTGAAACAGTCAAGAAGCTGTGTACTATGTGCATAACTGCCCATGCCATGTATAGTCTGTCACACAAAGAAATCCTACAACACTGTGTACAAACAGCTGAAAGCAAGTGCAAGTGTGTAATAAATATCTGTATAGCATTTACACAAACGACTCTCTTATTGTACGTCACACTACAGACTGCACAGCATGCAATGACAGTTCTATAGGAGGATGTCTGACTGAGCTCAACTTGCCAAGCCTTTTACAGAAGAGTACTTAATGTCAATTTATAATCATCTGTATTGGCTGAAACATGTAACTGTCATTTCACATTAACTTTTGCACTAGCATTGGCATAAATGTGTAGTACACATACTTCATTATGCAATTTCATACACGTCTGTTGGTCGTAACAGTCGCCATTTTCAGAGTTCAATTTCCCTTTGTTTCTATGTGCATTTCAATTAATGTTTTTAAACACAAAGTTTTGTGGCCCCTGAATATCTCATCCTGACATCACCATAGGCAAGTTTCAGCAAATCATAACACTGCAACAGCTGACTAACTCTTGCCTCCAGAAAAACTGCCAAACCACGTTGTCACTGCCGACTTTGCCGAGTTGATCGCTCCACCTGTTCACACAGTCAATCAACAGAGTAAACTAAATTTATAAATTTATTAAAAAAATGCCGCCCACTCTATTCACAATGTTGCCACATGAAAGATAATAGAAAGACATAGAACAATGCACGGGCCTGGTAGATGGCCAAGTTGTTGCAGTCTATGAAAATCTGGATGTTCAAACAACAGTTCAAACTAACAACTCGTGAAGAAACCACACTGAGAGAGATGAGCCTGCCTGTTGTACACAAAGGCTAGGACATTATGCCCAACTCCAGCAACTGTCCTAGCCAGCGATCTTCACTTCCTGAAGTTAGCGAAGTAATACGAGACTATCAACAAAGGTGTTTCAAGTGCTGCAGTTCAGGCATTCCTCAGACACTTATGGTACCTGAGTGAGGAGCTAATTGGCCTTGCATTTTTGACAACACCGTAGACAGCAACACCAAAAGAAAGAAGGCTCTGATGAGCCACTTAAACGAATCCAGATAGAGCCAAGTACCATTCCTGAAAAGGAACTTGACGACTGTGTCACAAGCAGTACCATGTCATTCTTTGACACTCTTTGGTTGAATGCTGACTTCCTCACACAAGCAGATCCAGACAGCTGGCAGACCCTTGGAAGATTTCCAGCTAACCAAGAAATATGTCTAGCAGTGATAAATGACAGAGCAGAGCGAGCTGTGAAACTGATGCTGAACTTCAACAGCTCCATTACAACAAATGAAGAACAGAAACAATATCTGCTGTAGGTTGTCTCAAGCTACGGAGACAAGTACCGATAAGCCAGAAAGTCACAGCTTGTCGGTAATGATGTTCCACATCAAGAGACTCATTAGTGATCACTGATCAAGCGTTTGAAAATGACTGCTGCATCAACTTTGTTAAGGCAGTTTTGTGGCGGTTAATTTTGTTGTCGAATAGTTCACTTGCCAACAGCAAAACAAACAATATTTAACTACTGCATTCAGACGCTGGCAAATTGTAAGCAATTTATTTCTGGACATTTTGTCAAAAACCGCATTACTATGCGACGTGTGGCTGCAAAAATGTGGTGCAGCAATCTTTGTGCCATTTTTTCTGAAACACCCTGTAGTTTGCTAAAAGTACACTTCTGACAAACATTTGACAGTATTGTATCGATATGCTAACTGAGAATAATGTACTATCGGATAATAATACTGTTAACTTTAGGTTACTGAGCCACCTTTAAATGTGCATTAAAAAGTCTAAAAAATTACTGTGAACTTTTCTCATGAAGACAACAAAATGGAAGGGTACCACAGAAGATATCCAGAAATTCACTTTTGACGGGCACCCTAATACTGATGGCATGATTAGTCATGCATTGTATCATCAATACAAGCCTTAGACATTACAAAATAACACATTACCTGACTTGCATTGTGGAAGCATGAATAATTAAAATAAAACTTGCAAAATCTAAAAAAAAATAAAAAGTAAAACAACGAATTTTTGAAAATGTGCAAAAAATATCGAGACTGCACAACACTGGAAGCTAACAAGTTTTATCAAAATAAGACAGCAGCAAAGATATTAAGTGCATCAAACTTACCGACAGCTTTGCCAGTCTGTGAGACTACACGACCAGTCTGACTAACAACTGCGTTGATCTTTTTGTTACGCTCAGCATTTTGCAGCACTCTGCAAATGACAAGTTACATATCACATTCGACCACCAATAAGTGTGCTTTAAAGAAAAATATAACACGGACTACACAATCCGTCACTTAATTACTTAATAGACCATTTCTACACAATCAGCACACGTCAGATTGAAAGCAGAACGAAGATTACAGCTGGAGAATTTTTGACTGTTAAACCAACAGCCAAAAATTCTCCGGCAGGTACAGAGGCTCCACCTGTGTCCTCACTGAACTGTGACAGGCCATTACACTCAAATTTAGTGGTGTCTGAGTTTGTAATTAGTGTCGGCCGCAGGATAGCAGAGGGAGATACCTCACTGCATGGACCACCAGCCTGATGCCTTCCCACACGACACATTAGGTCATTTTGGGGATGATTTTTCCAGGCCAGATGACCCAACCAACAGCGTCAAGACAAAAACTCAACCTGCTGGACCTGTAAGCTGCCTAGAACATTGTGTAACAAGAGTGTTGCACAATACTATAGTGACTACAGCAGCAGTATTAATATTCCCTCCTTACTCCAGACCACCATCACTAATCATACCTAAGACAAGTTATGGTTCTCTTAACATTTCAAGCTGCGGAAATGTCTTCATTAGGGGTAGTTTGTGTTCAGCTAAAGCTACCAAAGTTTATAAAAACCAACTCACTGTGCAAGTCGAAGCCTGACGTCAGACACTGAAAGCTGTCCTTGAAATGGATGGCTGCATAAACAGCAGGCATCGACATTAGCACAAAATACCTTGTAATGCACAGTGGGTGTTTACATAACACTAGTGATAACAAAAGCAAATCTGTGATAATGACAAAAAAGACTACAAAATTTTCAACACTAAATTTAATGGCCAATAATGTGTTTCAATTGTCAAATGATATGAAAACTTGTCTCAGAGCAAAATATAATTTAAGAAATCTAAGGCTAGGGCATTGTTGAGTATGGTGTTCCATACATGGATGCAAAAAACCTGCAGTTAACACATAAACTAACAGTTATACATAATCTAATATTACTAACTGACAATGAGTTTGACAATTAGAATCTTAAACTGCTCAACTTTGAAGCACATAAAAAGTGTTGTAATTCCACATATGGCATAGACTCATCAGAAGTCTGTGTAGACATACCCGACTGGTATATCGTTAAGTGCTTCATTCCTTTCACATCGCAGTTGTTTGTAATTGTGAGTTGTCTTCCAAGCCGCCACAAAACTCTCATTAAAATCTTCAACCGACCGACTGTCTGTTATCAGCATTCAACACAACATTACTGTCAACTTGCACAGTAAGCAAAAAACTGAATCAGGTACACGGATTAGGTCAGAATTTTGCAGTGAACATATCATTACTGTATGGAATGAACTGTCTGTCTCCACTCATTTTAGCACAATTACTCAATATAAAGGTAGTATTTTAAATACTGATTTCTCTGATTATGTCATATGTTTTTAACTATGTTCTCTTCTGTTGTACATCTTTTTGTACTTTAGATGAGTGTTTTTACTGTACATCACTAGGGGCAGCTGTAAGTGCACTATGTGCCTTACTGTCCAGCCACACATATCTGTGTCCATGTAACTGCTTGTACTTGTTTTGACAAAATAAATGATGACGATGATGATGAGCAATGGTACATTTAATATCAAGTACTCCAAACTCATAATATTATGGCTATGCCAACAACACTTAACACAAGAGATGAGCTGCACAAAGTAGGCTTAAAAGGCAGTCAGCCAGTTCAGTCCATCGTCAGTAAATGTAAAATTACAGTATTAAGACAACTAACCATTGTTGGCAACCGTGCGGAACAATGACAGCAAGTACGCTTTGAATTGAGCTCGCAACCAGTCGTCGCCACCTTCCCATTCTAAAACATTAATTCATCACTAAACTGATTAATTACTGCAAAATTGTAATGCTACAATTACTGCAGCATAACGATGAAAGAACGCCGAGTTTAACATCTCAGTCAACAAGCAATAAGTCTTTCCATAGACAAGCAATCTTTCTAGATGATCAATGCTAAATGAGTGAGTGAGTAGAGAAGGTACTGTGAATTCATGCTGACCCAACATAGTACCATAATACCATACGTAATACCATAAAATGAGTGGCAGTCAAGTCGTCTCCAAGTCAACTCGTTAGAATTTGTTGGGTGTAAAATAGGTTAGCGTTAGAATGAGCGCAAAGGTTAGAGCAAGGATTACAGTTAGATTTAGAATTAGGGTCAGGGTTAGATTAGCCTTGGGGACAACCTGACCGTGGAGAGTTGACTGTAAACTAATAAACAATACAACATGCAACAGAACTACACATGACGACAATGCAATGCCATCACTGCCGATGCTAATAGACAAAACAAGTCTTAGACAAATGCAAATGCACAGTCTCTGTTCTCATTATATAACGCACGATACAGGTAAGCTTAGCACAACATGCTATCGACATAGTACACTTGGCTGTCAGGCATTCTCAGCTGCCGGACCCATTCTATGGAAGTTGCTGCCAGACCAACTCAAAGACTCCAGCTGCACTGAGTCCACATTCAGACACTGAGTCGCTCAATATTAGTGCGTCCAGTGCATTAGAGACATAAATGATTATCCACTATATAAGACCTGCATTGTATGTTACATTACATAACTATGCAGGCCAATGCCTACCAGTGGAATCAAGGTAGATGTTTCCCTTATCATCGCCAATACTGCGAACTAGGTGGTCGGCAAAACGCAGATCAGCTGTTGTTAGCGAAAGCTGATGGCGCAACTCAAGATCGTGAAACTCAACCTTACCATCAGCAACCTACAAAGACAGCAAGTTAATAAATATCTTCCTTTTTAAAAACCTCCTGCAAAGCAGAATCAATGATATACATATAACAGAATTACTACACACAAACACACGCAAAAATATTGCCATTTTATCAATTTTCTTGGTTTAGTCAACTTCCCCTTAACGTCAAATCTAACTCAGAATGAATGGTGTCAATTTAAGGAAAGCACTATTGCAAATAAAAATTTTTGTGCTGAGAAACAGGAGCTCACAAAATATCTGAAACCTTCATTTTATAGCTTCCACGATTTCAGTTTTTACTATGAGGCTGCACAGTCTTTATTGCAGATAAATTTTAAAACAAAATCTATGACAATAACACAATGCTAGACATTGCATTATAGAACACAACAGAAACTGGGCTAGAATATGTTGCTAACAGTGCAGATCAAGTGAAATGACACTGTAAAGTATAAAAACAAAGAAAAAACTTGCCTCAACAACGACGTCGACTAGATGCCTCTTTTGTCGAAACAGAGCATTCGACGCACCAACGACAAAACCACGAACACTAACATCACTCAGCAAGTGAAAGAGATGAAGTGACAGATATGGATGTAACAAAATACCCTGACAAGACAAACCACACCATTACACGACTGCCATTGCCACTGATACTGTTACCACTACCACTTATTAATACTACTAATATGTTCAGAACTGAACACACACAACAGTTTCGAACAAAAAGTAATTAAAATTCCATCTTTGCAAACGTAAGCTGCTAAACACCAAATGCTGTTAACAAAATGATGCACTTTGTAGACATTCATTGCACGTTGATTCACTGATAGTCATTGACATAATTATGATGTTTCACTTCAATAAAATTCTTCATGGTTTTTGTCAACAGACTGTTAGCAAACAATCTGTCAGTAACTGTTCCAACTGTGCTCCCTCTGATAACATTTTCAACCAGAGCTGAAAACATTCATACTTATTACTCCCATCTTGACACTAACACACCAAATGTGTTTATCATCACAACTTAACAACAATAATAACAGGACTAACGACCTACAGTTACACAATGTAAAGCAAGCATGTTTAGCACAAAAATCAAAGCAACACACCTTTGTAAATATAGCCAGAGGCATTCCAAATTCGTCCGTCAAGATGTTAGACCTATGCAGATGTTTAGCAGAGGCTGAGAGAGAACTGTCTTTGCCGTGTCTGATGCTATGAATGCCATCGGGCAGATCTCCGCTGGACAGAATGGGCAGGTCTCGTGGGCTGACAGACACAGTCCTGTCACTGGCATCACTTAATGCGTCGTCAATCTCCAGCATCAGACGGTCTGCGTCCCACGATGCTAGCTCGTCTTCTGTCTCAAGAAGTGCTTCCATGTTCAACGTAGACAATGCAGCTGTTGAGAGGTTATCAGTTGAATCTGAAGTCATATCTACATTAGTATTAACATTATTTTAATATTACTATTAGACTGCATCAAATACATAAGATGCAGAGTTGTGGACTGCTGCAATCGATGATCCCTTGGCGCAGACATCTGTCGGTTTGTTAGTCTATCTGTCACTCAGGTGGCTATTCTTACTCATTCACTAGATGGTGCCACTTCAATGCGGCCATTTGTACACTACTGTAGCCACTTGTTATTACTGCTGCTGGTGGTATTACATGTACTACTGTAACCATTACTATTATTATGAATTATGTCCATTACAATTATTACCATTAAGATTACTACTAAATTTTGTAGGCAAACTATAACACAGTACATAAGAATCAACACACTAGTAATGTCAGTAATGTCATAATATACAAGCACAATATTGGTAAGACTTAAATACACCTAAGAAATGTGAATTTTAGATAACAATACAATAAACATGTACAAAACAGTCCAATTCACTGATTACAGAGTACTGTTTTGACTGATCTGTACAGAAGTTTTATATAACATCATCTTACCATCAGATGCTACATTTGTCCGTGTGGAAGTTTCATCTGCTTGACAGTCCATATCGACAGTATTTTTCACAACATCATCAGTTCTGTCACTAACAGTGGATTCAATTCTGCATATAACTTCACTTCTGGACGTATTCTGGCACAATGTTTCATTACATGAAGTGCCAACATTGTCAGTTCGTGATGCTACAGATACAGAGGCTGGATCGGAAAGTGCAACTCCAGTTTTTGAATGTGTGGAATGTACACCGGGAGACTCGTCCCCATATTTTACTGTGGCATCACTGGAACTCATCGGACCCTTATCGCACAGAAGAATTTCACCTATGTCAGTCAATGAACCTGACTCACATGGTATGAATGTTAATGCATCTGCAGCGTTTATGCGAGACTCAACTAACGATTCTTCAACATTTTTCCACGTGGAAATTGGCAAACCATTTTGTTTACTGCAAGCAGGAGGAGCACTGGCAGACTGTGTGGCTGTTTGTGTCTGAGAATCTTCTGATGACAAATTGTCTTTCTCACTGTTGTAACGGACTTCCACAAAGTCGCCGACAGCATGCAGTGTCGGCGACAAAGAGCGATGAGGCGTATAACGCGATGCTTCAACAATTCCATGCTCAATCATACCTACACAATTAGCAAATAAAAATACGTCCGACAACTAATAATTCTCATAATGGCAAAACTAATTAGTCAATTAAAATTACTGTAGAAAATAAAGCCAGAGTCCAAAATGAACGGGTAATAAACAAAACCACAAAAATCATTACACTTACTTAAGGAAACCACTAACATCATAAAAAGTTGAAAAGAATCTTAATTTTACATAATTATTAGCAGACTGCAGACAGCACACCTGGAAAAAGAGACACAAGTGACAAGATGCTGGTGCAAACAGGTCGAACTGGTGACGAATAGAAAAGTACCTAACAACAATACGAGCAAAAGTAAACAACATCACCTAATATAGACGAATATACTTGCAAATCTTGCCTAACTTAAACATGAATGGATCACTAAGCACAGTTGATTACATACACACTGAGATGGTTTATCTGCCCACAGATAATTACATATCCAGTACTAGGGAGCTTCCATGTACAGCAACTACCAATGCCCTATTACTTTTCCTGCAACCCTGACTCCAAACCAACATGTCAATGAACAACAGCAGTATTTTAAATTTTAGAAAGTTATTCTTAAGCAGTGGGGAGCAGAGTTCATCAAACAGCGAGAATCATCATTTGCACCCTTACACTGGACAAATAAAAATACACTGTAAAAAATCGCAAATAGCTGTCAAGACTTAAGCCTACACTATGAAAAAGGCACAAATTAGGTTTAGTACTGAGAATATTAATTAGTGAGAAAATAAGTACAACATTGGAGAAAACTGATCTGCTTACCCGTCGTTCTAGCATCATCAGCTTGAAGAGTATGACGAGTTGGTGTTGAAACCTTTGCAATAGTTCTCGGCACGACAAGCCTGCATTACAGCATAAGCCAAACGAAACCGATTAACAACATGCAGTAAAATTAGAACAGGAACTGAACTAAATAAGCAGACTTTACATAATGACATACACAATATGTCTATATATATAAGGCCGTTCGTGTATATGTATATATTAGGGCTGCATATTAATCGCAGTTAACACGCAATTAACGCGTTAATCCATTAATCGCGATTAATTTTTTTAATCGCGATTAATTTTTAATAGTGGGTGCAATGTCAGAGCTGTATTTGATTTACTTGTGTGCTTAAATAACTGGTTGGGCCTGTAATGACAGTAACCTCAAAG
>Ga0126335_1002882_pt1 | contig 10488 bp, 6 predicted proteins | sample OlaspJWI45metaG_FD_108409 | JGI IMG/M metagenome (GOLD analysis project Ga0126335, IMG submission 108409) | Marine gutless worms symbiont microbial communities from Oahu, Hawaii - Olavius sp. 1 OAHU.JWI-45 metaG | ecosystem: Host-associated > Annelida > Digestive system > Unclassified | place... | reverse complement strand
TACATTACATGGCAGCAAAGATGGTAAATGAGCACCAGATTAGGTCAAGAGTCTTGCAACTTGCAAAGCAAAGGCAGGACGGTTCATTCCGTTCGTGGATAGACACGTGGATGTGCTAAAAAACTGATCATTGCATACCATACGTTGAAGTCCTTTACGAAGAAACGCTAATACGCTGTCAAAGAGTCCATTTACTGTTTTTTTTGCACAAACCATACACTGCTGTAGAATTCAAATACAACCCAGCTAAATCATAATATAGGCTAATGAAAAATCATAAAGAAAACACAAAACACTTGGAAGGTTTTGCCTTAGTTTAAGTTAGTTGTATTTGTCTTAAATTCTGCAAGCCAGTCCGGAGGCGCCATCTTGTCAGATAATCCGAGCGGTGGGCTGGAGGGCGGTACAGGTGCGGCAGTGGCGCGCTGGCCAGTGTGTGGGTGGTCACTCAAGATGGGTGATTACACGGCTATCGCGCCGCCGCCTGGCTAATCCACCGAGCGTCGACGACAAGAATTACGGTCACACCCTCGCTCGTCGTCGGTCGGTCGCCGGACTGACGGTGACAACGACGAAGCCGCGTTGCGACAGCACGGATCAACGTTGTCAAGTGCCGACCAGCAGCAGTTACCCTGACGCGGTACGAACGTTACTCCTCCCGCGTTGAAAACACCTCATGGCTAAAAAGTGGGCCCTGTGACCATTCTCCCACTGTAAAACTAGACTTTCTATGGCAAGCGCGTTACGCGTCTGCCACGCCGGCCGATCACACACGGACGGACGGGCAGCACGACCACCTGAATGCATATTGCATCTTCCGCTTATTGACGCGCAGACGCACCGAAATTGCAACAGTACAGTAATTCATGTTGCGCATCATATACATAGCTTATAGCGCATTGCACAGAAATGGTTGGTGATGTAATGTTTAAAAATATCCGAAGACTGTAAAGTCACTGCTTTAAGTTCTGATGCAACATCTGAGAACGCCAATATGACGGTCGGGTTCGGAATAATGTAGTTTCAGTACGGTGTAACGAATAACAAAACATCTCTGGCGTAGTTGGTGATAAACATTGTCGCCAGACCGAGCGATTACGCCAAGCTTCTAGGCTTGAAATGTTATAGGATTAAGGTTACAGTTAGTGTTGAGGTGTAGAGCTATCTATTAACAAAAGGAAGTGAAAGGGAAGCTTCTCCCAATCTACGCTCCTCGACTATAAACACCAACTCTGCCCTTAAGGGCGTGACTACAGCCCACACTGGACGAGCTTCCATAACATTGGGTCCCTTTTGATGATAGATACCCAGGTTAACTTCAACGTTAGAGGTGTTGTCGTTAGTGGGTGCTATATGTTCGCTCGTTACAAAGCGGTTACAGGAGAGTCACCGTGCAAGGCTGAAGGGAGAAGAGTCGCGGACAAGGGGCACCTGTCGTTCCATCCATCTTCCTCCCCTTCCCTCCCTGACTCCCGGCCACATCCGCCTAGCAAAGTTATGGTGTCACATCTGACGCCGAGAGGTCATTAGCGTCCATGCAACAACAGTTATAGCGTCACGACAACAACAACAAGCAACAACTATACACATGCACAGGACCATCAACTAGGACCCAGCTGCACGCGTCTCATAACGTCGTCGTCAGAAACAGATGTCGACTGTCGTCCGTGTACCGATGATCCACATCGTTTGTGAATGTGATCGACGTTTTCAACAGGGCATGGATTGATTTAATTGAAACGCAGCTGAGTGGAAATTGTCTCTGTCGTGTAAAATAGTTCTTTCCGAGCTAACCTGTTTCTGTGGCTTTCAGTCAGACACTGCACAGTGCACACAAGTCCACCTTAAGTACTCTGCAGCCAAGTACCACATACACGAGATACCCAGTTAAGTCACTGCATTGTATTCCCAGTTTTCGTTGTGCCTATTGTCTACCCACAAATGGCAATGCTGATTGTTAGTTACTATTTAGCCGTGTAGCAGAAGGTTCAAGGTTGCCGGTTCTATAGTAGCCTACTGCGCGACAACAGTAAAGAACAGAAAAACGCCTCGTCAGAAAACGAGCATGCTCATCTAGCGACTAGAGCTAGTCTGCATGGCAGCAGCAGCAGCATCGCCAAAGATGTTGCAGTGAAGGACGCTGCACAACGCCTCGACAGTTGACCACCCGCTGGCTGGCCGTCATCCCTGCAGCCGTGCTCTCCTCGGCGGGACGTCCGCGCGAGCATGACTCTCGAATGCCGCACGCCGAGAAGTTTAATTTCCTGTCGAGCGACACGGCGTCACAAAAGGTTGGCTGGATGTGACGGCCGGTCGCTAGGATCGCGTGGTCGTCGTCGTATACGAAATTTTCCGGCGCCACATTGTTGCGCGGAGACGTTTGGCGTCTTTATTAACAGGCGGGCGAGCGCTCAGCATGCATGCACAGGAAATCAGACAGGGATGCAGTGTGCAGCGTGAGATTCACATCAAACTGACTGTAGTCAACATTCGACATTCGAACTTCGACTAAGTCCATAACGTGACTAAAATGTTAACACAGAACCGATAAGCAACTTATGAATGAAGTAGGCTATCTTTTGTGAATGATTTATAACCGTTTGCCTTTCTCTCGCAACACCTCTGCATGCAGCGCATTCGTACTGATGGCGTATGAAATGGTTACCAGTATTCCAGTCCTACAAGATAAGTAGCGGATGATCACTTTAAGATTCAGCATACCGAAAAACCAGCCTGTACCGCAGTCGGCATGTCAGCGGCCCTTTCAATTCGCGCACGTACGTGTAAGCCCGTATGCAAATGCCAACTGCCAGATGCGTGCATTTCGCGAATGTACTGACGACGTGTGCGTGCTTTCGTCCATCAGTTCGGTTGACAGTCTTGCGTCGAAACCTTAGCAAATTGAAAATATTACACTTTTTTCTAAAAAACGGTTACCCAGTAGGCTAATTTTGTGATAATCTTTATTCGCCACAAAGAAAGAACAGTACACAAAAAAATCAAAACAGAAACAGACAAAAGCAAATAGCAAATCAGTGCAGTACATCCGGCTGGTACAGGTTTAACATAAAGTCGTCAATTTGCGTGATTTTACACAAGAAATTCTCAGTACGATGCGACAGCAAAACACTGGGCAGCTGAAACCCAAACTCACAACGATATTCACTGACAATCTCGATATTACTCGTTCTAAATAGTTTCATAAAAACTATGTTTATACCTACTGTGTACTGTAACACTATATCTTAGATCGAACATATGGATATTCTAGTCCGCTTGGATGAAGGGCACACACATCTATCACCGATTTCAAAGCTAAGAGCTGCGACAACCGTTATTAACGCGCGGCGTGCGACGACGCCCGGCCTGCGCCGAGCCGACGCATAATTGTGAGTAGACGCGGTGACTTATTAACCGATGACGTCACACGGGATTCCTTGACGTCAGACAACATAATGCTTGCCACCGAGTGACGTCACGGACAGGTGCGTGAAGCAGTGACGCTGCGGGGAGCTCCGGTTGCTGTTTTATCATCAGCAGTCACTCGTTGGCTACAATTAGTTGCGGTACAAGGTTTCCAGGTTTCTGAAGCGCATGAGCCGGACAGCTTTTGGCAAATAGTCGAGCGCTGCACATTTCTTCTTGTGGTTTAACGAAAAGCAGAGTGCGAAAACGGACTTCCCGGCTACGGTGACTGCAAGATGGGCATTGGCAACGAACCAGTTTGTATAGTTAGCTACAGTAGATCGGGTTCGATGTCTCAGTTTTAAGGCGCTTTTTCCTTATCGCATGACATGATACAACTGACGAATTGTTCAAAGGTTTGAAATAGTTGAAGTATAATAATTCCTTATGCGCGTTTTCTTGATTAATGTCGCCCGTTTTCTGTGCTATCTGATTTGCGTGTCGAACTGTGACAAATCGTGGATTTAAAGTTTCCCGAAGTGGCACATTAGCCGCTGGGCCTAGCGAACAAGATGTTGTCATTGATGAACTGTTGCTAGGCGCTGCATCTTGAGACCACCATCATTATGACTGATCTTTGTTGCCAATGCTAGTTTTCGCTCCTCCACCGACGCCCCCTAGACCCTACCGTCTGCTGAACACGCGCTATCCGCTATCTCCGTCCCGTCTTTGCTTTACCGGTTTTCGCTTCTCTTTCCTTTGCAACATCACAGGTTGGGCGGCATGCGCTATCGACAATTTTACTAATTTAGCGTAGCTGAAAGGAAATGTTACGCTTGCCATAGGGGGAAGCGAATTGCATGTAAACGCAAAGGAAAGGAAAACACGACGAGGAGCTTTGGCATGAAAATGACAATTGACGTAAGCGACTTGAAGAGGGATGAACTAACATTGCCAAAAAGTCGGGGCTGCAAAGGCGAGGTCTCAGGCTGGGGAGGTGCTACCATTCTGCTGTTGCAAGTGTTCGGCAATCCTTCGCGATTAGTCCCTACGAGACGTCAGAAAAACCTCAAATTGTGCTACCAACAGCGGAACAAACTAGGCCAAAATAAACAATTTCAGTCGAGCAATGTTATCATACGCGTAAACTTTCGATATTCTGTGTTGATATAAATGAAAACGAATTTATAATTTGCGACCTTATACTAAAACCCGATTTTTAAGCTTCCACTGTCAGCTAACATAACAAGATGTACTTTTCACGAAAATGCGACTATGAAAAATTCGTCGTGCAAGCAACAGACACTACTGTCGTCTACAGTCGTCAATATTCGTTCGAGTTAAAACACGTAGCTGTTTGCGCTCTATTATCTGCGCCAGTCCGAGCTGTGTCGGCTCGCGTTATTTGTTGACCAATCTGTGCGTAAAAGCTCGATTAATTCGCATTGTTTCGCCGCTGTACGGCGACTGTTTATCTGCCAAGTCGCTCTTGCCGACTTAAAGATTCGCGGCGACGCGAGTTTTTTTCCACCCGGGATACGTTCGTTTGTTGTCGTGTTTCCCATACTCGTCAATCGTCATCGGCTTTTCTCCCTCCGACGGCGCAACCGTCAAGTCCTGGCTACGCCACCGCCATCAACCGTGACATTACAGTAGTTTTATTGTATGTCTGACAAGTGACAATCTTTCATTAGAATTAAACGAACGTTTCATTGTTTCACAAGCTATACCGGCCGTTTTTTGCGGAGAAAATTTCGTAGAGAATCAAGCACTTGTACTTGTACGTCTTGCAAGCCGTCAACGAGAAGGTAGTTAACCCCATTAGGGGACCTCGGACAAAAGGGGAGCTTTCCAGGGGGCAGGGGAGGACCACGCCCACTGGCCACTGGGGCATCCCAGTGATTATCATCATCATAACATTCGCAATGGAGCTGCTCATCCACAGTCCAGCAGAGTAGAGTGACGGTTCTAAGTGGACTGAAACAATGCAACAGTTTCTGACAACTTCTTAGGCATGTGTGCTCACATGTGATATATTCTGGTACACACGCTAAATATTCCAACAGCAAACTGTCTAGAGCTAGCAAACCATTAACAATTCAATTCACCCATATGTATAGCATGCCGTGTACTGCAGGGGGGCGGAAGGCCCCAGAAACGGAGGAGGCACGGAGGTACAGGCCCTAGGACAGGTGTGGGTCACAGGGTCGGCCGTGCTGAGGGAGGGTGCGGTAGGGGGTCGCCCCCTAGCGCAACGGGGGTGTCACCCTTGGAAAAATTTTTAAATTGCAAATGCAATATCCTGCATACTGATGCATTTTCAGCCCTGTCCCCCGTGATCTACGCCCATGGATGGAAGCCATGTGCTCTGTGAGGGTTACGAGAGAATTACCTCGAAAAATTGGGGCCTGCGGCGGACTGGAGCCTAAGAAGCTGAACATTCCTATGTATGTAGTATGTATACACTGTATACTACAATTATATTGATTCAGTTATTGTCACTAACAAATACAAAATGCAAATAATGTTCTAGCAGCTGTAACGAGATTTATCGTTGTAGCGGAAATGTTACTGTTAGGCCTGTTTGCTAGACCTAGGACTGTTGCTGATGCCCAAAGACCAAACGCTTATGATCGTTTGCGTTAACAAAGCTTGACCGTATTGTCAACAAGTACAGCTGATCAACCAAGTCTTTGTGTGCATGAAGTAGCGCCGAACCGATCTGCCCCAAAATTTACATGTGGGGTGATGTCCCGGACGTAATCACGTGTGCCACATTTAAGAATATTTTAAGGGGTTGCGATTTTACATAGGGTCGAAATTTCGATTTTCCTATTGATTTTTGAATGGCCATCATAACAGCGCAGCACTACTCGCTGCCTGTGATTTCAATACAGACACAATGTCAGCATCCACACTTTGGTCAAAATGTTTCTGCGACAGGGACCGACGACGTAATTAAGCTTACACTCACAGTCAGCATTAAAAAGATGCTTGTAAGTAAAAAACGTACTTAATGAAATCAAATTAACTACAATATAACAGTAGCTATTCTTAGTGTGATTGTATCGTTTATTATGCTATGTATATGAATGTGGACATAGAGGCATCAGCCTGCGCCCACAATGCCAACACGATACGATACGATAGTTAGCTCAAGTTGCCTAGTTAGCTCAGTTGTTAAGTCACTGGGCTGTGCCTGCTAGCCCAACCGGCTAGCCACTTGCGCGGCCCAGGTTCAGTCCTGGGTCCGGGCAAGTGGTTTGGTTGGGTTTGACAGGCAACTATGGAGGATTTGTCTGCGCGGTAGATTAAGCTTGACTCATGTAGTCGGCTTTTAAGCGCACGTTAATATGTTAATATGGTACCCTAGTCTGAACCCAGTAGTGGTTATGGTTATGGAACCAAACCTTGAATCAAAACAGAAACGTTGTGGTACCGTGGCCTGAATTAATTCATTTTTCGGTACAAAAACCGTCCCCATAAAGTACCATAATGTCACACTTAGTACCACAACAATCCTCACGCATCGGCACATTGTACAGTGTAAACCATATCTTGATATCTTAAACCGTTTAGGTGTGTATCAGTGTGGCAGATGGGCACACAAACAGATGCGTGCCAAAAATTGCAGGCTATACAAAAACCCAGTATAGTTGCCTACTGCTGGCTAGCAAATAAAGTGGGCCTATACTTACAGCTATGGAGCCGACATAGGGATGATAGTTATTGTGGACTGTAGTGGTAGTATTAGTAAATTAATGTAGTGTAATCCTTCCCGAGTCACATGGCCCACTGGGCGGCGCTGATCTCCGCTTCAGTAGCCCTCAGCCAGACACCAGCTTACACTGCAATACGGGGCTACTGCATCACGTGGTGTGTCTGTTTACGTTCCCAGCCAGTACCAAATTATATCGCTTGGTGACAGAGGCACATAGATGTAAGTAACTTGCCCAAGATTACTACACGGCTGAGAATCAAACCAGTGATCTACTGACCGAGTAAAGCAGTAGCATCAGTAGTAGTAATAACAGTATGTACAGATACAAGGTACACAGACATATAACACATTACTAAATGTTAAGACAAAAAATACAAAGACATCTTCCTGACATTCCCTGCTCTACAGCGCAGTCTGAACTGCGGCTGTTAAATACTGGCATAACCCAGTCAGCCAGTAATAACTACAAGATATGATAGCAGCATAGCAGTAGTAGAACAGCCATGTCTGAATAGGGTAGAGATGTGTGCACAAGCCACAAAAATTCCTGCCCACACCAAAACACCAAAGGGCAATTATTATTTTTAAAATAAAACCATCCTTGATCGAGCTATTAGCCTTAGAATATCACTAATTTGCAGTAAAAACCCGATATTCCTAGCCTTAGAATATCACTAATTTGCAGCAAAAACCCCATATTTCTAGGCAAGTTGTTAATATGTTCAAGTTTTCCAATTTTTGTGCTGTTTTTATTGTTTCATAACTAACTATGTGTCACCACAATATCTCACAACAGCAGGGCAGGCCGACAAAGCCTGGCCACAGCCTGATGCCCATCTCTGAAATAAACAATGTAATGCGGTTTCAGGTAAAATTAACCCATTCCCATACTGTCACATTTTGCCACACTGTTAAACCCCCTTCTAAAGTGACGTCACCAACTTCTGCCCCCACAGCTGCAAACTACCGAAGTTACTGCGGCGTAAAAGATAGACTCCAACCCACAATGAAAATTTTTGTTAAGTCACTATTTGACATTTTGTAGACAAGATTATTAATTTGCATTTGTTTTTGTTTTTATTATGTATTCTATATATATTTTTCCGTTTAAACATTCATTTTCTCTGTTTTATATTATTTTTACATTTTACATTATTTTTATACTGTGCTGCATCTATGCTCACAGAGAGTGGCAGTCAACTTGTCCCCAAGTCAACTCATCCCCAAATAAACTTGTTCTCAACGGTTAGGATTAGGGGTGGTATTAAGGTTAGGATTAAGGCAAAAGTGGGTGTTAGATTAGGGCAAGGAAAGTTAAATTTAGGGTTAGTGCTTAAGGTTAGGTTTGCCTTAGACCGAGTTGACCAGGGACGAGTTGACTTGGAGCCAAATTGACTGTAAACCCTCTTACATGTAGCAAAACAAACGCATGATGACAATGATGACAGTGACAATGATGGCGACAATTATGACGGATGACCCGATAATGTTGTGTCTATACGAAGCCCGGGACTACAAGTCAAAGTATCTCATCAGTGAGTACACGGCGGAAGACTTGTGTAGAGCGAGGATCAGAAGCAGACAAGCATAAAGGCCGATGAATACCAGGAAACAGTGTCTTCTTAACCACAACAATGACTGACTGTGACACATAACATGTACAGCTGATATATCACGATATGAAATGTGTGATCATGACTGGTCAAATGTGCATCACGCGCCATGAGTGAAAAGCTAATACTGACCGGTTAGACTAACCGGTCAATATTAGCTGCCAATATTGACCGGTATCGGTGATAGTCACGCACTTACAAGAGTTTTTAAAACAAAATCAGTAATGAATATTTATCTTAGAGATATATGCCAAACGCAATACTAATGTTTTTGCTTCATTTATTTTCAGAAAGTTGCATCTTAAACATAAGAAGATCACAAAGGTAAAAGTGCAAAATCGTTACTTCCTTGAGGTGTTTCTGCACTTTGACATGCATATTCTTCCCCAAGTGAACTCGTCAGGGCAAGTGTTAGGGTTAGGATTAGAGCTAGATTTAGAGTCAGGCTTAGGGTTGAGTCTCAGGGTTAGGGCACAGGGCTAGCGTCAGGGTTAGGTTTGGCTTGGGGCTGAATTGACTTGAGATGAGAAACCAGTAGCATGTGTTATACTTGGCACTGAACAATCAAAAAGTCAGTCACAGTGAACCACAGCCTTTAGCAAACACTGTGCTCGAGCTCATCAGCAGATGCCTACAGCACGTATAATTATCAAACAAATGCTACTAAGCTTGAAAGACGTATTTCACATCTGTCTTTTAATCCATCATTTAACATCGACATCATAAACCATGAGCTCAGCGTGATCAGAGTGTAATAATTCTTTAATTATTGTGGTTGTCAGTCAAGCGACTAATCATTACTAAATTGCATTACCTATACACACTTAGTCTGAATGATCACGTATTAACTGCAGTTTGTACACACGTTTTGTTCACAGTGAACTGACTGCTGACAGCATCGACAAGTGGCAGCAGATATAGTTTTTAAAATGTACAAAAATTATGTCCCATTCAACACAGTGTAGGTCATTTTGAAGACTGTTTATACAGGTCAGAAAGCTCGACCAAATGGCAATGAACATTAAATTCCATTATCAGAAATTACACTAGTGCTGCAACCGTCCGTAGTGACTATATCAATTCACAGAATTGCACACCGCACATGTCACTGCTAATACAAAAGCAGACTGACCTTCGTGGGAAATCTTTGTTGGTATACACAAGCACGTACTTAACACGAACCATTTCATTGTTCTGAACTATGTAGTACTTCTCCGGCACATCACCTCCCATGCTGCCAGCAGCCCGCGCCCGTGAACGCGGCTGACCGGTCATGTCTGTACATAACACGAGTTAGCATCTTCCATTTGTCAAACAAGCCATAATATTTATGTTACAAATATCTACATGGTCTTGTCGAAATTAACAACAGTAATTTTATACGTATTTACCAGTCATCATTAAGCGCTTAGAGACTCATTTGAGTATATAGGCGCTATATAAATAAGTTTATCTATCTATCTATCTAGAGGTAACAGAATGAAACTGTATAAGGAACAGTGCAGTATTGATGCAAGACATCAATTCTTCACTAACCATATTGTTGACATTTGGAACTCTTTACCTGCAGCAGTCGTTCTTAGCCCCCGTGTGGCTGTTTTTAAACGAAATCTAGCCAAGCTGAGGTTTAGTAGTTACTAATAATAATACGTGTTTATGTGTGTTTATATATTTTATGTCGTGTATTTTATACTGTGATGTAAGTGGCCGTTTGGTCCTTTCGCTTTTAATAAATTGATTGATTGATTG